>Ga0209748_1001096_pt1 | contig 13471 bp, 8 predicted proteins | sample BarGraIncu00421A_FD_185490 | JGI IMG/M metagenome (GOLD analysis project Ga0209748, IMG submission 185490) | Arctic peat soil microbial communities from Barrow, Alaska - Barrow Graham LP Incubations 004-21A (SPAdes) (version 2) | ecosystem: Environmental > Terrestrial > Soil > Wetlands > Peat... | reverse complement strand
ATGGAAGCTGGCAATAGGTGTTTTGATCAGAGGGTCCCAGAAGAAATTAATCGCAAAGTAGTCGACCATCTAAGTGATATCAACATGACAATCACCGAACATGCCCGGCGTTATTTAATTGCCGAAGGAATACCTGCAGAAACTGTCTTTAAGGTTGGTTCGAGCATGAAGGAAGTATTAGCCAAAAATAAGCCAGCAATCGATGGCAGCCATGTGTTAAGCCAGCTAAATCTAAAAGCAAAAGAATATTTTGTATTAAGTGCACATCGTGAAGAGAATGTTGATAGCGAAAAGAACTTTAATGATTTGGTTGAATCGATTAATGCAATCTGTGAAACATATAATTATCCAATTATTTTTTCAGTTCATCCAAGAACTCAAAAATTAATAGATAAAAATAATATCAAATTACCTGAGTTAGTCAAAATGATGAAACCATTGGGCTTTGCCGATTATATAAAATTGCAGCAAAATGCCTTTTGCGTAATTTCCGACAGCGGTACTATTACCGAAGAGTCATCACTACTTGGGTTCCCTGCGATTACCGTCAGACAGGCGCACGAGCGTCCAGAAGGCATGGATGAGGGCACGTTAATTATGACCGGCCTAGACAAAGAAACAATATTGGACTCCATAAAGATTGTCACGTCTGGCAGTATGTCAGTTGTTAAGGATTATGATGCCGATAAGGTATCGCAAAAAGTGGTCAGAATAATTATGAGTTATACAGGATATGTAAACAGGACTGTTTGGAAAAATGTTACATAAAACGTATAGATTGACTGTAAAAGTAGCAAAAAAGATTACTGGTCTTGATCAGGTCCTTGCTGATTACAAAAGCTTAAAGTTGGCAAACGAGAATTTGCAAACAGTAAATAACGAAATGGCCGATAGGCAAAAAGTCCTTGAAAAGGACTATAACTTCGGACACCCCAAAGGACATTACTATTCTCCGGTTCACAGCATTGACGATCTTAAGAATTACAAAAAAGTTGTGAATAGATCGAAAAGCAAGTTTGCAGATACGATGCCAGGTTTTTCTGAAAAAAGAATATTAAAAGAATTTAATGATATAAAACCATATTTTAAGGAATTTGATTATCCTATGAACGATGATGGGAATCGTCGATTTTTTTCCAAAAATGGTTCGTATCCAATATTGGATGCTCTTGTCCTACACTCCATAATTAGAAAAAACAAACCGAAAAGAATAATTGAAATCGGTTCTGGGTTTTCTTCTGCAGTGATGATGGAGGTAAATGAGAAATATTTTGACAATAAAATCGATATTACATTTATTGAGCCGCATCCCCAGCTACTCTATCAGAGGATGCGCAAAGATGACAAACTCAAATATAAAGTTATTCAAAACGGTGTACAGAGTGTTTCGTTAGACGTTTTTAAGCAACTAAAAAAGGATGACATATTATTTATTGATTCAACACATGTTTCAAAATTCAATAGTGACGTGAATTATGAATTATTCGATATATTACCAGACTTAAATAAAGGCGTAATCATTCACTTTCATGACGTTTTTGATGGTTTCGAATATCATCTAGACTGGCTAAAAATGGGTTGGGCCTGGAATGAAGACTATATGTTAAGGGCGTACCTAATAAATAATAGTAAATATGAGATATTGTTGATGAATCACTTCTTAGAAAATCGCTACCCTGAATTATTAAAAAAAGCATATCCCAAAAATGATGACTTGTTTGGGGGATCTCTATGGGTAAAAATATGTTAAAGGAATCAAGAGTTCGTATATGAGACAAATATTGCGTAAGCCGTATAGGTTAACAGTAAAAGTCGCGAAAAAGATTATTGGTTTTAATCAAGTTTTTGTTGAAAATCAAAACTTAAAATTGGAGAATAATGAGGTAGCTGAAAAAATAAAAGCCCTTGAAAAAGATTACAACTTCGGCTGGCCTAACGGCCACTACTATTCTCCAGTTCATAGTATTGATGATTTAAAATCATACAAAAAAGTAGTGAATAGATCAAAGAGTAAATTCGCAAATACTATACCAGGTTTTTCTGAAAGTAGAATGGTAAAAAAATTTAATAATATTAAATCTTATTTTAAAGAATTTGATTATCCTGAGAATGATGACGGTAATTGTCGGTTTTATTCAAAAAATGTTTCATTGTCAAAGCTGGATTCTCTAGTAATTTTTTCAATGATTAGAAAACACAAACCAAAAAAAATAATTGAAATCGGTTCAGGGTTTTCGTCTGGGCTGATGATGGAGGTAAATGAAAAATATTTTGGCAATAAAATCGATATTACTTTTATAGAACCGTACCCCGAACTACTCTATCAGAGGATGCGTAAAGGTGACAGGTCCAGGTATAGAGTTATCTCGAAGGGCGTACAAGACGTTCCGTTAGAGATTTTTAAAAAGTTAAAAAAAGACGACATATTATTTATCGATTCAACGCATGTCTCGAAATTCGCAAGTGACGTAAATTATGAAATATTCAATATATTGCCAGAATTAAATAAAGGTGTGATCATCCATTTCCACGACATTCACGACGGTTTTGAATATCCTCTAAATTGGTTACAGATTGGCTGGGCTTGGAATGAAGCCTATGTGTTGAGGGCATATTTAATGAATAATTGTGAATATGAAATATTATTAATGAACAACTACCTAATAAATCGCTTTTCTGAGTTACTAAATAAATCTTATTCCAAAGAGAATGTCTTAAATGATGGTTCTGAATGGATAAGACATGATGGGTCTCTATGGATAAGAAAGTCATGAAGGAAGTTCTATCGACTACGCTAATTGAACGGTCTGGAGAAAGTGCCAATATTAAGCAAAACTCCGATAATGATAAGCGTTGGATTCATTTTAAGAACGGGAATCTTAAAGGTTTGTATTTATATACAACAGATAATTATGCGAAAAACTATATAGATGGCAATACAGACCAGGAGATGATGTCATCGATTGTAGGCAATAATGCTAGCGGTAAGATAATTTTTGATGTGGGTGCATTTATTGGGGCAAGCAGTTTAGTATTTTCTAAGCTAGTTGGTGAAAAAGGGAGAGTGGTTGCCTTTGAACCAAACCCCTATAACTTACGCCGAATAGAAAAAAATTTGCAGAAAAACATTAGTTATGGGAAAAATGTTGTTGTCTTCCCGATTGCACTGTCGGACAATAATAATAAAACAAAAATGCTATTATCAAAAGAAATTGATAATGGTTATAGTTCTACTTCAAGACTCGAGGGTAGCCATTCAACGATACGTAATCTCGACTTACCCGAAGGGTTTGAGGATGTTGAAGTTGAAGTAAAGACCTTAGACACTTTTGTGGCCGAAGAGAATATACTACCAGATATATTAAAAATTGATATTGAAGGTGCTGAATATGATTTTTTGCTTGGAGCTGCCGAAACGATAAAAAAAATCCACCCGACATTTTATATAGAGCTACACTCTCAGTATTGTGCAGCAAAATGTACGGAATTTCTTGTTCTTGAAGGTTATTCGATTAAAGTTTTGCACGAAGAGGAAGATAATAGGGTAATGATATTGGCGGAATATACTAATGATTCAAAAGCTGGAGTTAATATCGAAATGATGAAATTTCAAGATGCTTCCTTTTCGACTATAAAAAACATATCTGACGGTTTAGCAGTTTTAAATAAAGACATCCAAGCTAAGAGTCGTCAAATTCTCGATTTAGTTGAAGAGAATAAGGTTCTTGGGGCAGAAAAGGAACGAGCCGATGCTGCCGAATCAATTAATAAAATTTTGTCGGAGAGACTTGAGAATATTGAGTCTAGCCGTAGCTGGACAATCACAAAACCACTGAGAACGGCGGCCCATATTATCAAGGCTATAAAAAAGTAGTAGGTATTATGAATAAGAATTATCACTCAGTCTCAACAATAAAACTGACAAAATATGTGAATCTCCAAGTTGGTGACAATGATTTAATTGGCAATAAATTTAATGGGCATGATTTACACATTAATCTTAGGGCTATGGGTATTGAGTCATCACACTTGGTTTGGAATAAAGAGTCAGACGACAAGAATACCTACGTGATAGCTGGAGAAAAACAAGATCGAGACGCTATAAGATCATACAATGAATATATACAACACCTTTACGACTTAGATAATATACACAATCCACTTATTTACGACATTATTTATAACAAGCTATTTTTAGATGCCGATGTTGTTCATTTGCATTTAATGCATAACGGATTATGGGACCTTAATCTATTACCATTGATGTCAAAGCTAAAGCCGATTGTCTGGACTGTTCATGATATGTGGGTTGCGACTGGTGACCCACATGCAAAAGAGCGCCCGGATTATTTCTTCCCACCGCTCGGTGATGCTAAAAACCTTGACTTTAACTGGGAATTAAAAAAAGAAGCCATTAAAAATTCAAACGTGACTTTTGTTGTAGCTTCAAAATATATGGAAAAAGCCATGAACGAGTATCCTATTTTCAAAGAGAAAAGAATCGCATATATCCCGTTTGGTCTGGATTTCGACGTATTTTATCCAAGAGACAACGTCTCGACGAGGAGAGAGTTGGGATTTGACATGTCGGATAAACTGATTCTTCTTCGGGGTGACGGCGGCGTAAGAAAAGGCTTAAATTATATTGAGCATGTCATGAACACGCTTGGTCAAAAATATAAGCTACACTTTTTGATAGTCGGTGGAAATGATTTAGTTATTCCGCCAGGCGTCAAAACAACTTGGTACGGTTGGCTAAAAGACGATAATTTAATTGCAAAACTTTATAGCGTTGCGGATTTGTTCTTGATGCCATCTACCCGAGAATATTTTGGGATGATGGCGATAGAGTCTATGGCTTGTGGCACATTGCCGATAGTGTTAGATGGCACTTCATTACCAGAAACCGTTAATTCGCCATCCTGTGGCGTATCTACTCATCAGGATATGAAGGAATATTCAGACGCTGTTGAGTTCTATATTATTAACACCAAAGAAAGATCAAAAAAAGAAAAAAAGTGCCTAGATTACGTTAAGGACAAGCACGGTATGGATAAATATCTTGAGTCTCTAGACGAACTGTACCGTAGTGTAATTAATGATCACATAAAGGATAATAATTACAACCGGATTCTTAAAAAGTTGAAGGAAATTAATGAAATAAAACCGCGTCTTAAGTTAGTCACGGAAAATTTATCAAGTGGTGATTTGGGCAAATATCAAGAATATAATTTGTTTTTTGAAGCCACCGTCGGTCCCCTAAAACGTGAGGTGATAAAGTTGAATAATGAAAATATTAACTTGAATAACGAAAATACTAGCTTGAATGATAAAAATATGAATCTAGAAAAAACTATTTATGATATCTACAATAGCAAACGTATGAGATTTATTGATATGATAATGAAACCTAAATCTTATGCTATTAGGTTGGTAAATTCGATTAAGGAAGATGGTTTGTGTAAAACCTCTAAAAAGATGATAAAAAAAGTTCACAAAAAGGTTATTAGATAGGCATCATATTGTGAAAGAGCCGTATCCAAAAGTCTCAATAATAATTCCCGTCTACAACGGATCTAATTATATGAGAGAGGCTATTGATAGCGCCCTAGCTCAAACGTATAAAAATATTGAAATAATTGTGATCAATGACGGTTCTAGAGATAATGGAGCAACTGAAAAAATCGCTAAGTCTTATGGTAATAAGATTCGTTATTTTAAGAAAGAGAATGGTGGCGTTGCAAGTGCTCTAAACTATGGCATAGAGAAGATGAACGGAGAGTATTTCTCATGGCTCAGCCACGACGACATATATATTCAAAATAGAGTAGCTAAGATGGTCGAGGCGCTATATTCTGGTAGTTTGACGATTACTAAAGATACTATTGTCGCATCCTCTTACTCATATTTCAACAAAGATGGAACTTTTGCTATAGTATCTCCAGCAGATTTACATGAATATAAACACCCCTTATCATTTCTTTTTAAAGGCTATATAAATGGTTGTGCATTAATAATTCCAAGAAAGCTTTTAATAGAGGCCGAGGGTTTTGATATTAGTTTGCCGACAACGCAAGATTTTGATTTATGGTTCAGGCTTTTTAGAAAGCATAGGTTACTCTTTATTGATAAAGAATTGACTCTTTCTAGGTCTCATGACGAACAGGGTTCAAAGGTAATGTTAAGTGATCACGTGGTCGAATGTGATAAGCTTTGGATAAAAATGTCAGAGCAACTAACAGACAAGGAAAAGTCCGATATCTTTGGTGGAACTTTGGAGTTTTATTATGAGTTATATAACTTTCTAAATGACAATACTCTGTACGAAGGCGCAAAATTATTTCTGAAAAAGAAAATGCTGGCCTGTTATAAAGAGCAGTTATTTAGTGGAAAAGGTTCTAAAGTTGTTAAAAAAATTGGAATTATTAATAAAACAGGCAGTCACTATTTTACACAGAGAAAAACACGAAAGACAATCTATTTTCCTATTTTTGGCGATTATAATGATCGAGGCGGGCTAAATAAGATGGTCGCTACGCTTGCAAATAGCCTGTCGAAAAACTATAACGTTATAGTGTCTTCCTTTTTCCCAAATATATCTGGATACGAGTTAAATGATGAAGTCACATATTTTGAAGTATCTCCTGGCTCTACATTGCATGAGAATATTGTTAATATGGCGCTGATGTTTGAGATCGATATTGCCGTCGTGTCTCACAATTGTTGTCTAGGAGGACTAAATGCGATAAACGAGATGAAAGAGACAAATATTAAGGTTGTTGCTTGGAACCACGAAAATTTCTTCTTGCCGTATTATAACCCTGATTTTTATCAGATATGGCCAGCGCGAAATGAAGTTTTCGACAAAGCCGATGCCGTGGTTTGGCTAACTAACGCAAGCAGTAAGGCCTATTCGTTAGTTAATACTAATGGCCTAGTTATCCCAAATTGCTTTGAGGCGAAGAACAACAAAGATAATTCGGACCCGAACATCAAGATTAATAAAAAATTGATTGCGGTAGCCCGTTTTGATGATCCCCAGAAACGCATTAACTTATTGATTGAGATGTATGAAAAGCTCCTATATAAAAAACCTGACATTCGTTTAATGATTCTTGGCTATATGGATCTTAGTATGTCTTATAAAAATGACGAAAATATAGGCCAAGCAATCAAAAGGCTAAATAAAAAACAGGAGAATATTCAAGTTATCGGATTCGTTAATGACGTAGAGCGATACTATAGGGAAAGCGATATAAATATACTACCTTCATATAATGAAGGTTTTGGTTTAACGATTCTGGAAAGCGCTTTCTTTAGTGTTCCGACTGCTGTTTTTGATAATTCAGGCTTTGACGACATTATTGATAATGGTATCAGCGGTCTAATTGTTAAGGAAGCAGACACTGATATGATGGCAGATGCAATCGCTGACTTATATAACGATGAAGAAAAATTAATCTCGATGAAAAATAAATCTAAGGATATTACAAAAAAATTTAATAATGAAAAAATTACTTCATTATGGAAAGAACTAATAAGTACATTACTTTCAGATGAAGTTCCGGTTTATTCAAGTTATTCATTATCAATGGATGATATGATAAAGATATCAAAGGGCTATGAAAACTCGCTGACTCCGGCTTCGAGAAGAATTGAGTCCTTGATATCAATGAATATAAAACTCGGGATATCAGTCACCGATTTTTATCAACGCAATAGTGCTATAGATGGCTCAATTTCATGGAGAATCACTAAGCCCATTAGACTGGCGAAGAGATTAGTAATATCCATGAAACATAATGGCCCAGCTTCAACCTCAAAAACGGTAATTAATAAAGTATATAAAAAACTAACTAAGTAAGCGACTACAATTATGAACCCTTTTCACCCCAAAGTCTCAATAATCATACCAGTCTACAACGGCTCTAACTTTCTTAAGGAAGCCATCGATAGTGCATTGGCCCAAACGTATAATAATATCGAAATCATCGTGGTAAATGATGGCTCAAACGACGATGGGGCAACTGATAAAATCGCCAGGTCATTCGGCGATAAAATTAATTACTATAAAAAAGAGAATGGCGGTGTCGCCACAGCACTGAACTTTGGTGTCGAGAAAATGACTGGCGAGTATTTCTCATGGCTAAGCCACGATGATAAATATAAATCCGAAAAAATTACAAAACAAATTAAGTACCTTAGTGAGATAAAAGACAAGAAAGTAATTTTGTATTCGAATTTTGATTTGATAAATGATAAAAGCGACTTTGTCAACAGGGTCACACTAAACCATGAGATGTTAGAGAATATCCCAATATATTCTCTTCTTAGGGGGAGTATTAATGGGATAACTCTTTTAATCCCGAAATCTGCTTTTGATGAGTATGGCGAATTTGATGCATCTCTTCGATGCACCCAGGACTATGATATGTGGCATAGAATGATGAAGACCTATAAATTTGTTCATCTAAAAAAAGTCTTGTCTATGACCAGGATTCATCCTAATCAGGATACTTTAGCAAACCCTGTGGCGGTTACGGAAGGTAATGTACTTTGGGTGCGAATGATTAGGGATTTACCTAATAAGGAGAAGATAAAAGCCGAAGGTAGTTTATTAATGTTTTATTTTGAAATGGTGAAATTTTTAAAACAGACTGCCTATGCAGGAGCATTAGACTATTGTAAACAGGAGCTAGAAAATACTGCGCAGGCTAAAACGGTCGGTATAGATTTTTCTAGCGGCAATAATAAAGTCCTTGAAACTTACGAGTTATTAATCCGGGGAGATCAAATAAGGGCTTCGGCATACTATTTAGAAAATGTAACAAAGCAAATGATAAAAAATGGCAATTCTAAATCTGTGACAGACATATTGAGCGAAAAGCTGGTCGGCAAGGATACTGGCATGTCAAAAAAAGATATTGAAAATAACTATGTTTCAAAAATAGGGGAAAAATCAAACAAAAAAAGGTTGATGTTTTGTTCTGGTCACTGGCTTACTGGTGGCATGGAACGAGTGTTATCGATTATATTCAGACAACTGAATGACGAATATGAGCTGTTTTTACTCACTCCATTTGACGGACGCGAAGGCTTAATTGAATTACCGGATTATGTCACGCACATTAAAATATCGAACAAATATTTTGATAATAGTGCATATGACTATATTGCTCTGTCATATGCACTTATGCTTGATATAGATGTCTCTATTGGTTTTATGCACCTGTGGGGCAGGCAATTAGATTTTTACGAACTATGTGTTGGGACACGGGTTAAAACAATAGCCTCAAACAATGAAATGTACTTTTATCCGTACAATAACCCTTTTTATTATAATTTAATCCAAAAGAGGATAGATGTATTTAAGAATGTTGGTGCCGTGTTGTGGCCAACAAACTTTAGTGCGGCATCATATGGCCTTGTTCACAGTAATAGTTTTTTAATGCCAAATCCAAATACTTACAAAGTGCGTGAGGACACAAATAAAAGTGAAGATAAGATAATATTATGTGTAGGGAGATTTGACGATTACATAAAAAGAATCGATAGGATATTAAAGTGCTTTAGTATTGTATCAAAACGTCAACCTGACGCGAAGCTTATGTTGGTTGGCAAATGCGACAGGAATGCGCACTTACGGCCCAATGACGACATCAGCGTAAATGATTTACTAAAAAAACTTGGCATTAATGAAAAAATGGTGATGTTTATAGGTGAGGTTAGGGATGTCGAAAAGTATTATGCTCAGGCCAGTTTACTGTTGCTTGCTTCGAACAATGAAGGCTTCGGGATGGTTATAAATGAAGCAGCCTGCTTTGGTGTTCCTTCGGTTTGTAATAAAGTACCAGGTCTTGAGGATCTTGTATTAGACGGTATAAATGGATTTTTAACTAATCAAGGCGACATAGAGGCCATGGCGGATGCAGTTAGCAAGATATTATCAGACCGTAAATTGCGCGAAAAACTCGGGGAAAATGCCAAAAAAATGGTGACAAAGTTTGGTGAAGTGGAGATTGGAAATAAATGGAAATACTTGATTAATACGTTGCTTGATAATAATTCGGACGACATAAAAAATTCAAAGTTAAATATGCGGCTATCTTACGAGGTTAAAGACTATAAAGAGTTCAGTGAGGTACTTTTTGACGAGATAAATAACGTTATTGCTACAAATCTTGAGTTAGGAAACAGCTCGTTAATGTTTTCAGATGCGAGAAGTAAAATCAAACGTCGTTATCGTAGACTAAAAAAGGCAATAAAAACAAAAGGTCTCTTAAGGTCATCCGGGATAATATTAAAAATGGTATATCGAAAGTTACGATAATAATAGATTTGCGCACGAATAATATTTATTGCATTGCCGTACCATCAGGTATAAGCGATAGTTCTGCAGGGGTAATAGTTAATACGTCAGACCATTTGTATGAGTGGCTCAGGAATATTGCAGCACTAGGGAACGGCCTCTTTAGGCCGTTGTCTACTAGAAATACACCACCCGAAGGAGTAGATACCAGGCGGCCCTCTCTAAAGTGAGTGTTATATTCTACGACCGTACCGTCAGGTATAAGTGATAGTTCTGCGGAACTTACTGTCACCACATTAGACCATTTGTAGGAGTAACTTAAGAATATTTCGGCGCTAGGGAACGGTCTTTTTTGACCATTTTCTATTAGGTATACTCCAGTAGATGGAGTAGTTACTAATCGGCCATCTCTGAAGTGAACATTATATGGCATGACAGCACCATCAGGTATAAGCGATAGCTCTGATGAGCTAATATTGAATACGTCAGACCATTTGTATGAATAGCTCAGGAATGCTTCTTCGTTAGCGAATGGCCTTTTTAGGCCATTTTCTACCACATACATACCGCCAGATGGGGATGAAACAAGTCGTCCATCCCGAAGATGAGCGTTAAATGGCATAGCTACGCCATCAGGGATAAGCGATAGTTCGGCGCTACTAATAACCAAAGCGTCGGAAAATTTATATGAATAACTAAAGAAAGCACCTTCATTAGGGAAAGGCCTTTTTAGGCCATTTTCTACCACATACATACCGCCCGATGGGGAGGTTACGAGATGCCCATCCCAGTAATGGACGTTGTACTGTATTGGCGCGCCGCTCGGTATGAAGTTGAACTCAGCATTACTTATCGTGGTGACATCTGCCCATTTATATGAATAACTTAGGAAGGTTGCTTCATTAGGGAATGGTCTTTTCTCATTATTTTCAACCACATACACACCCTCACCCGGCGTGGTTATCAATCGCCTTTTAGTAGACCCAAACCAATCGGTAAAGAATAGATAAAAATTACGATTGCCATATGCGCTGCAAGAATCACCGTATCCGTAACCAGCGTTTAATGCCGTGGCGTTAGGCTGGTAGGGCGTGTAATTATATAATGCCTGAGTTGATCGGTTTTGAATATTAACCGTCGTTCCCCCGCAGCCTGCATTTGGGCTATATTGGATGTAGTTATTGCCCAATATGTAAGGCGTATACCAATTCGGCGAGGAATCCAATATCTTTCTGAACATGTTGGCCGCATTGTCTATTTGGTTAGTGAGTCCGTAATATAACTGGTTACAGGGTGCGGTATCCGGGCAGCCATAACCGGTAGCAGTCTTGTATTGGTAAGATGCTGGCCAAGTGTCGGTTATTAAGGACTGTTCTTTTTGTAGCAATACTAACAATACCTGGGGATTGATGCTGTAGGTTTGGGCGGCATTGTAAATTATTTGAGCTGCATTTAATCCGTTTTCGGTATAGTCCTTCAGACAGATAAACGGTGGTCCGTACCAAGTCCCGCTAGACCCATAGAAACCAGCATGGTTCGTATCGCATACAGGCATCTTGCTATTGAGGAAATTTTGAATTTGAGTAACATTCATCGATTGAGAATAAGTAAAGACAATGTCATCAATTATCCTGCCTGCCTCGAAACCTACGACCGGAGCTGCGTGAGTATAACTAAATGCGGTAACTGACGCGACAGCTGTGACTAGAAGTGAGAGAGTGATTTTCTTGATAATATTCATTCCTACTCTAATTTTACTCCAATTTATATTCCCGATCGGCGGTTGAAGTCTTGCCGTTTATTGTCACATTCAATATCACTTTCAGATTGCCCTTCGTGAGTTCGGATTTATTAATATCGAACCCTTGACAAGTGGTGTAGCTGGGCATCGCGAAGGTATTGACGGCTAGAGTTTTTTGTACGTTGCCATTGGCGTCCTGGATTGTTAGCTCGCAAGTACCGGAACTGCTGATAACTCCAGTGATGAGTGCCCTTAAGTGCAAATAGTCACTATCGCTGGTTAAGGATGAAATTGATACAGTAAAATCGCCATTCGACGGGGTAGTTTGGTCACTTGAGCCGTTTTTGATATTGTTCCCGGTGTTAATTTGGTCTTGCGATGGTTTATTGTAATCAATTTTCGGTTGATCGCTGTTTTCAACGCTGGTATCCTGGTTGTTAAATAAATTTATAACATGATAATATTCCAGAGCGAACAAGGTTAACCCAGCAAGTACTACGAGCCCGAGGGTGATTAACGCGACAGTTCGAGCCTTGGATTTTCGATGTGATGGTTTTTTAATTATCATATTTTTGTTTTATGGTTGTATGCCTATATTCTACTATTTTTACGTCCTAAAAGCAATTTTTGTAAGCGAACTGATAGTGATAGAATAATAGAACAATGCCAATGATTCTAATGAAATTGGGGATCAGATCTAATATCAGCACTAATTAAGATTAGGCGCGGGCTATTGACCGAATATATACTATTGCTGATAAATAAATCTAGCGGTATAATAACAAACATAAGTGTTATATATAACTAAGAGCGTTAATGGGGGTATACTGTGAAGGATTTCATTACTAGAAATATTAAGAAAGTTGCGGTTGTTTCACTATTTATTGTAGCTTCGTTTGTGGGGCTATCTTTTATGCCCGCAAGAGTTTCGGCGGTATCAACCTGCGATGGTGAACTTGTAGAAACATCTGCCACTTCAGGAGTCTACCTTACAAAAGATGGGGTTAAGCGGCCCTTCCCTAGTGAATTAATATTCTTAAGCAATTTATGTAATTGGTCTGACATTGGAACTATTAGCACGACAGATCTTAACGGCTTTGATAGCGGTTCAGCTATGACTTATAATACTCACTTTAGAGATGGCGACCTTATAAATATAGCCAACGGCGGAGTTTATAAAGTACTAGACGGAGTCAAGCGACCAATCCCTAGTGAATTAGTATTCAATAGCTATTCATATAAATGGTCTGATGTGATAACTATTAGCCCTACAGAACTCAGTCTTATCCCAACTGGTTCAGCTATGACTTATAATACTCACTTTAGAGATGGCGACCTTATAAATATAGCCAACGGCGGAGTTTATAAAGTACTAGACGGAGTCAAGCGACCAATCCCTAGTGAATTAGTATTCAATAGCT
>Ga0209748_1001094_pt1 | contig 13485 bp, 12 predicted proteins | sample BarGraIncu00421A_FD_185490 | JGI IMG/M metagenome (GOLD analysis project Ga0209748, IMG submission 185490) | Arctic peat soil microbial communities from Barrow, Alaska - Barrow Graham LP Incubations 004-21A (SPAdes) (version 2) | ecosystem: Environmental > Terrestrial > Soil > Wetlands > Peat... | reverse complement strand
TGATTCCGAGCGTCCGGGATTTCCTCCTGGACATCCTCCACGAGCGCTTCTGGAACCACAACGACGACTTCGCAGAGTCCCGTCGGACCTTCCTGGCCAAGGTCGGCGACCGGAAGCGCCTCAAGATTCGTATGACCCCCCTGGAGGAAGCCGAATTCGACACGGAGGACGGGAAGCGTGAGTGGAACCTCACGCTCTACGCTGGCAACAGCCGACTCGCCATCCGCCCGATGAAGAGCTTTGCTGCGATGGCCGACTTCCACGCTGCCTGCTGGCTCTTCCACCGCCACGGCATCCTAACCCGGGAGATGTGGCCGACGCTGGAGACCGTGCTACCCGGATTCCACGACTGGGTCGATTCCGGGGATGATGACGAGGACGACAACTAGCCCCGCGGAACCGATCCCGATCGATCAGAAGCCGGGGTGCAATTTCTGATGTCGCCCTCGAGATGCTCACCGGACACGCCGGCGGCGGGTGTATGTCTTTCCACTCCACCGACCCGAGGAATGACCTCCCCGCCGTCATCGCCGAAGGACCGTCCCACCCGCCGATCTAGCACAGCGTCTAGCAACGTGACCGGTTTGGCAGGGTCATCTCATCATCACCAAGCCCCTGACCTGCCCGCATCCCGCTGACGGAACCGTCGGATGGCGAAACGTATGTCGGGTTGAAGACACTACATACGATCGACCGGGCATCCCGCACCCACTCTGACCTCGTGTTTCTCTGTGCGCCGGCCGTCGAGAGGAACCCGGCTGAGTCGGTTTAGCGATCCCGCCTCGCAGTCAACTGACCGCCGACGAGACCGACCGCCAGTGCCTGAGGAGCAGACCGCGACCTCCGTTTCTCTCCGACTGGCGTCAGGCGTACCATGCGGCAGGGGGGCATGCCGGTGCTACGCCGACCGCACAATCACTGCTAGCGCATGGTCTGAAACGGGGAGGGGCCTTGGACCGTCACAAGCGAATGCGTGATCCGGGTTTTCGGGACCGGTTGTGGGCTCGACGATTCGACCCACATGTGGCGCCGGTGAATCGTCTGGTCGACGACCTCGCCAGACAGCGGAGGATGCGGCTGCCGTATGTCTGCCCTCTCTACGGAGGGGTCGAAGCGCGAGTGCTCTTCCTCTTCCAAGATCCCGGACCCGGCACGGATGACGCGGCCAAGGGCAGCGGCTTCCTATCCTCTGAGAACAATGACCCTTCTGCCATGGTCTTTGCGCAGTGCATGGACGCTGCCGGCCTCGATGTGAGCCGTGCCCTGACGTGGAACTCGTATCCTTGGTTCCTGCCAACTGGTATGACCCGCCCCAACAAGACACTGCTGCGTGAGGGTGTCCGACCGCTACTGCAACTCCTGGACCTCCTTCCAGGACTCAAAGCAGTGTGCCCGATGGGAGGACCCGCCATCGAGGGCTGGGCGCTCGCCGTAGAAAGCCAACCGGCTCTCGCATCCAGGTATGCCGTGTTCAACGGCCGCCATACTAGCCCGCTTGGCATCAGAAGGGGTCTGCGCGAAACTCGCGAAGAAGGCATCGCGTTCGTGACGGAGATCATGAAGAAGGCCCGGGATGCCAGCGCCTAGCAGTGGCTTCCACCTGACTCGCTTGGCTCGCAGGTGAAGCCAAACACGTTGGGCCTCATATGCGGCCGAGACCAGTAGGGGGATCCCGATGGCAACCGAGTACCAGGACACAGGATTGTGTGCTGTGTGCGGTCATAGAATCGTGTTGGCCGATGGCGGAGGGTGCATCAATGGCCACCCTCCAGACTGCATCACTGAACAGAAGCGCTACCCGATCGAATCCGAGGAGGGGCGGTTTGAGCGCGAGAGAGAGAAGCGAGTCGAACAGAGAATCGCTGCGGCGTGGCTCTTCAGGTGGGCGGTACCCGCCCTGTCTGTCATGCTCGGGCTCGCGGTTCTGCCCATGCCCAGTGGATACTACGTGCTGCTGCGGTGGGCGGCGCTATTGATCGGGGTGTTCGTGGCTTGGCAGTACTACGAGTATGAAGGGGGCATCAACTCCGGAAGCATCGGATTCTTCGTCTTCGCGACTGTGGCGGTTGTGTGGTTTCTCGCACCATTCCCGAGGGCGGTATGGATCCCTCTGGACCTTGTTGCCGGACTCGTCACCGCAAGACTCGCCTTCGTCGAGTGTCGTCTGGTCAATGCTGCGGTATCCGCTCGCGAGATCCTTCGCAAGGAGCGCGGCTGGTAGACTCATTCACCCTCCGGAGGCCGTGCCGTTCGCCACCTGCCTCAAGGTGCCGCTCGGTTTGCGAAGGTATTCTTCGTCGTCTCGTTGAGTGGGGATCAAGGTGAAGACTACGAAGGGGGCAATCGTGGGCTACGACTACGAGAACAACGAGCTGCGCGGCGCCTCGCTCGACGATGTGACGGGCCGCATGATTGCGGGCATGCCGAACGCGTCGTCGGAGTTGGAGGCGCGAGCCGAGTTCATGCGCCGTCAGACGGTGGCTGCACAAGAGACGGCCGCCGCCACCCAGCGCTACACGCGGTACATGTTCTGGTCGGTCGTCGTGCTCACCGGCTCCGCGCTCGGGACCTTCGTAGTCGAAGTCCTAAGGCTTTCCGCGGGCAAGTAGCGGCCTCCCTAGCAAGCGCTTCCAACGGATGGCGTACGGTGTGAGCAACAAGCAAGTGGCGCGGTCCGCCGCTGAAGCGCCCAACGTTCGATGCATTCCTTGAGGAGCACCCTCATGTCGAATCGCAGACTACGCGCTCTCTTCGTCGCGACCGTCGCGGCAACGCTTACTTTCGCCGTTGGCGCCTGTGCGAGTCCGGCGCGATCCGCCGCCCCGGCACCGCAGTCCGCTGCCACCGTCACAGCGGCCCCGATGGCGAGCGTACCGGCGACGCCCCAAGTCGACTACGCAGGCTTCTGGTGCGACTCGGCAAACGCCCCGCGCAAGGTGATGAGTCCCGAGGGCATGAGCGAACTCCAGGTGATTGCCGCTGATGCGACGTCCGTCTCCTTCACGCTGACCCGCACCGGACCTGCGCCTGGCTACCGGATTGTCAGCAGCGCCACCACCATCACTGCGCCGCTTGCCAGTGGGGTCGCGCACTTCACGTTCGACGATGATCGCGGGGGAGTGAACCTCGGCAATCTCGAGCTTCTCGAAGGTGGCATTCTGGTTCGCGTCAAGGGCGTTTCAGGTCACCCAGACGCTCCCATCCAGATGGATTGCCTTATGCGCAGGGACCCGTATCACGCCACGCGTACGATTGAGGAACCGGCGGTTGTGCAGAAGTTCATCGGTGTTCCCGGAAACTACAACAGGGCAAGTGATCCTGTTCCGGACATCCCCAGCATCAACGTCGGATCGAGGGCTGGCAATACGGTGCCATTGAGCATCACTGGCACCAACACCCGTCACGTCTACTTCAGCGGCCTCAGCGGGAAGGTCGTGACCTCCCGTGACTTGGAGGTGCACCTGACTGGAACCGATTGCGACCTCTTGCTTCACTGGGACGATCCCGGAACTGTCACGGTCAGTCGCATATCTGGGCCCCTGCCGCGGAATCTCAAGGCGCTCACCCAGGGCCCGACGTACTGGAACTCGAAGTACCTGCATACCAACTGACCTCCACGCGAGCATCGAACGAGCGCATCGAGCAGGCGCCAGAAGCTACACTGATCTCATCGTGTGGGGGCGCCGTTCATGCGCCACACGATCGGTGTGACAGGGGGAACGATGGCGGGGCTTGAGAAGCGCGATGTCCTAGTCGTTGTGAACCGCTACATCGGAGTTGATTCCGGCTACCTGGGCGACTTCAACTACCGCTCGCATGCGGAGTTCTATGAGGAGTGCGGTCTCGACATCGACCCGTATGCATACGACGGTACGACCCGGGAGCGCTTCATCAAGATCGTGACTGACGCGGATCCGCGCACTCAGGCGACCATTCTGCGCGGCATTCTCGAGAGGTACCCGGTCGGTTCCTCGGACTTGCGTACTCAGGCTTCGCACGATCGAATTGCCGAAATGATCACGCTCTGTGACGGCGCAGCCGTCGGTGACCCAGAGTTGCGAATCTCGAGTGACGTCGTTCGTCGTGCAATCGGCGATGCCGAGACACTGCTTCGGACTGGGGGTCCGACGAGCGCCGTTGACCGGGTGCACACTGCACTCCACGGATACCTGATGGCCGCGTGCAGGGACAAAGGTATCGGATACCCGCCTGATCCTTCGATCCTCGATCTCTTCAAGTTGCTGAAGAGCGATCATCCGAGTCTGCAGGATCTCGGGCCCCATCGTGAGGCCGTCGTGAAGGTTCTGAGGTCCTTGGGGTCGGTGATGGACGCGCTGAATCCCGCGAGAAACAGGGGGAGTGTGGCTCATCCAAACGAGGAGCTACTCGATCCAGATGAGGCGATGCTCTTCATCAATGCCGCGAGGACGATTCTGCAGTATCTCGACGCGAAGCTCAGCTAGTTCGAGCGGGCGAGCATGCGCTTGGGCCGGGCGCCCGGCCTGTGTGCCGCGCACGGAACGTGGTCCGACTACTAGGATTGGGGACGGAATGCCGGAAGTAGTTCCGCTCGTCGAGGCGATGAAGTTGATCCGTACCTGGCCTTGGGCCAACGCAGACCAGTCGGGGCACATCGACATGTTGATCGAGGCACTCCTCATCGAGCGGTATCCGAGTCCAGAGTGGATCATCAGCCTTGATCGCGATTCTCGGACTATCCGTGTCGCCCACTGGACCCAACTGGAGCGTGATGGAGCCGAATGGTGGACCATCAACCCCGAATCAGCTCGCGACATCGACTGCGCCGAACTCGAGGCCGCCGGCGGAGGGTGGCTCGCCCTCGCGGAGTCGCAGATTCCGTAGAGTTGCCCACCGGGGCACACAGAACAAACACTTGAGCGGACGGCAAGCATGCTGAGCAATGAAGGAGACGCTGCGGTCCGCCGCTGAAGCGCCCAACGTTGGGTGAGACTAGTGGTCGGCCTTGTCGCTGGCGTCCCCGCCCATGCGACCCGCGATGCCCTCGAGCGCCATGGCGGCGAGGTCCGCCCTGAACTTGTCAGGGTCGTCCGCCGCGATCCGAGTGAGTTCAGGGACTGCCTTCTGCGCCATGAACAACAGGGCCTTCAAGGCTCCCCTCCTGCGTGCCTCATCATTGGCAACACAGTCGATCAGGGGCGAAACCGCCGGCTTCCCAACCCGGGCCAACTCCATCGCCGCGGCATCGGACGCGTCCGAATCATCATCAGTAAGCGCCTCGATGAGGAGAAGGACGTCGAAATGTCGGTCGCTGAAGATGGACTTGAGTTCGGACTTCAGGTCGCTTGGACTCTCTGTGAGTCCGATGCCAGACGCAGGGGCCTCCAGGAATGACTTGTCCGCTCGACGGGTGGAGGCTTCTTCGTACGCTCGACGAACGCACTCGTCCGCCACTTGCTCGGAGCACGCCGCGCAAAGATGCAGGGTCGGGTAGTCGTGCCGCATCGATAGGGCAACGTCCTCCGTGAGCCCCTGGAACACGTTGCTCGCATACACGCCGTCCGTGGGGGCGGTGCATCTCAAGCAGGGTGTTCCGCCTTCTATAGGGGGGCTGTAGACCTCGACGGGCGCTCCCCAGAAGAGGGAGCCGTCCACATCGCAGAACAGGGTCTGCCCTTGAAGCTTCGTCGACACGCGGCAGAAGACGTCGCGCTGGAACTCCATCGTCACCTCGACCGGCGTGTCGACGAGCGAGGAGATGACCCGGAACGCTCGAACGGTGTATCCGCCTGCCGCCCAATGCGACATCCCCCCAAAATCAAGAAGGGTCTCGTTGAAGTACTGAGCGCTTGCGCGTTTGCCACCGGCATCGTGAGCCCAACTGACGAGCCATGAGTTCCGGAAATTGTCGTTGGCGAACTCCTGCTGAAGAGCCTTCTGTATTCGCGGGCGGACCGCCATGAACAGGGACAGGGCACCGCCCCCTGCGCCCGCATCGGGGTTCTGGCGGAGCTCACTCCACAGTCTGGGCCTCCACCGGAGTATCGCGTCGATCTCCTGGATTGCTCTGGGGTCGTTGGCGAGCAGCATCGCCTTGAGCTGGCCACGCCTCCACCCCCAGTACAACCAGCGCAGGAGGGCAAGCAGTGGATAGCCCAGTGCTATGAAGGCGAACCTCCCCCCGCCCGGCGAGCCGCCCGACGAGTAGATCGTGAGCCAGATCGGAATCGCGAGAATCAGCGACAGAAACGCCGTCTTGGCCCAGCCCATCTGGGGCGCTCCGAAGAGCCAGTCCAGGAAGGGGTAACCTCCCTCAGCCACCCTAGTATCAGCGACCGCATGCTCCGGGGCGCCGTCGGATGACGTGGCGGAGATGGTCACCTGCGTCTCTGGCTCAGCCGGCGGTATCGGCTTGCGAGTCATGGGGTCTTGGCCCAGCTCGCACTCAAGTCCGAGACAGGATTGCGGATGCCCCTTGACGCAGGCCCCGTCGCGCCCGATCCAAGTCCACGATCCGCACTCGGAACAGTAAGCTGCCCTCGGCAATGCCGTCTCCCCCCGCGAGCACGCCGTGTTCTTGCGGTTTCATTGTACGGCAGTCTAGTGACACTCAGGTGGCCGCATCTGGATCCCGACACCGGACTGGCAGGAGCGCAGCTTCCCCTCGAATTGACCCTCCGCCATTCGCGATGATGTATTGGAGCCGGTTTCCTTCACCAACTGGATCGGATCGCGAGACCGAGGTGCGAAGATGTGCCGCGGCGAAGAGACAGGCGCATTGGAGGCGACCATGGAACGCAGAAAGGTCAACGCCCGACAGCTTGAAGTGCTCGCTTGGATTGCGAACAAATGCCCGGATGGCGTGATGCTGGACTCCTCCTACAAGACCACCACAGTCGCGCTCAGGAGTCGAGGGCTTGCCACGTTATCCAAGCGTGGTGGCTGGCACGCGGGAGTCACCGACGTCGGCCGCCACTACCTTGAGCACGGGAACTATCCCGATGACGCAGGGAGCACTCGTCCCAGTGTTCGTGCGGTTCCCGCGCCCCCGAAGCCCGCAGCAAAGCCGAAGACGCCGCGCTCCATCCCGGTTCCCGCGGATCTCAAACCGGCCACCCCCGAGCCGACGCCGGAACCCGAAACGCCGCCCCACGCCGTACCCGTGCCTGAGCACCTGCGAAACCCACACCGAGTCGTTGCCGCTCTTCGCGACGGTAAGCGCCAGATCGCAACTCCGGCTTCTCTCCGGAAACGAGTGCTGAGAATCATCCAAGCGCTGGCTATCGCCGCCGAGGAGCTCGGGTGGACTGTCCAGCCCGTCGGGGAGAGTCGCACCACCTGGGGCCACCCTTGGAACAGCGATGACCTCGTCGTCATCAGCACCGGGGAGACCTGCGAGGGTGTCCGCTTGATCCAAGAGAACGACCGGACTCCCCATGCGCCGACGGCCCGTGAACTGGCACAGAAGAAGAGCTGGTCCTACACCCGCATCCCGGAGTACGACTACACCCCCAGCACTCGGTTGAGAATCGAGCTGGCCACGAACTGGGATGGTCGTCGACACACCTGGGGAGACCGGCAGCGTTGGACGCTCGACGACAAGCTCGGGCAGGTCATCGACGAAATCGAAGTCCGCAGCTGCGCAGCCCGGGAGAAGCGCGTCGAGCGTGAAGCCGAGGAGGCCGAACGCCGACGTCGACGGGACGTCGCCATCGATAACGCCAAGGTCGGGCTACGAGACAGCCACCGGGCGAAGGTCCTCCTCAGCGAGATCCAAGATTGGAGAACGGCTAACGAACTCCGAGCCTACCTGGATGCGATGGAGTCGCGGATCGCGCAGCTCCCCGACCCGGACGTCGCGCATGCCCTGATGTGGCTGGAGTGGTGCCGAGAATACTCCCGTGGCCTGGATCCGCTGGAACGCACCATCGGGATGCCCGCGGATCCCGAACCCACGGATGAAGCGTTGAGACCGTTTCTCCGCTGACGGCTTCGCCGGCTTCGCGGGGGCTCGGCCGGCCGACTCAGCCGCGTCCGCCGTCAGAAGCCGGCTGCCCGATCCATAAATGCCTCCCATACCCTCTGCTGCCGGCCCGCGTCCTCCAGGTGCTCGAAATCCCGGAACCGGGCGAACCACTGGAACTTGATGTCCGGGCCGTCCCAGACGATGTTGACTCCGCCCGTCGTCGAATCGCCGCAGCACTCCGTGGCCACACAGGCATACAAACCCGGTTCCAGCGGTGGGCGGAATGCATTCTCCTCCAGCAGCCGGAACATCATCTCCCCACAGCTCCAACACTCCGGCTTGTAGCCGGGCCCCAGCTCCTCCGCCTCCAGCGTCATCAGCAATCGGAAGAGCCGGCGGGGAATGCGGATGGTGGGAAAGAACTTACCGACTACCAGCTCGAAATCGTCGAAGTCTTGCCGCACCTGCCGGTAGTAGCCGGCCGGGTTCCTCCGCTGCTCCTTCACCCATTCGTCGACGATGCGGTTCCAGCGGGTCGGGTTCACGAGCTCCTCTAGATTCCATCGGGAGAAGTAGCTGCCGCCTTCAGCGAACACAAAGATGTCGGTGAGCCTCTCGATGAAGTTGCTGATGGCGGTGTAGTAGGCATCGTCGTCGCCATCATCCTCGGGCTCATCCTCCGTTACCCAAGCGAAGGACGGTCCTCCGGAGCCACACTCCGCGGCGAACTCCTCCAACGAGACGCGACCCTCCTCCGGCTTCACGACCAGCTGGTAGAGCAGGTCCAGGGGAACGCCCCAGGTGTCCAGCCACATCAGAAAGCGGCCTTCGTCGTTGATGTCCACCCAGCAATCCGGGTGCCGGGCTGCGCGTGCCCGCTCCTCCCTCAGCCAGTCATCCAACCTGGTCCGGAAGTCCTCGGCTGCCTGGATGACATCGGCACTGTCCAACTTGAACAGCGACCGGTAGGGCACGGTCTCGACTTCCTCGACCACTGAGACGGGAGTGTCTGCCGGGCCGGCCTTCTTGACCAACTTGATGTCCTCGGTGTGTCGAATCACCATCGGAAATCCCCGCTTCCAATTGAGTGAGCCCTCGTTGCCAGTGTAGGGGAAGCCCACCTGGCCACGATGCCTCCGGTGGAGATGATGCCTATAACACCTCGTCTAGTTCCGGTGCTCCGAAGTCAGCCCCGCTGGCTACACTGGCGCCGTCAACTGTCCCAGGAGGCACGATGAAGCACCGCCACCGCGTTCCACCCCTAGCGGCGATCCTCGCGCTGGCTCTCCTAGCCGGATGCGCAACCCCGGCAATGCGGGCCAACACCACGAACCCTGCTCCGACCCCGGTGCCCCGGACGGCGCTGGACACGACCACCCCACTCTCCCCCAAGAGCATCGTCGCGACTTCGTTCGTGGACGATCTCAACGGGTGGGCTGTGGGAGGAGAGTTGGAGGACGGCGTCGGCAGCCTGGTCCAGCGCACCACCGACGGTGGCCGGACCTGGGAGGTCCTCTACGCCGATGGGGCCGGCTTCCCGCTCCGGGATGTCTGCTTCACCGATGCGCTCCACGGCTGGGCGGTCTCCAGCAGCGGCACCCTTGTGGGCTTCATCATCGCCACCACCGATGGAGGACGAAGCTGGGTGGAGCAGTTCGGGGCGGGACCACTGGAGTCCGTGGACTTCACCGACGAGCTCCACGGGGTGGTCCGGGGTCTGGATGGCGACAGCCCTCAGCGACCCATCACCCTCACCACGAGCGACGACGGGAAGACGTGGAGGATCCGGGACTCCAAGTAGGAATCCGCAAGTCAGCCTGAACTCTCCCCAACAGCAACCCGCCGCATGTCTCCAACTCCAAATCAACCCAATGATTTCCCCACGGAGTCCAGTTTGACATCGACTCCCGAACACTCGTTTAGCCTCTGGTTCAACTTCATCACCGGGTTGGCGTCGACCGTCCAGGACCGACACTCCCGCTGAACTGCCCCGATGGCATCCGGACAGTCCCAAAGCCGCCAATTCGCCTTAGTGTTAGGAACACTAACTACAATCGAGCCGGGCGAAGTTGGGGACCAAACACCCCCTCCGACCTGCCGGAAGTCCGTTTCACTGCCTTTCGGGGCCCAATTCTGCTCCCGGGTTTAGCAGTCGGCCGGAAACGACGCTCTCAGAGGCCCTCTAAGCCCCCGAAGCCCGGTGGTTGCCACCACCGGCACTGAAATCGGGAGAATGGGCCGACTTAGGGTCGACGACGCTCGCTGCGTAGGGTGTAGCAGTTGTAGCCCTCCGGCATCAGGGCCGCCACCACCGGGTCCTGGACCCAGAGATTCGTTTCATCATCGTTATCGCCATAGACGTTCTCGCTCGCTTCGTAGTCGAAGCCGCGGTCGGCAATCATCTTGTGGGCGTCGGCAACCTGGGACTGCGGAATGAAGTAGGCGTGCCAGCTCTCGTCGATGTGCCAGTCATACTCGTCCTCCGAAAGGTCGAAGCGGTCGTCCAGGTCCGAGAGTAGTCTTGTGAACTCGATTCGACGGTGCTCCAGGCGATACGCATACTCATCGCCGACATAGCCGTTCACCACATAATCGTCGGGGTCCGTGTCCCAGTAGTGGGGGTCCAGGAGAACCAGCGGAACCCCATCGGCATTGGCTCCCCGGATGGTGCGCCAGTTGTAGCCCTTGGGCCGGAGCTTGCTCACCACCGCATCGGTAATCATCAGCTTCGCCATCGGGACTTGCCCATCCCAGTGGTCGAAGTCGAGATACTCCCCACCCTCGACGAACCCGTGCTTCTTGCTGATGCCAGATGCGTGGCTGAAACCGTGGTCGGGGATGAGGGCGATGGCCCTCTCTACCTGGTCCGCCGGAATCCAGAAGGGGTGGAAGGCTTCATCGGTGTGCCACTCCTGGTCATCCCACTCGCCGTCGCACTGGGCTTCGATGTCGGCCACCAGCTTCTTGAACACGCGCCGCCGATTGGCACTGCGATGCTCGAACTCCCAGACCGGCATTGCTCCACGATTTCGGTCGCTGGGGCGGGTGGCCCAATGAAGGGGGTCCAGTAGGCAGGCGGGTGTCCGCTCCGCCAGCGGAATGATGCGCTTGACACTGGTGATGATGGTCTTGTCCGCATCACCCGGATTGAGTCCCTTTGTCAGCTTCGGCACCGACCGCTCCCCATCTCCGCCGGAACACTCCTGCTTGCCCGGGTGAAACTCCCCTGCCGAGAAGTGTAGCTGTCGCACTCGAACCGGAGACTTCGGGGCCACCAAATGCCCTGTAAGCCCTCGAAATCGGGGGGATGGGCCCATACCGGTCTCTTCGAGTAGAGGAAATGGTGTTTATAGCAGTCGGTCGCAATTCCGAGGCTCCCCCGAAGTCTGAACCCGAAGACCTACTCCATCATTCGGTACCTCCTATCTGCTGCTTTGCGAAAGTGCTACTCTCGGTCCAATTCACGACGACCGGGGAGGTTGTGGTGGGCAAGCAGGCGAAGGACCGACCAAGGGGGCTGGACCCCAGCATCTACTTCCGCCCACGCAAGGACGGGCAGGGTGGGGCCTACCACCTCTACTTCGTCGACCCCGAGGACAAACGCCAGACCAGCATCAAGGTCGCCGATGTGGAGCCCGGCAAGGAACGGGATCCGTTGGTCATCCAGGAGGCCAACAACAATGCCCGGATCCAGAAGACGGCACTGGCCGACCAGGGCAAGGTGCTCAAACCCGCCGACATCACGGTGTCCCAAGCGTGGGAGAAGTTCCTCTCCCGCCGGTCCACCAAGAACCCCCATCGCAAGCCGCTGAAGCACAGCTCCCGCCAGGACTACGAGAGTCAGTGGAACAACTACCTGGAGCCCAAGTTCGGCAAGCTCAAGGTGGTCGAACTCACCGAGTGGCGGGTGGAAGCCTTCCAGGAGTGGCTGGAGACACTCATCTTCGAGGGAACCGCCGCCGAGCTGCGGGTGGCCAATGCGGTGCTCCGGAAGCCGATTACGGAGGCCAACGCGGAGATTCGCCGCGAGAACAAGCGCCGGCGGGACCGCAACGAGACGCACCTCCGTAGGAAGCAACCGCTGGAGAAGCTGACGCCGCTCCGGAAGTTCCCCCAACCGCTGCTCTCCCGGAAGCGCCACGACAACATCATCATCACGCTCCGGGGACTCTGTACCTTCTGTTTCGAGGAGCGTTGGCTGGAGTCGAACCCCGGCGAGCACTTGCGCTGGCAGGGCTACATCAAACGGGCCTTCGCCATCCCCACCTACGCCGAGACCGTCCAGCTGCTGAAGGTCATCGACCCCTTCTTCAAGCCGCTCTGCGAGATGGGTCTCTATACCGGCTGCCGAATGGGCGAACTGCTTGCCGCCCAATGGGATTGGATTGATTGGGGCCACCACCGCTTCAATGTGAACGGCAGCTACACCCACGGGAAGCTGAACGACACCACCAAGTCCGGAGATGCCCGGGTGGTGCCGCTCCCCCAACGGCTGATGAAGACACTCAAGCAGTGGAAGACCGAGTGCCCGAGCGAAACCATTCTGTTCCCCAGCAAGGCAGGCAATCGGCTGAGTCTGGACACCTTCCGCGAGCGGACCTGGAATCCCGCGGTGGCCGCCATCGGGCGGCCTGAGATTTCGCCGCATTGTCTTCGTCATACCTACATCACCTGGGTCGTGCGGCAGGCCCCGAAATCCGGTGCCACGAGTCTCGCGATTGCCCGTGTTTCGGGGCACAAACAGATTTCAAGTGTCGAATGGTATGTGGAAACCTGGAACGACCAGCTGGACGCCATCGCCCGCGGCTTCGACGAATCCAAGGAAGACCTGAACCTCCGACTCCGGGGCCTCAGCACCGACCAGCTGCTGGCCGACACCGACGAGATGGTGAAGAAGTTCGTCCCGGTGCCCAAAGCCGAACCCGCGGCTCCCCTGAAGAAGAAGCCCGAGCACATCAAGGGCAGCGGTCCCGTTCTGGTCAAGAAGGCAAAACCACTCAAGTAGCGGAAATTGCCCCCTTTCGGGAATCGGTCCACATACCGCTCGGTGGTGGTGATGTGCCGGTGTCCGCGGAAATGGTGCCTATAGTTCCCGGCTCGAAATTACTCACCCGATTTCCCACCATCCGGAGCTCCGGTGAGGCCGGCGCCGGCTCCCGTTCGATACCGCGAGCACGAATTGGAGTGTCCATTTGGCCGTTTCAATTGGACGGCGAATTGGACTGGATGGGATTTCGGACCGAAATCGAAGCGCTTCGCCGGAGCTCAACCGTCCCATTCCGGCCAGGGACCTCGGACTGCCCAGCTGCTGTCTGTCGGTTGGAGCCGACCATTCTCCCAGCTCAGCGGCCTGAAATCAGACCTGAGCATACAAGAAAGGCCCGGAACCTTGTGAGTTCCGGACCTTCAATTGCTTTGGTAGCGGGGGCCGGATTCGAACCGACGACCTTCGGGTTATGAGCCCGACGAGCTACCAGACTGCTCCACCCCGCAATATGTTGTTCCGCCGCGAGCGGCGACCACGAACAATAGCATCCTCT
>Ga0209748_1001089_pt1 | contig 13512 bp, 9 predicted proteins | sample BarGraIncu00421A_FD_185490 | JGI IMG/M metagenome (GOLD analysis project Ga0209748, IMG submission 185490) | Arctic peat soil microbial communities from Barrow, Alaska - Barrow Graham LP Incubations 004-21A (SPAdes) (version 2) | ecosystem: Environmental > Terrestrial > Soil > Wetlands > Peat... | reverse complement strand
AGATTCATGGTTTCTTCCTTTCTGAAATGCATTTTGGTTGATTGATAGGCCAGTGCATAACACACCGGACGGGTTCGGTCAAATGGTGATCGGATGATAAAATAGGATTGATTTTACGTCAATCACCTGGGCATTTGGCTAATCAGGTCCAGGCCGCCGCCGAAAATCCATGACCCGCCAATCCGAGAATACGCCGCTGTCGATCTCCATCTCCAAACACACACTGATGACTTCTACGGCGACCCGGAATATTCACTCGTGCCCTCGCGTGCCCTTTAGGGTATCAGGGTATGGGATGCCTACATTCAGTTATGACGCCTCATGTATAATGAGCGTGCAGGAGAGGTCTGTCTGAATTACCTTTAAAAAGGCTTTTTTGAAGGTAATGACCGCCAAAAGGGGTGGCAATTTTCTAAGAGGATAGATGACCCGGTAAACTCATGCTGCAATCATCAATAACCTTTCCCACATTTTTTGGCCAGTTTTTCATTGACATACAAGACCGGAATTCTTATAGTTCACTCGTGGATAAGTAACTTCTTATCAAAAAAGGGTTGCGGTTTATTCTGTAACCCCTATTTTTGATTGTAACGACTTGGCAGTTGATAACAATATTCAACAAAATAACGCAAAGGAAGACAAGTTGTAAGACTTTAGCATATCAAGAAAAAATCTCTTCCCCTGGAGTTTATGCAAGATAATATTTGCCATCCGTGGTTAACAGTTTTTCTTTTTTTATCAGTCGTTCCAAGTGTTTCATAATCATCCCTTTTTCGGCAAACTCAAAAAAATATCGGGGTTGATATTCCTTTTTGTGGATAATCCACTGATTAACAATCTCGTTAATAGACCTGGGTTCTTCCAAGAATGAAACAAGGCGTCTTTCCCGTTGATTGATGATGTCGAGATACTCCTCGGCCAATTGAGCGATATCTCCCTTGATAATACCCAACTCATGCGAGGTGATATAGATTTCCGCCGGTATCTTCAATAACCGCTGGACGGATTGAATCGTCTGTTCGATATCCGATACTCTATCGCTATACCAGGGGCCAAAATGCGTTAGATCATGATCTCCGAGAAACAGTATGCCTTCATTGGGAAAGTGAAAGCTGCAATGCCCAATGGTATGGCCGGGCGTGTGTATGATGGTAATCTTTGTATCACCGAATGATAGAATATCCCCATCCTTAAATTCAAGCGCGGGTATGCGTTCCCGGAGATGATATTTATTGAGAAAAAACTCATCCCATTCTTTTTTATAATCCGTATCCAGCAACCCGCAATAGTCCAGATATGAATGATAGGATTTAAAACAGGGCGCTATCGCCTCATGGACGTATAGTTCAGCCTGTGGGAACAGATAATTAAAGGCGATGTGATCCTCGTGATAATGTGAATTGATAATCACATCAATGCCCTTTTTCGCATGGAGATCCCTTAAATAGGCTTCATCGGAGGCGGGATCAATGATGACTTTCTTTTCATCATCGATATACAGCGAATTGCAGAACGGGTATCTCCCACTTTTCATCCCGGGGATGAAAACAATATTGCCAAATCTGATCTCTTCCATCGGGCTCTCCTTAATAAACATGCATAAATGCATTAGTTCAACAGGACGGGCTATTAATGGCCGTTTAATGTTTCATAATGGGACACGTGGGGCAACTGTTTTGTCCCTCGGCATCAATAGCTCTTTATAACTTCAAGCTGCTTTTACAAAATCAAACTCAAAACGATTAAGCACTTTAACGATTTGTATTGTTCAATTCATATTTGTCCAGTTTACGATATAAAGTGCTCCTGGAAATCCCCAATTTCCCCGCAATTTTACCTTTGGGAAGATTTGATCTAAGCATGGTTGTGATCAATTTGCGTTCTATCTTGTCAAAAGATTCTATTTCATAGCTGAATTTCATTAATTTTGAGTTAGTAATTTCAGACGGCAGGAGATCAACGGTGAGCATGTTTGTATGAGTGATATTAATCATTCTTTCCAGAACATTCTGTAATTCCCTTACATTACCCGGCCAGTGGTAGTTCAGTAATTTATCAAGGACTTCATTATCCACCTTTTCGATTTCCTTTCCCATAGCTCGACCGATCTTGTTAATAAAATTATATGCCAATATGGGAATATCCTCCTTCCTCTGCCTGAGAGGTATCATGGATATCGTGAACACGTTCAGACGATAATAGAGGTCTTCCCTGAACTTGCCTTTTTTCACTTCATCTTTCAGGTTTTTATGCGTGGCAGCTATAATTCTGACGTCAACGGTTGTCACTTTTGTCCCTCCAAGCCTCATGATCGATTTGTCCTCGATCACCCTAAGCAGGGCCGCCTGTAACTCCAAGGGCATTTCGCCAATCTCGTCCAGAAAGATTGTCCCGCCGTCGGTAAGTTCAAATTTCCCTTGATTGCCGCCCTTTCTGGAACCTGAGAACGCACCGTCAGAATAGCCGAACAGTTCACTCGTGATCAAATCCCGGGGAATGGCGGCACAGTTAATAGCAAGATACGGACCATTCCTGCGACTGCTGTTATTATGAATGGCCTGTGCAAATATATCTTTCCCCGTCCCGCTGTCGCCCAATAGCAAAACATTGGATTTATTTTGAGAAGCTAATTTCGCCTGCCGCAATGTCTCCAGGAATTCATGATTGAGACCGATGATATCTTCAAAGGAAAACTTCGCCTTTGCTCCCAGCATAGATGCGGCGAGAGTCCTGGCTCTTTTGATCTCATTGAGGATGATGACCTTTCCGGCAATGTCATTCATGGACAAAATGGGATAGCAGGTTAACGTGTAATCACTATGAACGTTTTTATGCGAAATGTTGACTTCGACATCCGTTAAAGAGTCATTGTTCTTTATCAGGTTTAATAAATTATCATTTTGTTTTGACCAAAGGTCCTTGATGTTCTTGCCCAGAAACTTGTCAGTCTCAGGTCCAAATGCATTTTTGGCATTTTTATTCATCATGGAAATGCACCCGTTATTATCAATAGTCATGATGATCTCGCGGATCGAGGAAATGACGGTTCTCTGAAAATTCTCCACCGTCTGGCATTCCGTAAGGGCTTTCTTCAGGCGCATTTCATTTTCAATGGCGATTGCCGCAGCCGTGACAATTCCAAGGGTGTGAGGATGCGCTTTCTGATAAGGCCCGGTCATGGCTATCAACGCTGATATCTTGCCCTCGGGGTCGTGTATTGGTGCACCTGAACATGTCCATAATTGCGAGTTAATGCAATAATGCTCGGAAGCGCAAACTTGCAGAGGTCTCTTTGCTACGATCGCGGTTCCCACACCATTAGTTCCCCCCACTTCTTCACTCCAGCAACTCCCTTCGATGAAATTCCCTTTCTTAACGACTTCCAGAACATCTGCATCACCGACTCTATCCAGGAGATATGAATTGGCATCGGATAAAACGACAATAAATCCGGACCCTTTAACAAAACTATGGAGATGCATCATAAAAGGACGACATATTTCGATCAGTTTTTTATTTTTATTCAATAAGTCTTCTAATTCCTTGTCGAAAAGAACGACTGGAATCTTTTTGATATAGGGATTTACACCTAAGCCCCTGCATCTTATCCAGGATTCCAGGATGGTGTCGGACACCATTGAGATGTTTTCCGGGCATTCTCCGTTGATGAATTTTCTCCACTCATTTTTGATCATATTGAATTGATCTGTATGTTCCATAAAGGCATCTCCTTTTAATGTCCCGAAATGGGATTTTAAAATTTCGCCGACGTCTCATTATGACGCACCATCCCTATATTCCATTTCATGAAAATGGACAACATAAATTAAATGTAATACAATTAATAGGTTAAACTAAATATTTCAGGATAAGCATCGATGGTATGTTTTTTGCTCCATTAAAATGATTCAATATTACCAGTGCATAACAAAGATGTATCCAAGACATATGGGAATCAATGGCTTGCTGCAACTTATCTTGAACAGGATATTTCGAAGGAGAACAATATGAATTATCCAATTTACCGGCCAAGGAGGCTGCGGAAGAACGAAAATTTCCGGAGGCTGATCAGAGAGACAAAATTATCCATAGATGATTTCATCTATCCCCTTTTTGCTGTACCCGGCAAGAACGTCAAAAAGCCCATCGATTCCATGCCGGGGATCTTTCAGATGTCTGTGGATTATATCGTGAAAGAGGTTCGGTCCGTGAAAGAGCTAAACATACCGGCTGTTCTTCTCTTCGGCATCCCGGACAAAAAGGACGAGCTGGCCACGGGCGCCTTTGCAAAGGATGGCATTGTCCAGAGGGCCATCCGGGAAATCAAGCAAAAGGTGCCGGATATGCTGGTCGTAACCGATGTCTGCCTTTGTGAATACACAAGCCACGGGCACTGCGGCATGATTGAGAAAGGTGATGTGAACAATGATTCTACCCTGGAGGTTTTGGCGGAAACGGCGGTTTCCCATGCCTTTGTAGGCGCCGATATGGTTGCACCTTCCGCCATGATGGATGGGCAGGTGGCGGCCATTCGGGAAGGCCTCGATGAAGCGGGCTTTGAATTGGTGCCCATCATGGCCTATTCCGCCAAACATGCCTCCTCGTTCTACGGTCCCTTCCGTGAGGCGGCGGAGTCCACGCCGCAGTATGGCGACAGAAAGTCTTACCAGATGGATCCTCCGAACGTCAACGAAGCGATGCGTGAGATCACCTTGGACGTAGATGAAGGGGCGGACATTATCATGGTGAAGCCCGCTCTGCCCTATCTGGATGTGATCCGCCGGGCCAGGGATGAGTTCGACCTACCTCTGGCCGCCTATAACGTGAGTGGTGAATATTCCATGGTCAAGGCGGCGGCCCAAATGGGATGGCTGGATGGAGAAAGAGCGATGCTGGAAGTCCTGACGTCCATAAAAAGGGCGGGAGCGGACATTATTATCACCTATTTTGCAAAGGAGGCGGCGAAAATTCTTCAGAAGGTGAAGATTTGAGCAAGTGGCCAGGGTTTAAAAGGAGAAATCCTTAAGAAAATGGGGAAAAGGAGCGTTTGATAATGAGCATGGAAGACACAAAAAAATCTTTAGACAAGCGGATGAGTCTGAAAGAAGCAATTTCCAAATACGTATTTGATGGAAGCTCGATCGCTTTCAGCGGCATGGGTGGAGGACAGGTTGTAGCGCCCACCTATGAAATTGTCAGACAGGGGCAAAAAAATCTGACCCTGTTTGGCGACAGCCCTTGTGAGTGCGGCGATTATCTGGTCGGAACCGGACAGATCAGGAGAATCGAAGTGGCCTGGCTCGCTTTCGCCGTGGCCGGTGTCAGTCCCAATTACAGACGGGCCGTGGAAAACGGCATCCCCCATGAAATCGAGGTCTTCGAGTTTTCGAATTATACCATGGGACTACGGTTTCTGGCCGGTGCCATGGGACTGCCCTACATGGTCACGAAATCGCTGATGGGCTCTTCCATTGAAAAATACAATGATCTGATCAAGGTCACAGAAGACCCTTACAAAGGTGAAAAAGTGGCCTGGGTTCCCGCTGCCACACCGGATGTGGCGATCATTCACGTCAACAGGGCCGACATCCTGGGAAATGCCCAGAACTTGAGCTTTTCATCAAATGCCGAAAATATCGCCAGGGCAGCAAAAAGGACCATCGTAACCTGTGAGGAGATTGTTCCCACCGATGAGATCAGAAGAACCCCAACTTTTACCATTATACCGCAATACGTCGTGGATGCCGTCGTTGAACTTCCCTATTGCTGCCATCCCTGGAATATGCCCTTTGGATACGCTTACGACCTTCCGTTTCACATGGAAATGATGGCGCAAATAGATACGGCAGACGGTTTTAAGAAATGGATGGATGAATGGGCCTTCGGTTGCAAGGATCATAACGCTTATTGCGAAAAAGTCGGTTGGGAACGTTTAAAGAAACTGACACAGATAGAGAAAAAATTCTGCCAAAGCATCGTTTAGATGAGGCTGCGATAAAGTTGAAATGTCCAAGTACCAAAAAAAAATAAAATAAGGAAGGAATGCCTTATGAGCACAAGTGAGAAACGATACGCTGATGATTATACGCTTCAAGAGCTTCTGGTTGCTGCGGCAGCCCGGGAAATTAATGATCGGGAAGTTGTCTTTGTCGGTGTCGGCATACCCTGTCTTGGCGCTTTGGTTGCCAAGCTGACACACGCCCCAAATGTTGTCCTGGCCATGGAGTCGGGATGCATCGGATCGACGCCATACAGGTTGATACTGGGCATCGGCGACAACGCCTGTGGGGAAAATGCCATCTGCGTCACATCCCTCTGGAGGGCTTTCTCCGATCAACAGCGGGGATATTTTGATGTCGGAATGCTGGGGGGAGCGCAAATAGATAAATATGGCAATTTAAACAGTACGGTAATCTTCGGAACTGGAAACTACAAAAAACCCAAAACGCGACTCCCAGGCAGTGGTGGAGCCAATGATATCGCGATTTCCGCCAAGCGGACCCTCATCATGATGAACCAGCAGAAGCGCCGCTTCCTTGAGAAAGTCGATTTTGTTACCTCTCCCGGCTATCTGGACGGCCCCGGTTCCCGGGAGAAATACGGTTACCCGGGCAACGGCCCCTCAGTCATCATTTCAAATATGGCTATTTTCAGATTCGATGAAAAAACAAAGGAAGCCTATCTGGATTCCGTTCATCCGGGAGTTACCGTCGAGGCTGTTAAAAATGAGGTGTCCTGGGATTTAAAAGTATCTCCAGATGTAAAGACCACCACTCCTCCAACCGATGAGGAAGTGAATATCATTCGAATCCTCGATTCTCAGAAGATTTATACAGGCGGCGGCTTGAAGAAGCTGACGTTCGATAACTATCTAGGGATGCTGGATTCATCTTATGAAAAACTAAAGGCCATGTTCAAGTGACAGGTTTTTTAGACTTACGTATCATTTACAGGAATAACACCAGGCAGATAAAACGATGGGACAAGATATTTTCAAAAGACTGTTTTCCTTGGAAGGGAAGACAGCCGTCATCACAGGCGGCTATAAAGGGATAGGGCTGGCGATCGCCGAAACATTCGCCGAAGCGGGAGCAAACATTGCGTTAGCCGCAAGGAACCTGGCGGGATGTCAGACCACTGCAGAAAAAATCAACAGTGTACACGGGGTCAAAGCCATTGGCATGGCCATGGATGTCAATGACTCCAAAAAAGTGGATGCGGTGGTTCAGGCGGTCGTTGCCGAATTCGGAAGGATCGACATCCTTGTAAACAGCGCCGGTATTCCGGGCAGTGAAAAGCCGGTTCTGAAGATGACCGATGAGGACCTGGACGGTGTGATGAAAGTGGATTTCAGGGGGACCTTCCTGGTTTCGAGAGCCGTTGCCCAGGTCATGGTCAAGCAGAAGAGCGGCAAGATCATCAATATCTCCTCCATCCTCGGGAAGATCGCGGCTCGCAACATGGTAGGTTATTGCGCGAGCAAGGCGGCTGTTATTCAGCTCACCAGGGTCATGGCTCTGGAGCTCATGCGGGACAACATTCAGGTGAACGCACTCTGTCCAGGCTATTTCCTGACGGAGTTCAACCGCGATTTCTTCGAATCCGAGGCGGGCAAAGACCTGATCAAGAAAATGATTCCCCTGAACAGGGTGGGGAGATTAGAGGAATTACAGTCAACAGCGCTTTATATGGCCACATGCCCGCCATTTATGACCGGAGCCGAGATCTATATCGACGGCGGCCATTCAATCGTGTGAATAAATTCCGGAGGAAAAATGAAGATAAAAACGAAAGAAGATTATATAGAGAGCCTAAAGAAACAACATGTTGTCATCTATTACAACGGTGAGGAAGTAAAAGACCGGACGACCTTCCCGGCATTTGTGCCGCATATAAACTCCGCAGCCAAAACCTATGAACTGGCTCTAATGCCTGAACACGAGGACCTTTTGACTGCTACCAGCAACATCACCGGGAAGAAAATTAGCCGTTTCACCCATATTCATCAGTCAGTGGACGACCTTATCAAAAAGGTCCAGATGTTGAGACTAATCGCCCATGAAACGGCAAGCTGTTTTCAGCGTTGCGTTGGTTTCGATGCTCTCAATGCCCTTTATATGACTACTTACGAAATAGACGAAAAATACGGGACCAAATATTTCAGCCGTTTCTCGGAATATCTCAAAAAAATCCAGGACGAGAATTTCATGCTGGTTGGCGGGATGACTGATCCGAAAGGAGACCGTTCCAAAAGACCGAGTCAGCAGGCAGACCCCGATCTTTTTACGCATGTTGTCGAGAAGCGGAAAGACGGAGTTGTGATTCGTGGCGCCAAGGCTCATCAGACCGGCGCTGTCAATAGTCACGAAATCATGATTATGCCTACTCAGGCCATGGTAGAAGGTGACGAAGCATATGCTATCGTGGCAGCTATTCCTCTCGATGCCAAGGGTATTACTTTGATTTTCGGTCGCCAGACCAATGAAGAGAGAAAACTGGAATGTGGCATTGACGCTGGGAATTGTGAATTCGGGGTGGTGGGTGGAGAGGCCCTTGTCGTGCTGGAAGACGTATTTGTCCCTTGGGAAAGGGTATTCATGTGCGGTGAAATCGACTTTACCGGGCTCCTCGTTGAAAGGTTCGCCACATTGCACCGCCAGAACTATGGTGGCTGCAAAGGGGGCGTATCCGACATCATCATCGGCGCCAGCGCCCTGGCCGCTCAGTATCAGGGTACGTTGAATGCATCGCACATCAAAGACAAACTGGTCGAAATGATGCATCTGGCGGAGACTGTCTATTCCGGGTCGGTAGCCTGCTCGGCCATGGGATCAAAAACCAAAAGCGGCGCCTACTATCCGGATCCGCTTCTCGCGAATTGCACAAAGCATAATATCACCCGAAACATCTATGAAATATCAAGACTGGCCCATGATATCGGTGGGGGCATCATGGCGACGCTCCCATTCGACAAGGATCTGCGCAGTCCGAAAATTGGGAAATATGTAGAAAAGTACATGAAAGGCATCGAGGGTGTTTCTACGGAAAACCGGATGAAGGTTTTACGGCTCTTGGAGAACATGACGGGCGGCACGGCACTCATTGAAAGCATGCACGGAGCCGGTTCTCCGCAAAGCCAGCGTGTCATGTATCAGCGGCTCGGCAAACTAAGCGATAAGATGAAAATGGCTAAAAAAATAGCGAAAATCAAAGACTAGACATTTTCATAGATCGAGTACAAAAAGATATGAAAATTGCAGAGATATTAGGAAAGGGAATGCCTATGAAATAGGGGAAGCAGAAGAAAAGACGAATAAAAACATTCAAAAAGGAGGAACATAATCATGTCAGGAACAGCAAAAAAGATTTGGGGATACCGTTATGTGATTTTGATCGCTATTTGGTTTATTTACCTCATAAATTATTTTGATCGTATCGCAGTATTGACATTTCTTCCATTTATTCAGAACGACCTCGGTTTGTCAGCCATCCAGGTAGGGTGGCTGGGATCTATTTTTTTCTTCGGGTACGCGTTGGCTCAGCCGTTGGCGGGGTATCTCGCCGACAAAATTGGCCCAAAAAAGACGATGAATATTGCCGTATGGGTTTTTACCCTCATCACGGCCCTTACAGGTTTTGTCCAGAATTTTTGGCAGTTCATCGTTCTTCGCCTTGGGCTGTCCATCGGTGAAGGCCAGCATTTTGCGCCAGCCCTGCGGATGATCGCCAATTGGTTTCCAAGAGAAGAAAAGGGACGTGCGACGGGATTTTTTTCAACTACCTGGGCTGTGGCGCCTGCCATTGTCCCCATTCTGGTTACGCAGTTGGCCGCCGGCTTCTTTGGCGGCGCTTGGCGTCCGGTGTTCTTTCTGCTCGCCATCCCCGGCTTTTTGTGTATCTGGATCCTCTGGAAGTATGCTTCCGATTCGCCTAAAGCGATGCTCGAAAAAGGAAAGGTGAAAAAAGAAGAGTACGACTTGATCACATCTTCCAACGAGGTTGAAGCTATTGAACACGGTAAAACGTACAGTAGCAAGGTGTTTACAACGGATATACAGTTTTACTTATATACGACAGGATTGTTCGTCATGTTAATGATCTACTGGGGAATGACTACATGGATCAGCACATTCCTGGTCAGGCAGCACGGCATGAACCTGAAGACCATGGGGTTTTATGCGTCGCTGCCTTACATCGTGGCCTTCTTTTCCATGTTTCTGGGTGGCTGGATGGCCGATAAATGGTTCGGCGGAAAACCCAAAATCGTTACCGTCATATCCCTGTTAGGTTGCATCCCTGCCCTTATTTTTCTCGGTTATGTCCCCAAGGGGAGTACGGGATTGCTCATTCTGGGTCTGGCCGTAGGCGGATTCTTTATCAATTTGGCATGGGGGATGATGTACGCTTTCCCTTCATGGCGATATCCCAAAGAAGTGGTTGGGCGTGCGGTTGGTGTGTCCAATGGTGTCGGTCAATTTGGGGCATTCATTTCCCCCATGATTGCCGGTTATCTCGTTATTGCCAATCCGGATAAAACCTATGATTTTACGAATGTGTTCATATTCTGGTCGATCATGGCCCTTATCGGAGCAATCGCCGCCGGTTGTCTTAAGGAAAAATCGATAGTTGATCATGCCAAATTTGAAACACAGAAAAGTTCAAGTTAGACATTACTTCAAGTTCTTGAATGGTTGAGAATTGGCGAGATGCCCGTCTGGAGGGGATTTACGGTTTGGCAAAATTTATTGATCGTGTTTAAATCGTAAATCCCCTTTTTTAATAGTTAGGGCTTTTTACAGCAAAGTAATCAATATATAAGAATGTAACTTTTTATGGAAAATGAGGTGAAGGTATCATGAACCTGAAAGAATTGGTCGGCGCTGTTCAAGAAGCGGAGCTCGTCGAATATTGCCGGGAGATGGTGAGGATCAAGAGCGTTAACCCTCCGGGTGATGAGATGGCGATGGCGGAATACGTCGCCAATGTGCTGAAATCGATAGGCCTGGAAGTGAAGTTATTAAAACATAGTTCATCAAGGGCCAGTGTTTTGGCCATTTTGCGAGGTTCTGGGCAGGCACCCGCCCTGCTCTACAGTGCGCACCTGGATACGGTGCCTCTGGGTGCGGAGCAATGGATTCATGAACCATTTGCTGCAGAAACCTTAGATGGAAAGATATGGGGTCGTGGAAGCGCCGATATGAAAGGCGGATTAGCGGCATTGCTCGTGATGGCCAAGATCATGGCAAATTCAGGTTTATCCATTAAAGGAGACCTTATTTTCGCCATCACAGCCGGCGAGGAAGTCGATTCACTCGGGGCAAAGAGTGTCGCCTCATATCCAGATTTGGGGCCTGTTCAGGCCATTATAGTACCTGAGCCCAGTTACAACGATATTTATATTGCCGAAAAAGGGGCTTTGTGGCTGGAAATCAGCACTTACGGTAAAACAGCCCATGGTTCAATGCCGGCATTGGGTAAGAACGCAGTCATGATGATGGTGGAATTAATCAAAGGGCTGGAAAATTTTTTCATTCCCTTTGAAAGCCATGCCATGTTGGGAGGTTTCAGTATGAGCATCAATACTATTTCCGGCGGGATAAAAACCAATGTTGTGCCCGACAGATGTGTTGTGTCTATCGACATGCGGACTGTGCCCGGTCAGGACCATCATGACATCATGGCCCGATTTCAGGGTTTGATAAAGGATTTGGGTAAACATGATCCCGATTTTAAAGCCTCTATTGAGATAACCAACGACCGGCCTCCCATTGAAACATCGCCGAAAGAGCCGGTGGTCAAAATGATGGTTGATATCGTTGCGGATATTACAGGCGAACTACCCATTCCCAAAGGTGTAAATTATTATACGGATGCAGCAACACTGGCACCGGCTTTCAAGGCTCCCATGATCATTTGCGGGCCTGGTCACCCAGGGCTCGCTCATCAACCCAACGAATATGTCGAGATTGAAAAACTCGTTCAAGCTGCAAAAATTTATACAGCAGCGACGCACCAATTTCTGTTATAGGTTCTCATTCTTTCACTCTCATTTCAGCCCAGACAGGTTAGCCGAAATACCGGCTAACCTTTTTTCCTTAAACGTGTACATTCAGCAGATAAGACATTTGCAAAAAGGCGCTCTACAACCTTTCTGCTCTTTCCCATTGTTAGTAGAAAAATGATCCTAATCTAATACCTTTTGCAAACTTTTATCACACATAGTAGAATTATTACTCGTTTGTTTAGACTGGCCAGTTTTTCATTGACATACAAGACCGGAATTCTTATAGTTCACCCGTGATAAGCAATGTCTTATCAAAGATCGGAGCGAAAAATATCATAAATAATGACGTGAGACCTTTCAAAAAATGACGAATAGCGGAGTTGTGCAAAGGTCTTGACGTGCAACTATCTTGTCGGGAGGAAGATAAAATGAGCAAATTATTTGAAAGCGGCGCCATCAATGGGATGGCATTGTCCAATCGCTTTGTAAGGGCGGCAACGTGGGAGGGAATGGCCGATGATGCAGGCGCTCCCACCCAGAAGCTGATCAAGGCCATGACGGCACTGGCAGAAGGCGGCGTGGGCTTGATCATCACCAGTCATTGTTATGTGAGCCCTGATGGGCAGGCCTCGATTGCACAGATCAGCATGCATAAAGATGAAATGATCGAAAGTCTACGGAACATGACGGCGTCGGTTCATGGCGCAGGCGGAAAGATAGTGGCACAGCTGTCCCATGCCGGCAACTTTGCCGATGAAAAGTTATCGGGAAGGCCCCCCATGGTGGCATCCAATTTTGAAGGCCTTGCCCGAACGCCGCGCCGGGAAATGACGCTGCAAGATATTCAGGAAACCGTTTCCGCTTTTGCGAAGGCCGCCTGGAGGGCAAAATCGGCAGGTTTTGACGGTGTCCAGATACATGGAGCCCATGGTTTTCTCCTCAGCGAGTTCCTCTCTCCTGCCTATAACCGGCGTCATGATGCCTACGGCGGCCCTATCGAAAATCGGGCGCGGTTTATTCTGGAAGTCTATAAGGCCGTGAGAGATGCCACAGGCAAGGATTACCCCGTCCTGGTTAAAATAAACTGTCAGGATTTCATAGAGAACGGACTAACCCTGGAGGATTCCATCAAGACGACAAGCCTGCTGGCCGAAGCGGGACTGGACGCCGTTGAAGTGAGCGGCGGCATGCTAACGGAAAGGAGGCTTTCACCGGTCCGGGCGGGGATTGACTCCGTGGAAAAAGAGGCCTATTTCCAGGAAGAGGCCCGCGCCTTCCGAAAGCAGATTCATATTCCATTGATCCTTCTCGGCGGGATTCGGTCCTTTGAATTAGCCGAACGGCTTGTGGAGGAAGGAACAGCGGATTATATCTCCATGGCCCGCCCGTTCATCCGGGAGCCTGGGCTCATCAATCGCTGGAAGACGGGAGATCGTGGGAAAGCGCGATGCATATCCGACAATCGTTGTATTCTTGCCGGACGCGAAGGAAAAGGCATCTATTGTCAC
>Ga0209748_1001088_pt1 | contig 13515 bp, 11 predicted proteins | sample BarGraIncu00421A_FD_185490 | JGI IMG/M metagenome (GOLD analysis project Ga0209748, IMG submission 185490) | Arctic peat soil microbial communities from Barrow, Alaska - Barrow Graham LP Incubations 004-21A (SPAdes) (version 2) | ecosystem: Environmental > Terrestrial > Soil > Wetlands > Peat... | reverse complement strand
GAAGCGGCAGTCCGGGAAGCGCGTGGAGGCGTCGAGGGCCTCCTCGAGCGTCGGCACGAGGTAGACGTCGCCGAGGATCGCCTCGAGTGCGGGGCGCACCGAGGGATCGCAGGTGACGGAGTCGGACAGACGGCGTCCGGCTCCCGCGCGCGCTTCGCGCGGTTGGGCCGAATCGAGCGACATGATCGCGATGTCGCCGGCGGCGTGCTCGGACAGCAGCGCCAGGACGTCGGAGCGGGCGTCCGCGTCGGAGACCAGCACGCAGAAGAGGTCGGATCCCAGCGCGAGCTCGACGGTCTTCTCGACGTCGGGCTCGACGGTGATCACGTCGGTCAGCGGGCCGACGAGGCCCGGCACCTTGCGATCGGAGGAGAGCACCCACGCCAGCGCCGGGGTGGCGGTCGCGAAGGCGCGGTCGACCTCCTCGAGCCCGATGCCCTCGGCGCGGACCTGTGAGAGACGGTCCCGCAGCTCCTGCAGTTCCCGGCGGCGGGAATCGACGACGCGGACGCGGCGGTCGACGTCCGACTCGGCGAGCGCGATCTGCTTGAGCGTGTGCGTGCGCACGCGTTCGGTCTCGTCGAGGCGCGTGCGTCGTGCCGCGAGCGTCGCGGTGAGCGACTGCCGCTGGCCGGCGAGCGAGTTCGTCCGCTCGGCGAGCAGCGACTCCTCGAGCGTGAACGCCGACAGCGACTGCTCGACGGTCGACAGCTCGGAGCGGGCGTCGTCGGCTTCCTTGCGCAGGCGGCGGATCGCGGCCGTGACCTCGGCCAGCGCGGCCTCGGCGGCGAGTCGCTCCTTGCGCGCCGTCTCGGACTCCCGGCGGCACTCGCCAAGACGCTGGTAGAGGCCCTTGAGCTGGGCATCGGCCGCCGCGCGCTCCTCGTTGAGGCGCGTGACCTCCTCGATGCGGCGTTCTCTGCGTCCCGCAGCGCCGTGCACCTTGGCGCGGAGCTCCGAGATCCGCTCGATGAGGTTCTTGCCCTTCTCCTCCAGCAGGAGCAGGCCGGAGTTGAGGCGCTCGAGGACGGTCTGCAGGCGTCGGCGCTGCTCGCTGAGGTCGCCGACGAACAGGCCCTTCTCCTCCAGCAGCGACTGGAAGGTGCCCAGCTCGCGTTCCTTCTCGGAAAGCCGGTAGCGCGTGAGCTCGAGGTCGGCGTCGTGCTCGCGCTCCCGCTTGAGCAGGACGTCCCACGAGTCGCGCAGCGAGCGCAGCTCGTCCACGGCCAGCGCGACCTCGATGTCGCGCAGCTGGCCGATCAACCCGTCGTACTGCCGGGCCTTGTCGGCCTGGCGCTGCAGCGGCCGGAGCTGGCGCTCGACCTCGCCGAGGACGTCGCGGGCGCGCTCGAGGTTGGACTCCATCGCGCCGAGCTTGCGCATCGCGCGTTCCTTGCGCTTCTTGTGCTTGAGGACGCCGGCGGCTTCCTCGATGAGCGCCCTGCGGTCCTCGGGGCGCGAGTTCAGGATCTCGTCGAGACGGCCCTGACTGATGATCGAATGGGTGTCGCGGCCCAGGCCCGAGTCGTGCAGCAGGTCCTGGATGTCCATGAGGCGGCACGGCGAGCCGTTGATGAGGTACTCGCTCTCGCCGCTGCGGTACATGCGGCGGGTGATGGTGACCTCACCGAACTCGAGCGGGAGCGTGCCGTCCGCGTTGTCGAGGACCAGGTCGACCTCGGCGACCCCGACCGCCTGACGGGCCGACGAGCCGGCGAAGATGACGTCCTCCATGGAGTTGCCGCGAAGCGTCTTGGCGGACTGCTCGCCGAGGACCCACAGCACCGCGTCGGCGATATTCGACTTGCCCGAGCCGTTGGGGCCGACGACGGTCGTCACGCCGGGCTCCAGGGTCAGGTTGACCCGGTCGGCGAAGGACTTGAAACCCTTGACGGTGAGCGACTTGAGGTACACGGGTCCCCGGTGGTCGGCGCGGCGCTGAAACGCGCGCGACCGGGCGGTCGCGCACCGCAGAATCCTACCACAGGGGGAGCGCGGCTCAGGTGGGAAAACGAGGTGAGCGGAGGGCCTTCTCAGGCCTTGTCGAGCGCCTCGAGGGCCGCCGCCGCCGCGGACTGCTGGGCGCTCTGCTTGCTGGCGCCCTCTCCGCGGCCGAGGACCTCGCCCGCCAGCGACACCTCGGCGGTGAAGACGGGATCGTGCACCGGTCCTGACCGCCCCACGATCGTGTAGGCCGGCAGACCTTCTCCGCGACCCTGCGCGATCTCCTGCAGGCGGCTCTTCGCGTCGACGGGCGTGGCGAGCAGCGTCGCGTGGTCGATGCGGTCGCCGAGGACGCGCAGCACGAAGTCGCCCGCTGCCTCGATCCCCGCGTCGAGGTACACGGCGGCCACGAGGGCCTCGAAGACGTTCTCCAGCACCGAGGAACGGGTCGATTCGCGCGCCGCTCCCCTGCCGAACCGGATCGCGGGGCCGAGCCCGAGCTCCCGCGCCACTCCGGCCAGCGTCGTGCCGGACGTCAGCGCGATCTTCATCCGCGTCAGGTCGCCCTCGGGGACGTCGGGGAACGCCGCGTAGAGCCGAGGGGCGACGATCCAGGCAAGGACCGCGTCGCCGAGGAACTCCAGACGTTCGTAGTCCTCTCCGCCGTGCTCGAGCGCCCAGGACGGGTGCGTGAACGCGCGCCGGTAGAGCGTGCGGTCGCCCACGGGGACGCCGAGCGCCTCGACGACGGCGTCGAAGGCTGCCTCGGTCATCGGTCCGCGCGCCCCAAGAGGATCGAGGCGTTGTGGCCGCCGAACCCGAAGGCGTTGCTCAGCGCGACGGCAGGGTTCGTCAGGCGCGCGACGTTCGGCACGTAGTCGAGGTCGCAGGCGGGGTCCGGGTCCGTGTAGTTGATCGTCGGAGGCAGCACGCCGGTCTCGAGCGCGCGCACGCATGCGACCGCCTCGATCGCGGCTGCGCCGCCGAGCAGGTGCCCGGTCATCGACTTGGTCGAGGAGACCGGCGGGGCGGTCGCGCCGAAGATCTCGCGGATGGCTCCGGTCTCGGCGGCGTCGCCCAGAGGGGTCGAGGTGCCGTGAGCGTTGATGTATCCGACCTCGGTGAGGTCGATCGCGGCTTGGTCGAGCGCCATGCGCATCGCGCGCCGCGCGCCGTTGCCGTCGGGTGCGGGAGCGGTCACATGGTAGGCGTCGGCGGTCGCCCCGTAGCCGATGACCTCGGCACGGATCGTCGCGCCGCGGGCGACGGCGTGGTCCCACTCCTCGAGCACGAGGATGGCGCCGCCCTCCCCCACGACGAAGCCGTCACGGCCCGCGTCGAAGGGACGCGATGCGCCGGCCGGATCGTCGTTGCGCGTCGACAGGGCGCGCGCCGCGGCGAAGCCCGCGACGCCGAGCGGCGTGACCCCCGCATCGAAACCGCCGGCCACGATCACGTCGGCCGAGCCGCGGCGGATGGCCTCGAACGCCTCGCCGATGGCGTGGTTGCCCGTGGCACAGGCCGAAACCGGGGCGTAGTTGATGCCCTTGAAGCCGTGGCGGATCGAGATGAGTCCTGCCGCCACGTCGATGATCATCCCGGGGACCAGGAACGGGCTGACGCGCGACGGGCCGCGCTCCATGAGCACCCGGGACTGCTCCTCCATCAACCCGAGGCCGCCGATGCCCGAGCCCACGATGACTCCGATGCGCTCCGCCTCAGCGGGGTCGACATCCGAGATGCCTGCGTCGGCGAGCGCTTCCTCGGCCGCCACGACGGCGAACTGCTGGAACCGGGAGAGGCGGCGGGCTTCCTTGACGTCGAGCACGTCGCTCGGGTCGAAGTCGTTGACGCAGCCGGCGAAGTGGACCGAGTAGTCGGTGGTGTCGAAGGACGTGATCGGCCCGATGCCGGAACGTCCTGCCGTCAGCGCGTCCCACGCGGCATCGACGCCGATGCCGACGGGGCACACGATGCCCAGACCGGTGACCGCGACCCTTCTCATACCGACCCCATCTCTCCGGCGGCGCGATACTCGGCGACCAGCCGCTCCATGAGCGCCTTGACGGTCGGTATGTCGTGGATGCGCGCGACGCCGCCGCCGGTGAAGACCAGGCCGTCCTCGACGTCGCCGTCGTGGGCCTTGACCAGTTTGTCCATGATGCAGAACTGCTTTCCGCACTTCTTCAGGCACACGATGCAGCGCTCGATCCGGGGCTCGGTGCCCGCCTCGAGGCGGTCCGTCAACGGGTTGCGGAGCGCCCTGCCCGGAAGGCCCACGGGGCTTCGGATGATGACGATGTCCTCGTCCGTCGCCTCGAGGTACATCTGCTTGAACGCGTCCGGTGCGGACGACTCGACGGTCGCGGCGAAGCGCGCGCCCATCTGCACGCCGGCGGCGCCTGCCTCGAGGAGCTCGCGGATGTCGCCACCCGTGACGATGTTGCCCGCCGCGATGACGGGCAGCGAGGTCGCCTCGAGGATGCTGGGCAGCAGCTGGCGCACGGGCACGTCGGTGCCGAGATGTCCTCCGGCGTCGCCGCCCTCGACGACGACCGCGGCCGCGCCGAACTTCTCGGACAGGATGGCGACCCGCGCGGAGCCCACGATCGGCACCATCGGTATCCCAGCCTCGCGCGTCCAGTCGAAGACGTCCCGGGAGAAGCCGGCGCCCGAGATCACGAGGTCGATCCGCTCGTCGATGGCGGCCTTCACCAACTCGGCGAAGTTGCGCACGGCGACCATGATGTTGACACCGATGACGCCCGAGGTCTCCGCGCGCGCAGCGCGGATCTCGCTGCGGAGCTCGTCGGGCGTCAGCCCGGACCCCGCGATGACGCCGATGCCGCCCGTTTCTGCGACGGCCGCCGCGAGCGGCGCCATCGAGATCCGGACGGCCATGCCGCCCTGGATGATGGGCAGGCGGGACGTGACGTTGCCTATGGTGAGAGAGGGCATCTCCACGCGTACGGCCCTTCTTCGATTGTCGGATGGTGCGGGCGCAGACGCGCCCGCCGCGGCTCGTGGCGGCGACGGGCGCGGCCGTGCTCGTTCACTGACGCGTGCCGCGGGCGTCCCCAAGGGACGTGCGGCAGTGCCGGTGCGGTGCTAGACGTTCTCGGTGATGAAATCGACCGCGTCGCCGACGGTCTTGATCTTCTCGGCCTGCTCATCGGGGATCGAGACGCCGAACTCCTCCTCGAGCGCCATGACCAACTCGACGATGTCGAGCGAATCAGCGCCAAGGTCGTCGACGAATGCTGCATCCTCGTTGACGTCGTCCTCCTCGACCCCGAGCTGGTCGACGATGACGGCCTTTACCTTCTCGTACAGTTCGTCGTGATCCATGGTGTCGAACACTCTCCTTCCGGAACCGGGCCCCTAGCCCGGTTGCCTGCACAGTCTATGCGAACGTCATGCCTCCGTCGACGGCCAGTGTCTGACCGGTGATGTAGGCGGAGTCGTCACTGGCGAGGAACGCCACGGCCGCGGCCACGTCGTTCGCGGTGCCGAAGCGACCCATGGCGATGGCGGCGGCGACGCCGTCGCGCTGTGCCTCGGTGAGCGCCGCGGTCATGTCGGTCTCGATGAACCCGGGGGCGACGGCGTTGCACCGGACGCGGCGGCTGGCCAGCTCGCGGGCGACGCTCTTCGTGAGCCCGATGACGCCGGCCTTTGCGGCGGCGTAGTTGGCCTGGCCCGCATTGCCGGAGATCCCGACGACCGACGCCATGTTGATGATCGAGCCCGAGCGCGCCTTCATCATGTGCTTGGCGGCTGCGCGAGTGACCGAGAACACGCCGGTGAGGTTCGTGTTGAGGACGGCGGACCAGTCCTCGTCGCTCATGCGCACGATCAGCCCGTCACGCGTGATGCCGGCGTTGTTCACGAGGATGTCGATCGCGCCGTACTCGGCGACCACTCCCTCGACGAGCGCGGTGCACGCGGCCGGGTCGCTCACGTCGGCCCGAACGGCGCTCGCGCGTCCTCCGGCGGCGATGATGGCCTCCACGACGCCGAGCGCCGCCTCACGGGACCCTGAGTAGTTCACGACGACGGTCGCGCCCTCGCTCGCCAGGCGCAGAGCGACGGCGGCGCCGATCCCGCGCGACGCACCTGTGACCAGGGCGGTCTTGCCTTCGAGACGCTGCATCACGCACCCACCTCCTTGCGGAAGTCCTCGATGTCGGTCTGTTCGATCGCATAGGCGGAAAGGCCCTCGACCCGCTTGGCGAGCCCGGTGAGCACCGCTCCCGGACCGCACTCGAGCAGCACCGTGACGTCCGCCGCCTTGAGCGCCTCCATGGTCTCGGTCCAGCGCACCGGCGACACGATCTGCCCGGCGAGCCGCTGCCTGATGACCTCCGCTGCGGTCGCGGGCGAGGCGGACGTGTTCTGGAACACGGGAAGCGCGGCGTCGCAGAACGTCGCCGCGCGCAGCAGGTCCGCGAAGCGCGTCGCTGCCGGCTGCATGAGCGGTGAGTGGAACGGTCCGGCGACGGCGAGCGGGACGATGCGCCGCGCGCCCGCGCCGTTCAGCGCCCCGGTGGCGGCCACAAGGCCGTCAGGAGTCCCTGAGACGACCGTCTGGCCCGCTGAGTTGTCGTTGGCGACCCATACGCCCTGGACGCCCTCCAGGGCGGCCGCGATGGACGTCGCGTCGAGCCCGAGCACGGCGACCATGCCGCCGGGGGTCTCCGCCGCGACGTCGGCCATGAGGCGCGAGCGCTCGACGAGGAGCTCGAGCCCGGCCTCGACCGAGTAGACACCCGCGACGGCGAGGGCCGCGAGTTCACCGAGGCTGTGACCCGCCAGCGCAACGGGCGTGACGCCCGAAGCGAGCGCCTTGACACCTGCCGCCCAGTCGGCCAGATAGAGCAGCGGCTGCGCGAAGCGGGTGTCGGCCAGTTGCTCGGGAGTGCCCGCCACGGCCACGTGGCGCAGCGGCAGGCCGCTCAGCGCCTCGGCCGCGTCGAGCAGGCGCTCGGCGCCATCGAGACACGCCAGGTCCGAGAGCATCCCGATACGCTGAGAGCCCTGCCCGGGGAAGACGAGCGCGATGTGCGCGCTCACGCGCCCACCCGCGAGGGAAGGCCTCGCAGCACTGCCTCGGCCTCGGAGACCAGCTCGGCAATGATCACCGCGGCCGGCTGGATGGAATCGACCATGGCGGCGCACTGGCCCGCCATCAGTGAGCCCATCTCGATATCGCCCTGGCGCATCGCCAAGGCGAGCTTGCCCGCTCCGAGCGCCTCGATCTGCTCAGGCTCGTTCGCGCGGTCGAGCGCCTCGATCTGGCGCGAGAGCTTGTTCTTCAACACGCGGACGGGATGTCCCGTGGACAGGCCGGTGACGACCGTGTCGCGGTCGCGCGCCTTGAGCACCTTGGCCTTCACGTCCGGGTGGATCGTGCACTCCTCGGCGACCATGAACCGGGTGCCCAGCTGCACGCCCTCCGCGCCTAGGGCGAACGCGGCCGCGATGCCGCGCCCGTCCGCGATGCCGCCTGCCGCGATGACGGGGATCGACACCGCGTCGACGAGCTGGGGCGTCAGCACCATCGTGGTGAGGTCGCCGATGTGGCCGCCCGCCTCCATGCCCTCGCCGATGATCGCATCGGCGCCACCCTGCTCGAGCCTGCGGGCGAGAGCGATCGACGGTGCGATGGGGAGCACCTTGATGCCCTTCTCCTGCAGCGCCGTCATGTACTTCCCGGGGTTGCCGGCGCCCGTGGTGACGACCGGGACGCCCTCGTCGAGAACCATCTGGACGAGCTCGTCGATGTGCGGCGTCAACAGCATGAGGTTCACGCCGAACGGCCTGTCCGTGGCGGTCTTCGCGGCACGGATCTGCTCGCGCAGCAGGTCGGTCGGCATCTGGCCGGCCCCGATGATGCCAAGGCCTCCCGCGTTGCTGACCGCGGCGGCGAGCTCCCACGTGGCCGTCCAGGCCATGCCGCCCTGGATGATGGGGTACTCGATGCCGAGGAGCGTGGTGAGACGCGTGTGCAGAGCCATTGATCAGTCCTCCCGGGTCCAGCGGACGATTGCGGCTCCGTAGGTCAGGCCCGCGCCGAAACCGACGAGCGCCAGGATGTCGCCGGCGCGCAGGTGTCCGTCGCGGTACAGAGAGTCCAGAGCGATGGGGATCGACGCCGCCGAGGTGTTGCCGATGTCCTCGATGCGGCAGACGACGCGTTCGTGGGCGATGCCGAGGCGCTGCGCCACCGTGTCGGTGATCCGCTGGTTCGCCTGATGGGGCACGAGCCAGTCCACGTCGTCCGTGGTCAGCCCCGAGTCGGCGAGCGCCTGCTTGGTGACCCCCGGGATCGCGCGCACGGCGAACTTGAACACCTCGTTGCCGTTCATCTTCAGGTAGGTGTCGCCCGCTGCGAGGTTCTCGGGGGTCACGGGCGCGGCGCTCCCGCCGGCGGGGACGTAGAGAAGGTCCGCCCCCGTCCCGTCGGCCCCCAGGTGCACGCTCAGGACGCCGGGCTCCTCCGAGGCCTGCAGGACGACCGCACCGGCGCCGTCGCCGAAGAGGATGCAGGTGCTGCGGTCGGTGTAGTCGACGATGCTCGAGAGCACGTCGGCCCCTATGACCATGATGGTGCGTGCCCGTCCGGACTCGATCATCGCGGTGGCCATCTCGATCGCGTAGATGAACCCCGTGCACGCAGCGTTGAGGTCGAACGCGGGACAGGTGAGCCCGATCTTCGCCTGCGCGAGGCAGGCGGTGGACGGGAAGACCATGTCCGGAGTCGACGTCGCCACGATCAGGAGGTCGACGTCGGAGGGCTCGACCCCCGAGCGCTCGAGCGCGATCGCGCCGGCGCGGGCGGCAAGGTCGGACGTGGCGTCCCCGGGGGCGGCGATGCGGCGCTCGGCGATGCCGGTGCGACTGCGGATCCACTCGTCCGACGTGTCGACCAGTCGCTCGAGGTCGGCGTTGGTCAGGCGCGCCTCGGGCAGCCACGAGGCGACCGATATCAGTGCGGCAGAAGGCATTCGTTCACTTCTCATCGTGTGCAGGTTTACGGGGTCCGAGGAATGGTACACGACGGACGAGCGCTACGCACCCTCGCGGCCAAGAGAAGCGGCGATGCTGTCGACGAGTCCCGCCCGTACCGCCACGGCTCCGACGCGCAAGGCGGATGCGATGGCGCGAGGGCTCGAGGACCCGTGGCCGATCAGCGCCAGACCGTCGACGCCGAGCAGCGGCGCGGCGCCGTGCAGGTCCGGATCGAGCTTGTCGCGCAGTGCGTCCAGAGACGGCTTCAGCACCGCCGCAGCGACCTTGTTGACGGGAGAGGACATCAGCGCGGCCTTGAACTCGCCCAGCAGGTGCTTGCTCATGCCCTCCATCAGCTTGAGCACGACGTTGCCGGTGAATCCGTCGGTCACGATCACGTCGACCGTGCCCGCGGGGATGTCGCGGCCCTCGACGTTGCCCACGAAGCCGGGCGACCCGGCCTCCAGCAGCACGTAGGCGTCCTGAGCGAGTTGCGAGCCCTTGCCGGGCTCTTCCCCGATGTTCAGGAGTCCCACGCGGGGAGCGCGGATCCCAAGCGCCGCGGTGGCGTAGGCCGCTCCCATCGCGGCGAACTGGGCGAGGTGCTCGGGCTTGCAGTCGGCGTTGGCGCCCACGTCGAGGAGCACGCAGGGGGCACCCGCCGTGGGAAGCACCGTCGCGATCGCGGGGCGCTGGACGCCCTTGATGCGGCCGATCACGAGGGTGGCGGCGGCCATGGCGGCGCCGGTACTGCCGGCGGAGAAGAACCCGTCGGCCCTCCCCTGCTTGACGAGGCGGCAGCCGACGACGATCGAGGAGTCGGGCTTGCCGCGCACTGCCGCGGCTGGGTGCTCCCCCATCTCGATGACCTGGGTGGTCGCGACCGCCTCGCAGTGCTCGTTGGCGGCCGCGAACGGCTCCACCGTGTCCGCGGAACCGACGAGCAGCACACGCAGCGAAGGGTCCGCGGCAAGGGCGGCGGAGACGCCCTCCAGCACCGCTTGGGGTGCGAAGTCGCCTCCCATCGCGTCGACGGCGATGGTGATCACTGAGGTCGAGGTCATCGGGCGGAAGCTCCCTGTCGTCAGGCGGGCTGCGTGATGCCGAGCGCACCGAGGAGCGCATCGACGGGGACTTGCTCGGAGAACATCTGGCGCATTCTATCAGCCTTGCCGGGGCCATGAAGCCGGACGTGGCCGAAGAGCAGGTCCAGATGTTCGACCGCTCCGAGTGTGTCGGAATCGACGAGCACCATCGGAACGCCCAGGTCGCAGGCGCGGCCCATGACCGCGGGGCTCGGCGACTGGTTGCCGGTCAGGACCAAGACGGACGTCGACGTCTCGAGCGCCGCCATCTGCACGTCGGCACGGTCGCCACCTGTGACGACGGCCTTGCGGGCCTTGCGGCGGAAGAAGCGGAGGGCCTTCTCCTGCCCCATGGCACCGACCATGAACGACTCGACCAGGTCGTCGAGATGGTCCTCGCCGCACAGCACGGTGCCACCGAGCTCATCGATGATCTCGCGCACGGTGACGGACGACAGCAGCGGATCGTGCTGCAGAACGCCGAACGACGTGATCCCGCGCGATGCGAGGAACGGCACCACGCGCGTGGTGATCATCGGGCGCTCGGCGTCGATCACGCGGTTGTGGATGACGCCCGCGAGCGCGCTTCCGAGCAGACCCGCCGCATGCAGCACACGGTCGGGCGGCTCGGCCGCGTTGGCGGTCTCGACGAGCAAGACGCGGCCCCCGAGGAGCGCGAGGAGCTGCGTGGCCGAGACCCCGGAGCCGGCGCCCTGCTCCAGGTCCGAAGGCGCCTCGACGACGACCACGTCGCGGTCCTTCGAGACGACGTCGAACGCGGCGGTCACCTCCGCCACGCCCGGGACCGGGTCGCCTGCGAGCAGGTCCTCGACATAGGAGCGGGTCCGGACGATCGGGCAGACGCTGGCGACCGGAGCGGGTCGCTTCAGCCAGCCGTTGATGAATGCGGCATCGCGATCGGTGACCACTCCGTCGACCTCGGTCGGCATGCCTCCGTACGGCTTGAAGTAGCCGACATCCAGACCGCGCCGGATGAGCTCGTCGATGAGCGCGACGCACACGCCCGTCTTCCCGCTGTATCGACGCGTCGACGCCACGATGATGGTCTGCATGGCCTATGAACCTCCGATACCGATGCGGATGTCGGCGGCGACGGCGCCCAGGCCGCGGTCCGCCACGACGAGCGGGTTGATGTCGAGCTCGACGATCTCGGGGAAATCCATGACGAGCAAGGACACGCGCACGAGCACGTCCGCGACGGCGTCCACGTCCGCGGGCTTCGCGCCCCGCATCCCCCGAAGCAGCCCCGCCGCGTGGATCGACTCGATCATGCGAAGGGCCTCGGGGTGGTCCAGGGGCGCGAGACGGAACGTCACGTCCTTCAGGAGCTCCACGTAGATGCCGCCGAGCCCGAACATGACGAGCGGGCCGAACGTGGGGTCTCGTTCGATGCCCACGATCACTTCCCTGCCGGGCGGGACCATCTGCTGGACCATGGCCCCCCAGATCGCCGCGTCGGGCATGCGCCGGTGAGCGCGGTCGAGGACGGTGTCCCAGGCGCGGAGGAGCGTCGCATCGTCTTCGATGGCCAGGATGATCCCGCCGATGTCGGACTTATGCAGGATGTCGGGGCTGGCGATCTTCAAGGCGACGGGATACCCGATGTCGTGTGCGGCGGCAAGGGCCGTGGCGCGGTCGGCTGCGACGGCGCCTCGGGGCACCGGGATGCCGTACGCGCGGGCGATGTCGGATGCGTCCTCTTCCAGGACGAAGGGACGATGCGCCTCGCGCGCCTCCTTGAGGATGGCCGCGACGGTCGCCCGGTCCGCGTCGATCGCCGGCGGCTCCACCGCCGGCCGGGCCGACAGCGTGCGATAGCGCTCCATCCCCGCCAAGGCGTCGATCGCCCGTTCCGGGTAGCGGAACGCCGGCACGCCCCCGCGGGTGAGGACCTTCCGTGCCTCGTCGACGGCGACTTCGCCCATGAAGCAGGCGAGTGTGGTGATCTTGGACGCCTCGGCCGCCGCCAGCACCGCGTTCGCCGTCTCCATGGGGAGCGTCGGCGCCTGGGGCGTGAGCAGGACGAGGACGGAGTGGACGCCGGGGTCGCGGGAGACGATGCGCAGCGCGTCGGCGTACATCTCCGGCCCCGCATCGCCGAGCAGGTCGACCGGGTTGTAGAGGGCCGCTGCCGGCGGCAGGACCGCTCGGAGCGCGTCGACGGTCTCGGGCATGAGGCTCGCGAGGGCGACGCCCGCCCTCGCGCACGCGTCGGTCGCCATGACCGCGGGCCCGCCGGCGTTGGTGACGATGGCGAGGCCCGTGCCGCAGGGGACCGGCTGGTGTGCGAACGCCTCGGACATGCCGAAGAGCTCCTCGGTGTCCCGGGCGCGCAGAACGCCGGAGGCGGCGAACGCCGCCTCGTATGCCGCGTCCGACCCGGCCAGGCTGCCCGTGTGGGATGAGACCGCGCGGGCACCGGCCTCGGACGCGCCGGCCTTGAGCAGGACGATCGGCGTCGTACGGACGCACTCGCGCGCCGTGCGCACGAACCGGGGGCCGTCGACGATCGACTCAAGGTAGCCGGCGATCACACGGGTGGCCGGGTCGGCGTTGAAGGCGTCGACGAAGTCCGACTCGGAGAGGTCCGCCCGGTTGCCGAGCGAGACGAACCCCGACAGGCCGCCGCGGCTGCGCGCCCAGTCCAGGATGGCGGTGCCGAGTGCCCCCGACTGCGTGATGACGGCGATGGAGCCCTCGCTGGGCATGACACCCGCGAAGGACGCGTTGAGGTGGTGTCCCGGGACGATCAGCCCCAGGCAGTTGGGTCCGAGCAGTCTCAGGCCGTGCTCGGACGCCTCCTTGACGATCGCGCGTTCCAGGGCGACGCCTGCGGCGCCCGCCTCCTTGAAACCGGCGGACAGCACGATGGCGGAGGGAACGCCCGCGGCGCCGCACGCCTCGATGACCGGCGGGACCGCGCGCGCGGGGACCGCGATGACCACGAGGTCGGGAACGCCCGGGAGCGAGGCGATGTCGGCGAAGCAGGGATGGCCGGCGACCTCGTCAGCGCGCGGGTTGACCGGCCAGACCGGTCCCGGGAACCGTGCGGACAACAGGGAGTCGAAGACCGAACGGCCGACGCCTCCGGGCTCACGCCCGGCACCGACGACGGCGATAGATCGTGGAGAGAGCAGCGAGTCGAGACCCACCGTATAAGCGCCACCCCTCGACGACTGCCGGTCCACTGTTGCATACCCCATGGTACGCCCTCTATGCGACGACACCCGCTGCGCGGGCAGCGGGTGTCGTCATCATATCGTGCGATCGTCCATGGCCTAGTCGGTCTGGACGACCTCCTTGCCCTTGTACGTTCCGCACGACGGACAGACCGTGTGCGGGAGCTTGGGCTGGTGGCACTGCGGGCAGAGCGACTGCGCGGGGGCCGTCAGGTGGTCGTGCGCCCGGCGGGTGTCACGCGCGGTCCGGCTGGTCTTTCGCTTCGGGACAGGCA
>Ga0209748_1001085_pt1 | contig 13547 bp, 9 predicted proteins | sample BarGraIncu00421A_FD_185490 | JGI IMG/M metagenome (GOLD analysis project Ga0209748, IMG submission 185490) | Arctic peat soil microbial communities from Barrow, Alaska - Barrow Graham LP Incubations 004-21A (SPAdes) (version 2) | ecosystem: Environmental > Terrestrial > Soil > Wetlands > Peat... | reverse complement strand
AGACGGAGGTCAGTGATGTCCGCAGCCAAGCAGCTTCCATGCGAGTGACGCACAGGTGAACGCTGCCGAGCCGTTCATCCAGGCGTTCCTCGACGATCTCGTCGCCGACAACCCCGTCATCGCGACTGCGCTTGGGCTCGCGGCCGGCGCCGACCTTGCTCTGGCCCTGGGCGGTCACCCTCGGGCCTCGCTCCCCACCACCGGCGTTCACGAGGCATAGCCCGGCCACCACTTGCAGCTGGTCAGCGCGAACCTCGCACCCACCCTGGCGCGGCGCATCGCCCATCTCGCGAACGGCGGCAACATCCTCATCGAGGGCTGGGCTTTCTACGGCGAGGAGCTCATGGAACAGGAGGGCTTCCTCGCCGATGCGGCGGTGCGCTTGATGCGCCTCAACGATCAGGTGTGGCGCGCCTGCCGGGAGGTCATCGATGTCGAACTGCACCTCGGGGTGATGGATCTGTCGGCCGCCGTGGACTTCCTCTCGGGCGAGGCGCACATGAATCGCTACGAGGGCGAACTCGAGTGCCGGCGCTACGCCGAGGAACCGGGTCAGGCGATGAGCGACCTGCTGGGCAAGCGCGAGGTCCTGCGTCTGGCGGAGGTCTGCCGTCGTGAGCACCCGGGCTCGCTCAGGGGGTTTCATGACGAGCTGCTTTCCTGGGGATCGCTGCCGCCGGCGGTCATCGCCTGGGGTATGGGCCCGGGGCCGCGGCTGGCCGCGGCTCAGCTCAGCTCCTCACCCGCTCCCGTTCTTCCGCACCGTACATGATCACCCTGTCGCGGCCCTCTGCTTTCGCCTGGTACAGCGCCTTGTCGGACAGGTCCATCAGGTCGTCGAGTGCGGTGGCGTCACGCGGGCAGGTGGCTACGCCGACGCTGATGGTGATGTTCACCTCGGCCGGCAGCCCCAGGCCTGTATACCGGGTCCCGCTGAGGGTGCGGCGCACACGCTCAGCGACGTAGTAGGCGTTCTCGCCGGGAGTGCTGGGCAGCAGGACGGCGAACTCCTCGCCGCCGTGCCGCGCGCAGATGTCGGAGGTGCGAAGTGCGTCCTGCATGGCGCGCGCCACGGTCTGCAGGACGCGATCGCCGGTGGAGTGCCCGTAGGTGTCGTTGAAGTTCTTGAAGTGGTCGATGTCGACCATGAGTACGCTGAGCGGCGCCTGGTGGCGCAGGCTGCGCTCGATCTCCTCGCCGGCGCGGTTCATGAAGTAGCGGCGGTTGTACAGACGGGTCAAATGGTCGGTGACGACCTGGCGGCGGATGGCGTCGTACTTGTGCGCGTTGGCCAGGGCGCTCTGGACGTGGTTCTGCAGTGCTACCAGGATGTCATCGGTGAGCAGGGCCACATAGTCCCCGGTGGTGGAGGTCGCGAGCACGGCCATGTCGCCGACGTTCTCCACCTTCACGGGGACGACGACCTGAGCGCTCATCGTGTGCGGGAACAGGTCGCAGGTGTGGTCGGACATGCGCACCAGCTGCCCGCTGCTGATCGCCTGGCGCACCGGGCAGTCCGGCGTGTAGGCGCAGCACTCGGCGGACAACGATGGTGACAGCACGCCCTGGGCGCCTTCGAGGGAGAAGGCCCGTGCATCGGTGTCCAGCAGGAGGAGCGCGGCGAAATCGGCGCGCAGGAAGGCCTTGCTGCGCGACAGCACGCGCTCGACCGTCTCGCGGTACGGCAGCGCGGCGTTCATCTCGCGGCCGAGGACGCCCACATCCATGAGCTGCCGGTTGAGGGCCTGCACGCGCATCAGGTCATCCTTGATGCTCTGTGAAACCCACTCCTTGTCTTCGGCCGCCGTGAAGACCGCGATCAGCGTACCGACCAGGTAGCCGAGCTCTCGGATCTCGTCGCGATAGTAGGGATCGCTGTGCTCGTAGTTCCCCCCAAGGCGCTTGCGCGAGCGGCCTATGAGAGAGTTGATCGGCCGATAGACCCACAGGTCGAACGCGATGGCGATGAGGGCGAAGACGGCGAGGAAGGCGACGGCTACCTGCCACGGAGGGCCGACGTGCAGCCAGCGCGTGACCACGAAGAAGAACCCCGCCAAGACCACGGCGACGACCGCCGTGGTCTTGAGCTCGAGGCTCACTCCACGCTGGTAGCCGAGGCTTCCGCCTCGCCTCCGATCACCAGGCTGGGCCGTCGTGACGTACCTCTCGTCGAGCTTGCGGGGGCTAGTCCCGGTATCGGCAGAAGGACGGCATCCATGATAGACCGCCGCTGCGCCGGCAGCTTTGGCCGGCGGGGAACCTCAGATGCGGGCGAGCACGCGTCGGTCGTGCGACCGACGCGGTCGGTCCCGGCGTTCGTCGATGCGCCGGTCGCGCACGTAGTGCGAGCACACGGCGCAGAAGGTGCTGCAGGCGAGTCGGGTGTCCACATCGGCAACGCAGAGCATCGGCGGCAGCGCGGAAGTGCGGGGGTCCTTCCAGCTCATCGGGACTATCTACGCCGGGGAGGACGGCGGCTCCTGCCCGTTGCCAGAAATGGCAACGGGCATTTGCCGTCGCCTGCCCGGGAGTCAGCCTTGCAGGTAGCTCTCCACGACCCTGAGGACCTGGGCAACGCGGAACGGTTTGGTGATGTAGCCGTCGATGCCCACGTCGGTGGCGCGCTCCATGTCGGTGGCCATCGCCTTCGCCGAGAGCCCCACGATGGTGATGTCCTTGGTCGTGGCGTCGGCCTTGAGCTCGCCCACGGCTTCGTAGCCGCTAACGATCGGCATCATCATGTCCATGAGCACGAGGTCGGGGTGATGTTCCTTGGCCAAGTCGACGGCTTCGCGCCCGTTGGTGGCCTTGTAGACCGTGTAGCCCTGCGTTTCCAGCGACATCGAAACGATGCTCAGGATGTCGGGATCGTCGTCGGCGACCAGAACGGCTTTCGCCACGGTGCACACCTCCTCAGCTGATCTTGCCCGCCGACAGTGGGTCGGCCGGCTTTGTCGATATCGGCATCGTGAAGATGAAGCTGGAGCCTTTGCCCAGCTTGCTCTGCAGGCGGATGGTGCCGCCGTGAAGCTCCACCAGCTCCTTGACGATGGCCAGGCCCAGGCCGGTGCCGCCCTGGGAGCGCGTCGCCGAAGAATCGATCTGCGTGAACCGCTGGAACACCTTGCCCTGGTCTTCCTTGGCGATGCCGATGCCGACGTCGTTGATCCAGATCTCGACCAGTTCGCCGGTCGTACGAGCCTCGACGCTCACGCTGCCGTTCTCGTGAGAGTACTTGACGCCGTTGGTGAGCAGGTTGAGCAGGATCTGGTTGAGCTTGCCGGGGTCGGCCGACACCAGCGGGAGGTCGGTGGGCAGGAAGGTGGAGATGCGGATGCGCTTGTCCTGGGCGCGCGGCTTGACGACCGGCAGGACGCCGAGCAGCGCCGCGCGCAGGTCAACCGACTCGCGGTTGAGCTCCAGCCTCCCAGCCTCGATCTTGGTGAGGTCGAGGACGTCGTTGATGAGGTTGAGCAACGACTCGCCGCCCTTGAGGATGCTGTTCACAAAGGCCGACTGCTTCTCGTTGAGTTCACCGGTCATGCCGCTGAGCAGCATGTCGCTGTAGCCGATGATTGAGGTGAGCGGCGAGCGCAGCTCATGGCTCATCGTGGCCATGAAATCGCTCTTGAGCTGGTCGAGATGAGTGAGCTCGTCATTCTTGTGCGCCAGCTCCTCGTTGTACTGGATGTTGCGCACCACGAGCGCGACCTGGTCGCAGAGCGCGCGCAGCGTGGACACCGTAGACTCGACGACGGTCTCGTTCTGCCGGTAGAGCAGGCAGATCAAGCCAAGCAGCTCGTTCTTTGCCTGCAGCGGGGCGAGGAGGAGGCCGCGAAACCCCTCCTTCTCTACGGTCTTGAGAAGACGGCCGATCTGCGGGTCGGTGACCGCCTCGTGCTGCCGTGCGCCGGCGGCTGCGACCTCGGCGAGGCCGAGTTCCTTCATCTTCTTGATCAGCGCGGCGTCCACCGACCCGTGCATCGCCTTGTCATCGAACTCGCCCGTGTTGTGGTTGCGGATGAGGGCGAAGCCGGCGCTGAGGCCCGAGGCTCCGACGATCTGGTTGAGAGCCTCGGGCATGAGTGCGTCGACCTCATGATGGCGCAGGAAGACGCGGCTGCTTTCGCTCATCACGTGAAGCTGGTCGTTGGCGGCTCTCATGCGTCGCAGCTGCGCCTCGGTGTTTGCCTTGGCCCTGGATATCTCCACGGTGCCCCTGACGAGGGCCGTGGCGAGACGCCCGGCGAGGAGGGCGATGAGCAGGAACGCGGCCACGCGCAGGCTCACGCTGATGAGCATCCATCTGGAGGGGCCCCCGTACCCGGCGGCCATCGCCGCCGTGCTGAGGAGATCGGCGCGCTGCAGCCCCCACACGCCGACGTACGCGGCGCCGGAGGCCGCCGCCGCCGCGTACGGCGCCCAGGCCGAGAGGAACACGCTGCTCAGAACGATGGGCCAGACGTAGAAGACGCCGGCGGAGCTGAGGGCTCCGCCGGCGTACACGACGCCGGCGGTCACCAGGAGGATGTCGACGACGACCATGGCTCCGGTGAGCGTGTGGGTCTCGACGCGGTTCGCGAGGAGGAAGAAGGGGACGTTGACGAGCAGGATCACGGCGAGCGCGACACCGAGCTCCTCGGGCAGCAGTCCGTGATCGTCGATCTGGACCCACAGTACGGCAGTCAGTACGACAAGCGTGAAGAGCACGCGAGCGTAGAGCACGTCGTGCAGCTGTTTGCGGAGGTCCATTGTGCCTGCTCATCCTCGAGACGCTGGTAAGGTATTCTATCCCGGGATCCAAAGTCCGTTTCGCAGACGCGGACAGCGGGCCTGGTGCGGAGCGCCGCCGGCCGAAAGGAGGACCCCCGTCATGTCAGTGCCTCGGCTCGTGGTGTGCGGGCTCGAGTCCGGTCCGTCCGTCGCCTTGGCCGCCGGCGCCCTTTCGGCGTGCTTGGGCGATGAGCGCGCCGTGCGCCCCGTCACTATCGGCCTCGATCTTCCGCTGTGGCAGCTGCTCTACGCGAGCGCCGTCAGGGCGCCCCGGGTCCTGGACCTCGCGCTACACGACGACGACACGGCGGCCGAGCTCTGCGACTCCTGGGCAGCTGGCTGCGAGCTTCTCCTGCTGGTCGGCGTGGAGCCCATTCTCGACCGCTGGCATGGCGTCAAGGGCTCACGAGCGGTCGACGTTGCCGCCGGCCTCGATGCGCCTCTCCTGCTGGTCGTCGATGCTCGCGACCGCGGGCCTACGGCCGCCGCCGCTGTCTATGGGGTGCGCGCCCTGGCCAAGCGCGTGGAGATCGCCGGGGTGATCCTGGTCGGTGGTGAAGACCACGGCATCGGGGCCGACCTGGCCGCCAGCGTGCGGCGCGACGCGGGGCTGCCAATCGTCGGCTGGATCCCGCAGAGGCTCAGCGAGCAGTTCGCGCGCGACTACGCCGTCAGCTCCGGCACCGTGCGCCAGATAGGCTCGCGGCCGGTCGAAGGCGGCGCCCAGCGCCTGTGCGTCGAGGCGGCGACGTATCTGCAGCGTGATGAGATCGACGCTGCGGCTTCGCACCGCGGTTTCCTGCCCGGCCGTCCGCGGAGGCTGCTCACCCCGGTGCCGGCTGCCACCGGGCTCACGCTTGCCGTGGCCTGGGGGCCGCCTCTCGAGCCCATCGGCCTGGAGAACGTGGACCTTCTGCGGGCCATGGGACTGAGCCTGGCGCCGTTCAACCTCACCCTCGACCGCGAGCTGCCGCCGGACATCAGCGGACTGCTGCTGGCCGGGCAGGTCGACCAGGAACAGCTGCCCGGCTTCGCCGCCAACGGCGAGCTGCGAACTTGCCTCGCCGCCGCCATCGGCGACGGTCTGCCCACGCTCGCGCTGGGCGGCGGCGCACTGCTGCTGCTCCGCCGTCTCGCCGACGGTCGCGGCCGCAGCCACGAGCTGGCCGGCGTGCTGCCTGCCGAGGCGGAACTCCTCGACGTGTACGAGCGTCCCCGGTACGTGCACGCGCGGGCCGCGCGCGAGAACCCCTACGATGAGGGCGAGAACTTCCTCTACGAGCTCTTCGATCTTGAGTACCTGGTGCTGGAGCTGGAGTCGTATGCCTACCATATGGGCGATCCCGGCGAGGCCCGGCAGGCCGAGGGCTTCACTCTTGATCGTTGTCTCGCAACCACGCTGTTCCCGTCCTTGCCGCGCTGCCCCGGCCTGGCGGCGCGTTTCGTCGACGCCATGCGACTGGCGGGTCCTCGCGCGTGAGTCCGTCGGTCGCGTCCCCGGCGGCGCCGCGTGCGCTGCGGACTCCGGCTCATGGCCCGGATCTGTGGCTCGTGCCGGCCCCGGTCGCCGCCCTGGCTGCCGCCGATCTCCTTCTCTGGGTATTCGGCATGCCCGGTGCCGACGACCCGGCGCAGGCGGCGCTTCTCCTGTGACGCTTGCCGCCGTGGAGATGCGGCTCAAGGCGCGTCGCGGCGTGGTCGCCCTGTGGCTTGTGGGCACCGGCGCCGTGGCCCTGGCGGCCCTGCTCATGCACTGGGGGGGGCTGCCCGGCTGGGACGATCCCGCCCACCTGTACAAGGTCTTTCTCATCCGGGACGGCCAGTCGGTGTTCTGGGACAACTACTGGTACGGCGGTGGCTACGGGGCCATCACCTACGGCTTCGTGTTCTACTGGCTGGCCCAGTTCGTGCCCGCCAAGCTCATTGTCGTCCTGGCGGCCGGTGCGCTTCCGGCGCTGTTCTACATCTACCAGCGCGACATGTGGCGCCTTGACGACGTTTGGCCGGCATGGCTTCTCGCCGGCGTCATGGTCGCGTATCTGGCTCACGGACAGGATCCGTTCGTGCTCGCTCTGGCGCTCACCTTCGGCGGGCTCGCGCCGCTCGCACGCGGCCACCCGCTGTGGGCTGCGCTGCCCGTCGTCATCGGGATATTCGTCAACCCGATGGGCTTGGTCGTGGCCGCGACGTTCATGGTCGCCGACGTGCTCGGACGGCCCGGCCTACGCCGGCGCTACGTGGCGTTCGCCGCCGCCGCCGCCCCGTTCGTCGTCATCCGCGTGATCCTCGGCTGGGCGTTCACCGAGCCCGGCGCCTACCTCAACCAGACCAGCCAGCTGCTGATCTACCTGGGGTTCGCCCTTACCGGCGTGGCCCTGGCCGGCGTGAACGCCGTCCACCCGCGCCGGCCGTTCGTCATCTTGTTCCTCACCTACGCGGGCATCTGCCTGATCTCGTTCGTCATGCCGGGAAGCCCGCTGGGAAACAACACCGGCCGCTTCTTCATGGTGTTCGGCTTGCCGCTGCTCTTCCTGCTGCGCCATACCCGGCTTCAGCGGCCCTTCCCCCATGGCGATCTGGCCGTGGTCCCCATCGTGTTGTTCGCTCTGCTCCAGTTCAGTTCGCCGGTCAGCCACTTCATGAACGCAGCGGAGCGACCGCAGGCTCAGAGGAGCTTCTTCGCCCCGGCGCTCGCCCTGGCCGCGCGGAGACACGACACGGATCACCGCATCCACGTCGTGGCGCTGCGTCGGCACTGGGAGGCGGATCTGTTCCCGGAGGCCGGCTACCCTATCACTCGCGGCTGGTACCGCCAGGCCGACGCCATCCACAACAGCTTCTTCTATGAGCCGTACGACGCGGCGACCTACACGGCCTGGCTGCGCCGCATGGGCGTCGAGTACGTGTTCCTGGCTGATGCGCCTCTGGATGCCTGGAGCCGGCGCGAGGCGCGCATCCTCGCGACCTCGAGGGAGTTCGAGCTCGTGGACCACGCCGGCGCCTGGACCATGTACCGGCTTCGCGACGCCGAGCCGCTCGTGGTCGGCCTAGACGGCGGCACGGGGCACGTGGTCTCGTTCGGTCACCGCGCGGTGACGCTTACCGTCGACCATCCCGGTTCGTACCTCATCAAGGTGACCTGGTGCCCGTACTGGACGCTGGAGGGCGGCCCAGGTGGGCTGCGTCGCGGCCTCGGCCGGTTCGTGGTGCTGGACGCGGAGCGGGCGGGCGAGTACACGGTGAGATTCGAGGTCACACTCGGCAAGGCGCTGGCCGAGGTCGGAGCCACGCTCGGCCTGTAGTCCGCCCGGCGCGTGCCCGGCCGCCGGCCGGGCGTGGGGCGCCTACTCCTCGCTGGCGGCGCTCGGCGGCGTCGACTGCCTGCCCTCGAATAGGTCGACGAAGCTCCTCGAGCGGCGTCCGATCGCCGACTCCGGGTCGAGTCTGGCGGCGGTGATCCACTCGGCCTCTGCACGCTTGGTGTCCCCTTGCGAAAAGTAGACGATCGCCAGGCAGTAGTGGGCTTCCTGGTCCTGCGGAGTCGTGGCCAGGACGTCCTTGAGGGTGGCGAGGGCACGTGGGGAATCTCCGTCGGCGTGCCACACCATCGCCAGACGCACGGTGGCCGCCGCGTTGCCCGGCGCCAGCCGCAGCACGGAGCGGAATGCGCGCCCTGCCTCCCGGTACCGTTGCCCCAGGAAGCAGGCGTCACCGAGCTTGAGGAGCAGGTCCGGGTCCTGCGGGTCTGCCTCGACGGCGGCCTTGAGCTGTTTGATGGTCCGCTGGACAGAGGGGTCAGTCGGGGGCGGGTCGGCCTCGCCCTCGCCGTTGCCGTTCACGGGAGGGTGCCCCGGCGGGACGGACTGGGTCACGGCGGCCGTGCCACTTGCGGCGGTCGCGCCGTCGCCATCCGTGCCGGCGCCGATGACGACCACCGTTGCGGCCACCAATGCTGCGACGCCGATGCCGATCAGAACGTAGTGCTTCTTCACGCTCGACCTTCTGTGCGGGGGACGCGGAGATCCGCTGATCGAGGATAGCAGTGGAGTGGCGCCTGAGCGAGCGCGTTTTGCCCGCAAACGCCGTTCTTGGAGGATGGTCCCGACGGCGCTCAACCAAGCTTAACCGGGGCTTAACACGCGACGGTCCGTCTACTAGGGCTGCAGTTGACGCCGCTCGGGCGCCGGGATAGAGTTCAAAAGGACCGTTTCAGTCCGGTCTGTCGTCGAAAGCAGGTCACCATGGGTCTTCAGCTCACTCGGGGCGGGGAGTACGCGGTCCGCGCGATGACGTACCTTGCGCGTTTTCCCGAGGGTCACGTGGCGGCGCTACACGAGATCGGCCGGGCGCAGGACATCCCCGAGAGCTTCCTCGCCAAGATCCTCCAGAGCCTGGTGCACGCCGGCCTCGCCGTGTCGAGACGTGGAGCGCACGGCGGCTTCGCCCTGGCGCGCCCCGCCGCCGAGATCACGTTGCGTGACGTAGTCGAGGCGGTCGACGGGCCGATAGCGCTCAACCAGTGCGTGTTGTGGCCCGAGGACTGCCCCCGCAGTCGTGAGTGCGAGGTGCACAGGACATGGGTACGCGCTCAGGATCAGGTCATGGGTGTGCTTGGCACCGTTACGCTGCAGTCGCTCGCACCGGCCGCCGTCGCCTAGGCCGCCGGCCGCTCGGCCGTCGCCGGCGCTCGGCGTTCGTCTCGTCTGGCCTTCCCATCTTCTCGGCCTCATCTGCCGGCGCACTGGCCCCGCTCACGCGGAGTAACCATGCGGATGCGACTGCATCCAGGCCCAGGCGTCGGCGACCGCATCGTGCAGGCTGCGGCGCGGGCGCCAGCCCAGGCGCGCCGCCGCCCGCCGGTTGCTCGCCACGAGCACCGGCGGGTCCCCGGCGCGACGTCCGGCTGTCTCCCGGCGGAGCGGCAGGCCGGTGACGGCCTCGACCACGTCCAGGACGCGGTGTACCGAATCGCCCGTGCCCGTGCCCAGGTTGAAGGAGCCCTGCACCTCAGGAAGTGCCTTGAGCGCGGCGATGTGGGCGTCGGCGAGATCGGCTACGTGGACGTAGTCGCGCACGCAGGAGCCGTCGGCGGTCGGGTAGTCCGTCCCGAACACCCGGAGCGGCGTGTTGTCGCGGGCGGCGCGCAGGGCGAGCGGGATGAGGTGCGACTCGGGGTCGTGGTCCTCGCCGCAGGCGCCGTCGGCGCCGCAGGCGTTGAAGTAGCGGAGAGCGGTGAAGGCGAGCTCGCCGGAGGAGCGCGCGCGCTCCAGCAGACGCTCGCCGGCGAGCTTCGTCTCGCCATACGGGTTCGACGGCGCCAGCGCGTCGTCCTCTTCGATCGGCGTCTGCCGCGGGGACCCGTACACCGCCGCCGTCGAGCTGAAGACGAGGCGGTCGACGCCTGCGGCCCGCGCCGCCTCGATCACCGCCGCCGTCCCACCGACGTTGACGTCGTGATAGCGCTGCGGCTGTTCGACCGACTCGCCGACCTCGGCCAGGGCAGCCATGTGGACGATCGCCTCGCAGTCGCCCCCCTTCAGGGCGCGGGCCAGGCTGGCTGCGTCGCGTATGTCGCCCTCGACCAGGGTGGCGCCGGGTGGCACCGCTGCGGCGTGGCCGCGCGACAGGTCGTCATAGACTGACACGTCATCCCCGCGCGCCAGCAGACGCGCGGCGATGACGCTGCCGATGTAGCCGGCTCCACCGGTGACGAGGACGTCCATGGCGCGATTCTAGCAGGTTGCGTCGCCCTCCCGAAAGAAGAGGGACGGCGCGCCTTGCGGCGCGCCGTCCCTCTCCGTGTCGCCGGTCGGGAAGCGCCCTACTTGCTCGGACCTGCGACCGTGATGGTCACCGGGACCGATCCCAGGTGGTCGCCCCCGGCGGTCTGCACCTGGTCGTCTGACGTGTAGAAATCGAGCGCACCAGTGATCGTGTCTCCCGGCAGGGCATCTGGAGGCACGGTGATCGACGCGTCGATCGTCCCACTTCCGCCCTTGGCCACGATCAGGGGTTCTTCGTAGGTCGCCGCTGTGGTCAACCCGTCGATCTCCATCGGCGCCACGTAGTCGACCTGGATCTCGAAGCCGACCGGCGGCGGTGACGTGTCGGGGTTACCGTAGCCGACGGTCAGCGTCCAGAGGCCGGACATGGGATTCGGGACGACGACCGCGTTGCCCATGTCGGTGGTCGCCAGACTCTCGGCCGTGTCCGTGCCTGTGGGGTCGTAGAGGCCGAGGTCGACGAGCGTACTCGTCTCGGACGTCCACACGGCCGAGGCGGTGACCATGGCCGTATTCTGCGGCAGCCAGAACTCGCCGACCGTGTAGAACCCATCCACGTCCGGGGTGAGGGTGCCGTCGAACGGCTTGTACCAGAAGTCGTCGAACAGCGCGGTGCCGTTGTAGGCGACCTGGCTGCTCGCGTACGCCGCCAGGTCGGTCGGCCCGGCGTTGGCGACGGTGAACTCCCCGTCGACCGTGTCGCCCGGCGCGGCTGTAGCCGTCCAGGCGGTGGGACTGACGACGCCGCGGTCGAGGGTGATGGTGCCGGAGAAGGGCTCCGAGAACCCGTTGCCGGAGAACCCGGGCGCCCAGATGAGCACCTGCCACTTGCCCGCGACGGGCGCATCCCACAGGACCTGTTCGGCGGTATGCGTGAGGGCCGCATCCGGCACCTCGAGATTGGCGTAGTCGGGGACCCACAGGTCCCCGCCCTTGGCGTCCCGTGTGTGGCCCTTGGGATCGACCAGATACACGTTCACCAGGTTACCCTCGTCCGGCCAGGTCACCTGCGCAGCCACGGACTTCGTACCCTTCGGCACTGTGAAGTCGTAGAAGTAGAACTCGCCGCCAAAGTACTCGACCGTCGACCCCGTGAGACGGCCGCTGAACGATCCCTGACCGCCGCTGATCTTGACGGGCACGCGGATGGCTAAGGGGATGGTCGTCTTCGTGGAGCCGTTGCTTGCGATGATGCCCCCGAAGAAGGTGCCTGCGGACTTGGGCGCCGTGACGGTCGCCCGGATGCTGGCCGAGTGACCCGGCTTCAGACTGATGCTCGGGGACGCCAGCTTGACGCGCGACCAGCGTGCCTTGTGCAGGAACTCGACGCGCAGATTGACCTGCTGCGGGCTCGTGGGCGGCATGCTGGCGCGCGGGAAGATCGAGACCTGCCAGGGTTCGCCCTTCTTGACCACAGGCCGCTGGTCTTGGGGTCCGCGCAGCGAGATCTGGTCGCAGGAGAGATGACCGTAGCCGCCATACGTCGGGGCGTAGGTCAGGAAGTTGCCGTCCGAGTCGTACACCGCGGTGCGGATGGAGACGTCGGGGCCGGACGGCCAGGTGCATCGCACCTGCACGAAGTCCGTGCCCGAAGGAACGGTGAGGTCCTCGCTGTCGCTATAGTCGCCGTCGGCGGTGAGCGTGATCGTCCTGGTGATGGTCTTGCTCTTGTCTACCACGTAGGTCGTAGGGGTGAGCTTCACCTTCTCGGTGCGGCCGCCGGTGTTCTTGACGACGATCTTGGTCGAGGAGTGGGCGCCGCCGGTGAGCTTCGGCGACCAGCTCGACGCGTTGTGGCTGTCCGCCGTGACGCCGACGAGCATGGACTTGCCCCTCTTCAGGACCGCCCGGACGGCGGCCTTGGCGTTGACGAGGCCGCTGCTCTGGTCGAGCGCCGGATAGCCCAGATCCGTCGCGGTGCTGGCCAGAAGCTTCTTCCAGTAGGCGGGCGCGGGCAGCGCCTTTCCGGGATGAGTCATCTTCCAGGCGGACTCCGCCAGAGCCAAGTCGCCGGCCACGACCGGAGCGGCCATGCTGGTGCCGCCGAACTCCTGGATGCCGTAATCGCCGTAGGCATCGCCGGCCGCGGGGGCGAGAGCCCAGCCGTAGGCGCCGAAGCCCATGATGTCGGGCTTGAAGTCGCCCACCGAGTTGGGACCGCGGCTCGACCAGGTGATCACCTGGTCGCCCTTGTACGCCGAGCCGTCGACCATGAAGCCGATCTGCGAGAACTCGCGCGCGCCGGTGCTGGCGCCGACCGCGAGCACGTCCTTGCGATCCTGGGAGGAGCCCAAGGTGCCCTGGCCGGGACCCTCGTTGCCCTCGGAGTTGACGAAGGTGATCCCTGAATCGATGGCGGCCTGCACCGCGAGTGCGGACGGGTCGTTGCCGTCGGCCGGGATGACCAGCGCGCTCAGGCTGCAGGAGATGATGTCCACCTTCTGGTCCACGAGCCATTGGATGCCGCGCATGAACTGGGAGTCCCAGCCGCCGCTGACGTCGATGACCTTGGCCATGAGCACTTTGGCCCTCGGCGCCATGCCGGAGACGCGCATCGTCGTCGCGGTCTCAGGGTTGTAGACGGGGAGACCCTGCGCGGCGACGCAGCCGGAGGTGGCGGTGCCGTGCCCGAAGTTGTCCTGCAGGCCCGCGCCGGTGAAGTCCCTGTACGCTTCGATCGCTGGAGCGAGGTCGGGATGGGTGCGGTCGGTGCCTGTGTCCAGCATGCCGACGCGCACGCCTTGGCCCTTGACCGGCTGGCCATTGACCTTGACGCTCCAGGCATCCTGGGCGTGCGTAAGCTGCAGTGCCTCCGACTCCATGGGGGCCTGCGCAGCGCTCCTCGCGCTCGACTCGCCGAGCGCAAGCTTGCCTTCGGCCCCGGGCGGCACCTTCGGCGCCGGGACTCTGCGGTCGTTGACGACCTTGAGGACGTTGCCGTCTTTGCGCAGAGCCGCGAGCGTGGCCTGTGAGACGGTCGCCGAGACCGCC
>Ga0209748_1001084_pt1 | contig 13548 bp, 12 predicted proteins | sample BarGraIncu00421A_FD_185490 | JGI IMG/M metagenome (GOLD analysis project Ga0209748, IMG submission 185490) | Arctic peat soil microbial communities from Barrow, Alaska - Barrow Graham LP Incubations 004-21A (SPAdes) (version 2) | ecosystem: Environmental > Terrestrial > Soil > Wetlands > Peat... | reverse complement strand
TTGACGTCAACTGGTGGATAAATGACAGTCGAGGTCTTGCCGTAATACTTTTTAATGCGTTTTTGCACTTCGGTGCTGTTGGCTATGAATACATCAACTTTTTGAGCGGCTTTGAGGTCGGCTTTTTTAAGTGCAGGTATCATTAACGGCATTGCCAGGCGAACAAGCCAATTTAATTTGCCAAAGCCCGGGTCGCGGCGGTATTCGTCGTAATGGCTCCAATAATAACGAATTGGCGTGTGGCAGTAACAGATGTGAACTTGGTTTGGTCGGGTTTTTTGTACCTGTTTTGATTCGGCACTTGAACTGCTAATAATAATGTCAAATTCGGATAAATCGAGTTTTTTAAAGGCGTTGACCCGCAGTATCGGGAAGAATTTATGCAGTTTCCTGAACGGTTTTGGGAGGTTTTGCAGGTATGTTGTGCGCACGTCTAAATCTTTAAAAGCAGGCATCGTTTCGGGTGTGAATGTGGACGTGTAAATTGGCGCGTCCGGGAAGGCTTCATGCATAACTAAAACGACATTTTCAGCGCCGCCCATATTTGTCAGCCAATCGGCCACAATCGCTACTTTTGGCTTAGTCATTACTTTGCTCCTGTTTTTCGTAGAACAACTCCAATTGTCTTGAATAGAATTTTAATATCAAGCCAAAAAGTCCAGTTTTGGGCGTAAAATAGTTCGAGTTCAATGCGCTCGTCAAACGATAGTTCGCTGCGGCCCGATACTTGCCACATACCGGTTACGCCGGATTTGACGCTGTGAAGCAGGGCGGTACGACCATGTGCTAGTTTGATCTCCTGGGGGAGGATTGGTCGGGGACCAACTAGGCTTAGGTCGCCTTTAATCACATTGAATATTTGAGGCAGTTCGTCTAATGAAGTTGCGCGCAGGAAAGCTCCAAATCCAGTAATACGTGGATCATTTTCGACTTTACGATTTTTTTCGTATTCTTTAGCTAAATCTTCACGACTCATAGCCCGAAATTCTTCGGCTGCATCTTTGAAATCATATCCTGGCAAATGTCTCATAGAACGGAATTTTATCAGATTGATTGGCTCAGAAAAGCGTGACAGGCGTTTATGGACATAAAATATCGTTCCTGGGTTGAGAAGTTTTTGGAGAATTATGATAACCAAAAATACTGGCGACAAGATAACAAACAAAATTATGCTGACGACAAAGTCAAAAATTCGTTTCAGGATAGCGCCCCAGCCAACTAACGGTGTTTGATAGACGGATATCATAGGGTAGCCAAGAAATACGTCAACGGTATTTTTGCCCGAATAAAACTCGGCTTCGCCAGGAATAAAACTATAACTGATGTGATGCGATTGAGCGGCGCCAAGAATCTTTTGGTTACGTTCGGTTGAATCATATAAATCGGTTTGGATAATTGCGTTAATATTGTTGATTTTAATATCGCGCAGAGCTGTTTCAACTAATGAATAATGGTATACGGCGAGTTCATCCGGTATGATTTTTTTAGGTCCGGCAATCGCGACGATTTCATAGCCACTTTTAATCGTGTTGGCCAGATTACGAGCAATGTCGCTGGTGGCATCAGAGGTACCGATTAGTAGAACGCGGCTGACACCTTTGCCGTATCGGAACATCAAGCTGCGAATTAGACGTAATGTTTCGCGTTCGACAACAATTAACCCAAATGTCGCCAGCAGCGCATATACGGCAACCAATCGCGCAGGCAATATATTTTTATCACTGACGTATTGCCAACCAATAACCAGCAAGATGCCAATAAATGAACCAACGGCAATCTTTGACCATTCGATTAGCCGGCGATTATAAGTGCTTGATTGGTATAGCCCGAGTACGGCAAATATCAGAATCCAGAATGGGATGATAAGTATAAAGGTTTGCAGGTAATCATAGGCGTGCACGTTTGTCAGCAATGGACGCGGGTCGTATTGAACGCGGGCGATATATGCGATTGTAAATGCGCCCAGCAACACCAATGTGTCGATGATGATGAGTATAAAACTATAGAATCTGATATTTTTGCCTGGCATAAGTAATCCAATTATACCATCTTTGAGTTACACTAATATGTAGTGAAACAGCGTCGGTTAATATCAATACTGGAAAAAACGTACATCACAATTCTGTTGGTGATCTTTGGTGGCATTGTATTGCACGCCCCATTGAGCGTGGGGCTAGGGACGCTATGGCCAAATTATGATCTGTTGATTAAATCCTGGAAAGAGATTTTGATGTTGATTGCGGGTGTAATCGCGATATTCTTACTGTATAAAACCAAGCAAATGAGATTACTGCGCGACCCGATTATCGTTGTAATTGGTATATATGCGGTGTTGCATCTAATACTGTTGCCATATAACAACGGAGGTCTAGCTTCTAGTGCTGCGGGTCTTATGATTGATTTGCGCTATCTATTTTTCTTTGCCCTAGTCTATATAGCTATGCGTCTGTACCCCAGTTATCGAAAAATGTTTATAAAAGTAGGCGTAGCTGGAGCGCTAATTGTGCTAATCTTTGCGCTGCTACAGGTGTTTATTCTACCTTATGATGTTTTGAAGTATATTGGCTATAATAAAAACACGATTATTCCATATTTGGTTGTTGATAAAAATTATGCTTTTATTCGAATTAACAGTACGCTCAGAGGTCCAAACCCATTGGGGGCGTATGCCTGTATGGTTTTGGTGTTGATTGTGGCTGCTGTTTCAAATCACAAGATTAAAAAAGAAAAGTGGTCACTTGTCATAACTACTATCTTGTCAGCAGGTGGGGTTGTTGCGTTGTGGGCTAGTTATTCACGTAGTGCAATGGTTGGGATGATTGCCGCGATTGTTATAGTGATAGTTGCTATAAACATGCGTCGGCTATCACCAAGAGTATGGGGTGTAATTGGTGTAGTCATATTAATATTGTTTAGCGGTTTGTTTATGACTAGCAATACTAAGTTTGTATCGAATGTGTTGCTGCACGATAATCCAGATAGTACAAGTATCTCAAATTCAAACGAAGACCATATTAGCTCACTAAAGGACGGTATGAATCAATTAATACGCCAGCCGTTGGGCGCTGGTATCGGTAGTACCGGGTCGGCATCAATACTTAGTGGCAAAACAGAGATAATTGAAAATCAGTATTTATTTGTTGCCCACGAAGTCGGCTGGTTGGGATTATTATTGTTCGTTTCGATCTTTGCTGCAATACTTTTGAAACTATGGGATTTACGAAAAGATTGGTTAGCACTGGGCGTATTTGCGAGCGGTATAGGCTTGGCGCTTATTGGGCTATTGCTGCCTGTATGGGTTGATGACACGGTCGCAATTATTTGGTGGGGGTTGGCGGCGATTGCGCTGTCCCCTGTAATTGAGAGGCATAAATAATATATGGATAAGCAGCGATCAAGTAAACGACAAAGAGAACTATTGAATTTTGTTGACACGTTTATTCAAGGTCATGGCTATGGTCCAAGTTACCGCGAGATTATGAGAGCGTTGGGTTACAAATCGGTTTCGACCGTGGCGGTTCATATTTATGGGTTGATGACCAAAGGTTATTTGCGCAAACGTGATCGTTCGGCCAGGTCGCTTGAGGTAGTGACGACACATTTGGATGACTCACCAGCTAAAAAAGGTCCCACTCCGGCTCAGGAAAAATGGATTATTAACGCTGTTACCGATAAGTTTGATGCTCTTGATATTTCGCACGATTCAGAGGTGCTTGATGAATTATATGTACTTGTCGGTGCCCTTAAGGTACTGGGGTTGGATGGTGCACATATTGCAATGAAAACGCGCCTAACCGATTACCTAAAAGCTCAGCGCAAGACGGAATAGTTGACTAATCCAAGGGGTCGCGTATATAATATCACTTGTATTCCGGCGTAGCTGTTCCCGTGTCGGATGACGCGGCAATGGCAAAGCTGATTACGTATTCCGGCGTAGCTCAATGGTGGAGCAAGAAGCTGTTAACTTCGAGGTTACTGGTTCGAGTCCAGTCGCCGGAGCCAAGAAAAGACACCCGTAAGGGTGTTTTTTCTTGGCTCCGCGCTCTGCGCCTCGAACCAGTAACTCGCCAGTTCATTTGGCGATAGTTACTGGTTCGGCATAGAGCAGCGAAATAAAAATGTGTTTACATATTTTTATAAGCAAACGGAGGAGCGCAACGAAGTGGAGCGATGCCCAGTCGTCCCTATTTTCTTTCCAAGCAAGCAGAAAAGGCGAAGCCGCTGTCCACTGTATCTAAATTGACATGTCAGGCCAGATATGTTTAACTTTTATCAAAGCTTTAAAAAATAAAAAAGGATAAAAAATGGAATTAGAAAAAGAACAGCACAGAATATCTAATGGTGATGTCAGTACAGAACCAATAGAAGATACTGATGGTTTAATAAATCCAGAAGATTTTTCAATTCAGAATAGTAAAGGTCTTGAAGATAGAGAAGAGTCTGATTTGAAAAGCGATGTTCCGGAAGATATCAACATAGATGAGCTTAAGGACAAATTTACAGAGGATTTTAGTCCACTTACAGATGAGGATAGAGCTAATCTTTCCCACAAACTAACTACAAATGACGGAGAGTTAGGATTATCAGAAAAAATAGGCGAAAAAGAAAAAATTTTTAGAAAAGGTACCATAAAATATGGAAGGTTTCTTGATGATCGCGTTAATTATGGTAATCAAGATTGGGACTCTATGCCAATTGGTATGCATGGTGCATACAGACGTATGGAGGACGAATTAGCAAAAACTTCAGGATACGAATATTATTATGTAGACAAAGACGGGGCAATAACTATATTAAATAATCCATCAACCAAAGAAAAGGTTAATGCGCGATTGAAACATCTGCTTAGTTCAAATAAAAACGAGCGTGTGGGTTATAGAAACAGATGTTCGAAGGAATAGGAAAAAGTTAATTTACAAGAACATTGTTCGAGACCTGTATGCTGAGCCAAACCAAGCAGTTGAATGTTTTACCTCATCGTAAAGTGGTGAATCAGGTTATAATATAATTAAGAAATATCCATGAAAATAAGAATCCGTCAATTTAACTGTATCGAAGGTAACAAAGCCGATTATCGTCAGGCTCGGGCGGTTTTGAAATACCAGCCGAATGTAATAATTTTTGAATACCCCGAAACAAACGGCAAATCAGACTCATTATTTAATAATTTTAGACCCGACATGAAACCCAAGGAGAAAGTCGAAGAAATTATTGGAGGACTCCAAAAAGCGGCGAAGGATTTTCCTTATGCTCTTTCTGATGTAAAAACCTGGCAGAATATACAGCAACTGTGGGCTAAGAACCACGATGTATCACTGTATAGCGTCGATGCTCCGAACGATTTGAGGTCTGAATTTTTTGAAGTATGGAACCATATGTACCCGTGTGCAACTAAAAATTGGCTATGGTGGGTCCAGATTTATCTGAGGGAGCGCATTATGGCTAGCCACATAAGCAATATCTTTGAAAAACATCGTAGCGACGATCAACTCAATGTTCTTATTTTTCTGCAGAGTTTCCACTGGCAGCATGTTCAGTTCCTATTAAAAGAACCGACCAGCGGACAGATATGGGACTATTATTTCGGAAAATTCGAAGGAATAACACCTCAAAACATTGGGCCGAAGATAAAAGCCAATAATAAAGTGTTCTATAGCTATTGGACAAAATATTCTGACTTCGGAGTTTCTTCAATTGGCTAATCTTAAGTGTACTAAACGCCGAATAGGGCATCCCTTTATAATGACTATCTCCTGCTTGTTTGAAAACAGAACTAATTTACGACAACTACCCATCTTTTAAATGTTGTCTTCCTTCGCTTGCTTCTTCTTTGGTTCGAGCCTAACCGCTCCATTACGCAAAATCATATCTTTTCAGGGTATCATGCCAGGCCTTCAACACCTCAATCTCTTTCTTGAAATGAAGTTTCGAAAATCTAAAATTCGGCATAAATAACGGTAACCCCTCAGAGCTCATTATTTCGTCCTGTTCGTCTAAACCCATCATTAAGTCATTATCACCGAATGCCTCGGTTGCCGTTTTCGGGTATCCAAATAAAGCACCGATATTTGTACCAAGGTTGGTGCTGTCAAGGTACTGTTCAATCAAGCTAGAGTCAAGAGAAATAATCGCGTTGGTGGCGCTTCCGTGGTCCTCAATTGAACATTGTAGCCCTAGTGAGTGAAGGAAATCTCGTACTATACTGTGGTTTTCGGGCACACTTTTCCATCCTGTTGATGTCGTCTCTTTTTTGCCAGTTGTTACTTCAGAAACTGGCTTCTGTCCGGCCAATGTTAATAGTATGCTTTGCTTTTCTGTAAGGCAATTATTGTTTATAAACAATTCACTTGCTTTGAGAACATCTATTTTTTTCTTGATGCTAGCGTTCATATAAGTGATTGTATATTACATATCTCATTGGTACAATCGACCACACTTTTTATAATAAATTCATGACCTGTACGCTGAGCCAATTTTAGGGACCAGCGTTAGTTGGGTTTTAAAGTTGGCTCCGACTTCTGCACTCGACCAGGAACTCACCAGCTTGCCTGGTGATAGTTACTAGTTCGGCGTAGTGAACGAAGCAAAAGAAAGCACCGAAGGTATTTTCTTTTGCGAGCGAACGGAGGAACGGAGATTTGCCAGTGGCAAATCGGAGAGATGTCCAGTCGCCGGAGCAGGGCTGGCCCGCTAATCTATTTCTTTGGCCAGTTCTCTAAAACAAGCTTGCGATAATTTTCATCTATTGGTATACGAATACCTTCAAATTCTGATTTGGTTAGCCATTTAGGGCTACCCTCAAGCTCATCTTGCTGAGACTTTAGTTCGTCGCTATCAACCGAGCCAACATAGCCAAGAATTAACTTGCCAGTGCAGTGTATAAAAAAGTCACAGTGATGCAAATTACCAACAATGATACCGCATTCTTCACGTAGCTCGCGAGCCATTGCTTGATCTGGGGATTCGCCGTCTTCTATGTGCCCGCCAGGCAACCCATATCGTTTTTTGCCGTCTATCGACTTATTTGTGTGTATTACAAGTACGTGGCTAAAATCAGAGCTATATATAGCGGCTTTTGTTGAAACATCGAATTGTTTTCTCATATGTGAATTTTACCATAAATATAGACGTCCGTGACCTGTATGCTGAGCCAAGCTGATATATTTGAGTAAAAGTCCAGTATGCATTAACGCTACTGGGCTTTTACTATCTACTAATAATAAGTTGCTATAATACAGCCATGGATATTATTGTTGGTCGAGTAAGTAAAGACGAGGTTGCTAGATATTACATTCAATGTGAGTTGGAAAATCTCCTGAAGGGCAATATAGAGCTGGCAGATGATGCATATCATGCAAACATCCCCAGGTTGCTTGAAGCTCTGTCTTTCACGTATCGCGCGAATAGCGTATTTGATTACGTAGAGAGCGATAAATATTTGTGGCAGAAAGCGACCGTGAATATTGACGACATCCTACTTACAGGAATGGGTGAAAGTTTGACACAGATTATCTATAGTGAGGAGATTCACCAGAACCCAAGACTTTTTTGCGATTACCTCAAGAAACAATTTGATGATTCAAGCGCGAACATTAAAAACATTTTTGAACAAATGAAGCCGCGCCCCGTGCCTAGAGAGAGACAACTTATTCTATTGAGGTCTGACAAAGAAGGTGAGCTAAAGATACTAGATGGTTCTCATAGGCTTATTTCTTTAATTATGGATGGTGCTAGTGAGGTAGATGCATACATTGCTGTTCTTGTTAATAAAGATGCCAAGTCAATGGTGGGAGATGTTATCTTTTTACGATTGCGTCGTGTGTGGCAAGAATCTAAGAGCGATGTATATAGACAATCTATTGAGGATGTAGTTTCTGGGTTGATGTCATCGAGTACTGATGGCAAACAAGCAGTTCAATCCTATTGGGTCTCTATGGGCCCAACGGCAGAAATTCGAGAAGCGGGTATGCGATTATTATACCAACCTGATCAAGGTTTATGACCTGTACGCTGAGCCAATTTTAGGGACCAGCGTTAGTTGGGTTTTAAATTTGGCTCCGACTTCTGTACCCGACCAGTAACTTGCCAGCTTGTCTGGTGATAGTTACTAGTTCGGCGTAGCGATTGAAACGAAAAAGTGTTTGCTGTTTAGTCGCTAAATAAATAGTGATAAATAAAAAAATTGGCCCCGACATTGTATGCCGGAGCCATTTTTTGTAACTTCTTTCAAAGGATTTCAGGGTATCTGACTAGAAAATAATCTACAAGAGAGGGGCTTTAAAGGTTTCGGTTAGTTTTGCTGCAATTTTATATTTTTCGAGTACAACATCTAGACCTGCGCCGTCTCTGTATGATTGCTTATCCAGATGTTCACCATCGCGGCTGAGCACTCTCCAGGAATCACTATCGATAACGTCGGCTAAAAGCAGTAAACCGTACCGATTGACACCAAATTCGATCTTTAAGTCGATTAACCTCCAGTCTCCGTTAACTTGTTGCCATGCTTTTTCCAGGGCCAAGAAAGTTTCTAAGGCAATTTCCTTAATTTTACTCAACGTTTTCGGAGAATGTTTCAATGGGTAATTCCCAAGTACGGAAAATGGTTCCTGGTTGGCTATTTCCTGATCGGGACGGTATAAATGCATCTGGCCGTCTTTGTCGAAAATTGCCAGCGGATCGTCAACCGGTATTTCCATGCCTTCCCAGGTTTTGCCTGAAGTTTTCAGGAAAAACTGTACAACAGGCTGTTGAAATAAGTGTCCTTTTACCAGTTTGGGGTATGCTTTTAAATATGAACCATATGCCTCTCGTCTTACGACAACTTCATATGGAATCATATCGCACAATTGGCCGAAGAAACTGGTATCGTCGATTTGCTTGACGTATGATGTAGGAATTTCGCATGAGCTAAGAAATCGGAACACATTGCAAGTTGTTAGATTTGCAAGCACTCCCTTGCCTGGTATAGTATTGTGCTTTGCTCCATCGCCTGAAGTAAGATTGTCTGTTGACACAAATAAGGCAAAGCCTCTCTGGTCGGTTAACCAGACTTCTTTGGTTTTGCCTCTCGCGGCGAGCTCCAGTCGCTTAAATAGGATCATGAATATTCACGCCCCTCCATATAGTAATCTAATCCTTTGTTATTAGGATAAGACCCGAACAAAATATAATATCTTGTATTCTCTTCGGGGCTTACCTAATATTTTTAAAGTACAAAAAATTCTTAATTTACTTAAGAATTAACAATATGATATCATTAAAAGCATAATTACGCAATGCGGTTACTCCGTTATTTGATTTGAGCAAAAGTGTAATCAGTAAGACGAAGTCTGTTGCTATAAATAATAATCGTTGGGTATTCGCAGCACACCCACGACTGTCTCGAACTAGTAATTCACCAGGCTCGTCTGGCTATGGTTGTTGGTTAATTATAGCGAATGAAACAAAAAAGTGTTTGCTGCCCAGCGAAACATTTTTTCGCGAATGAGTGGAGGAGACGAGCAAAGTGAGGTGATGCCCAGTCGTCCTTTAATTTTTTGTAAATGAGCGGAAAAGGCAAAGCCGCTGTTCAGTTGCCTGAGCACTTAATTCGCGTAATAATATCTAGTTTTTGGTATACTTGTCTTATGGCGTTTTTGTATAAATATTTTGCAAAGATAAAAAAGATAGTTTCAAATCTTGATTCACTTAATTTGAAAAAGAAAATAATTATATCGTCAGTTTTTATAGGAGTAATAATAGTAGCTATCGTGCTAATAGTATTTCGGGATCAAATATTTTTTGCGAACATTACAAAGAATAGGGTGATAAACCTGAATGTTCCAACTGAGTCGGTCTGCAGTCTGCCAAAGGTTGAAGTAAAAGAACACGCATTTACAATTGGGGTACCAAAAGGTTGGCTTTACGAGCTTAATAACGGGACAGTCTCCATTATGAAGGATGAAAACAATCTAGAGGGGGTGTTTTTGTATACGGCAAAGTTAATTAAAAAAGACTTTACCGCCAAGGATTTCCTGGTTGCATCTTCTGAGTTTTTTACCAAATCTGTAGCTGATGAAGGCGGTACGTTTAGTGTTATAGATATTGTGTCATCTGGTGATAACGCACAGGGTACTATAGAAGCATCGTTGAACGGTACCCCCATTACTGGCGTCTATAAGGTGGAAAAGGACGGAGACTTCATTACTATGCGTGCCTATTATGCACCTAAGGTGGATATAAAAAGTTCTCAAGATAATCTCAAAGAAGTTGTCGGTTGTTTTTACCGCGCTACTGCCATATCGACAGACATGATTGAGGCGGTTCAAAAATCTCAAGCAGCCGAATTGGCTGATTTGAATGCCTCGTCTAACTTTACAAAATATGTTGGTAAATATTTTAGCTTATCATTGCCAGCTGGGTATAATGTGACGGGTGAAAGTGACTCTGGAATTGATATTAGTCGAAATGATATGTCGGCTGGCTTTAGTTATGCTTATGTAACTGGTGCCAAAGGGCCCTATACCCCCAAGCAATGGGCCGAATATGCACTCCCTGAATATGTAAAGATTGACGGGTTGGCTCTAGGGGATGCAAAAACCGTCAGTTCAGAGGTTCCTGGGATGACCGTGCATGAGTTTTCTTTCACTGGGGTTTTGAATAATAGCATAGATGTAAAAGGGGAAGCAACAATTGGAATAATTAATACTACAGATTACGGGCTTGGTTCTAGCAGCTCTGCTTTCTGGGCGATTCAGATTGCCAAGCCTGATGTTTGGAGTAGTGTTTCCGCTAATTTGAAAGCTATGCAGGACTCGTTGGTCATTACCGATATCGGCGATACCAGGAGAAATGTAATGTTACCTCCAAACCGACCAATGGACTCAACTATCGGCGAATCTATTATATCTAAAACTCAAAGTTCAATAAGTGATGAATCTAATGGTGATTGGGCAGACACAATGAGGGGCTATGAAACCGTAGAATCACCAAGTACTGGAGAGCGTTTTGACGTGCCGCTTGATTCTTGGAGTAATGATGGCCCAGATGGCCCAGGATACAATCGACTACTTCCTAATAATGGTGGTACTGAGAAATTGATTCAAGACTAATATAATTTCATTTTTGTATAATATTATTGCCAAACTTAAATTTATGCGTCACGACAATTCAATAACTGACTGAGGCCCCAAAGACATCAAGTCTGGTTTCTTAGCCCAAAGAGATTGTAAGCAGGACATCAAAGCGAATTCATTAAATATCTAAATTGAAAGCGTGTATAAGCTATTAGATTTTTGTCTGTGACCTGTATGCTGAGCCAAATAAAGAAGACCCGCAAAGTCTTTTTTATTTGGCTCCGCGCCCTGTGCCTCGAACCAGACTTTTGCGGTAGCAAAAATGGTTCGGTGCAGAGAGCGGAACGAAAAAGTGTTTACATTGTTTCGTGAGCGAACGGAAAAGGCGAAGCCGCTGTCCAGCCGCACTATTAGTTGTAGACAGAGCTTTTTTAAAAGTATATCTCTTATGCTTGCTAATTAAATAATATGTGACCATAATTAGCAATAGCTAAAAGGGAGATAAAAGTTCTATGAATGATAAAAGTTCTCAACATGGTTATACGGTAATAGAAATATTATTCGTATTGGTCTTTGCGGCGCTAGCTACACTCGTCGGGGTTTATGCGGTAAATGCGGTTGGTCCAAAAGGCGAACAGGGTTCGCAAGGTATTCAAGGTTCTGTAGGTAAACAGGGTGTACGAGGCCTGACTGGTGATCAGGGGCCTGTGGGATTTCAGGGTCCAAAGGGTGACATTGGCGCACAAGGGCTCAGAGGATTTACTGGTGCACAGGGGCTGATAGGCGACACTGGTGCGACTGGTGCCATCGGTACTACTGGTTTGCAAGGTGCTCAAGGCCTACAGGGAATAAAAGGTGATACCGGAACAACTGGTGCAGCCGGTTTACAAGGACCACAGGGCGATAAAGGAGACAAAGGTGATACTGGTTCTCAAGGCCAAGTAGGCCCACAAGGTGGAACTGGAGCTACAGGTTTACAAGGTTCAAAAGGCGAAACGGGTGCAATTGGTTCGCAGGGACCTGTCGGCACACAAGGCCCAATAGGTCTACAGGGACCTGTCGGCACACAAGGCCCAATAGGATTGGCTGGTCTAAAAGGTGACACTGGTGCAGCCGGTACTACTGGTTTGCAAGGTGCTCAAGGCCTACAGGGAACAAAAGGTGATACCGGAACAACTGGTGCCACAGGATCGCAAGGTCCAAAAGGCGACACTGGCCCAACTGGAGCTACTGGCTCGACTGGCCCACAGGGATCACAAGGCAACCCTGGTACAACCGGTGCGACTGGTCCGACTGGTCCCAACTTCATGTCGTGGTCTGGTAATTTTTCGGTAGCGGACTCAGAGAACTATGGGTTAATGATCTCGGGCGGTAGTTTTACGGCAACGCGCGTCTATTGTGCACTTATGCTTGGGGGAGCTCACACAGACACAGCGTCATTCAGTATTTTACTACCAAACGGCAGTGGTGGCGCTAGCTCAATTGGAGTTTGTACAGTATCAGCTGGTAGTCTTACTGGGGTAGCGTCTTTGACGTCTACCGCAATTGTTCCTGGCTCATGGCTGGAAATACAGATGTCAGGTAATGCTCCGACTGGTACTAAAGTAGGCGTAGCGGTCGGTCCCTAATCTCTGGCATCTGTCTTGAGTTATTCGATAAACTTATAATCTTCGATATTGCCCAACCGTTTTTGTTATACTGAGGCTATAAAGACGCGAAGGAATAAGAAATGCCAAAGTTTGTTAAACCAACTAATAGCGACTCAATATGCATCCAATTCCATTGTGGTGTATGCAAAAAGCAGTTCATTACGACAATTGATGACTTTTCAAAATCTTTTATTTGTTCCAAGTGCAAAGCAGTAGTCAATACGCTACCTATATTTTGCCAATATAAGGATCAGGGCTGTTTAGGACGATATATATTTAGGTGTGGGGGAACTATTAGAAAGATTTCAGATGATGAACGAGCAATTACAGAGAATAAATCTAGTGATTCGGAGTTAGATATATCGGCAGGAGCGAGACCGACTAGTTCTTTTCATGAAGACATGCAAGATATTCGTGGCTCAACTATATCGTATAAGTGTGATAAATGTGGTGATTCATATAGTCTCAGACAAGCGGTAGCTAATAAAATTGATTCGGGCAATGCAAAATGTCAACGCATAACTTGTGACACGTGCGGGCGTTTTCCTGTTGCAAACGGGCTACCCGAACCGGATGCGGATGTCGAAAATATCCCTCTGGAACGGTTTTATTATAATTAGTTGATTATTACCAATCTGATTGATATACGTATTCTTGCCATAGCTGAATTATTGTGTGGATCTGCAGTATACGCTATAATTTTAAATTGAACATTAACATAATCGTATCCAGAGTGCAGCGAGAGAATTAGCTCTATGACCTGCCGGCAACCAGTCGCTATAATGCGAAAACGGTGCCTCCTCTAACCCATATGGGAAAGATAGCAGTTTAAACTCCTTTTATCT
>Ga0209748_1001082_pt1 | contig 13558 bp, 13 predicted proteins | sample BarGraIncu00421A_FD_185490 | JGI IMG/M metagenome (GOLD analysis project Ga0209748, IMG submission 185490) | Arctic peat soil microbial communities from Barrow, Alaska - Barrow Graham LP Incubations 004-21A (SPAdes) (version 2) | ecosystem: Environmental > Terrestrial > Soil > Wetlands > Peat... | reverse complement strand
TCGTCACGCAGGGCGTCGACGCCGGTGCGCGATGCGGCGTCGAGCTCGTAGACGTCGGGGTGACGACCCTCGGTGATCTCGAGGCACTGCTCACAGGTGTTGTCCGGGTCCGGCGTCGGGCCCTGCTCGCAATCGAGAGCCTTGGCGAGGATGCGCGCCGTAGTGGTCTTGCCGGTTCCGCGCGGACCGCAGAACAGGTAGGCGTGGGCGACCGAGCCCTCCGTCACCGCGTTGCGCAGCGTCTGCGTCACGTGGCCCTGGCCGACGACGTCGCCGAAGGACTGCGGCCGATAGGTGCGGTAGAGGGACTGATACGCCATGGGTGTTGTTCATGCCTCCTGCTAGCGCGGGCGCGTGCCCGCACGAGAAGTATACAGGGGTGCTGTGACGCAGCCCTCCGCCCGCGAGCGGGTCCGCCGCGAGCCGCCGGCGCCCCGTGCCGGACCCCGGACACCCGCCAGTGACCGCTTATGGCTGCTGCCTTCCGGCCCTGACCAGGTTCACGGTATTGCGCCGTCCGAGGCCCGGCACGGGGCGCCGGTCGGCTGCAAAGTGTAGCACCCGGTGGGACCGCTCCGATACGCGAGTCGAACATGGGGACCCGCCGATGGGGACGCCACTCCGGGTATCAAGAACCTGCACCCCTGATGAGGAAGGTCCTCACATGTACCTCAGCAGCACCTCATACGCCGACGGCGCGAAGATCCCGGCCCGCCATGCCACGACCAAGGTGGACGGCGGCCATGGGATCTCGATCCCGATCGAGTGGGGAGACGAGCCGGACGGCACGCGCTCGTTCGCCGTCGAGATGATCGACCACCACCCAGTGGCCCACGGATGGGTGCACTGGCTCGTCGTCGACGTCCCGGGGAGCGCCCACGGCATCGACGACGGAGCTTCCGGCACGCCGGCCATGCCGGCCGGTGCGCTCGAACTCGTCAACACCGGCGGGCGAGTCGGCTACGGGGGGCCGCAACCTCCGGTGGGCAGCGGTGACCACGACTACGAGATCACCGTGAGCGCCCTCGACGTGGCGCGGCTCCCTGTGCCCGCGGCAGGAACGCTCGCCGATGTCCGGGCTGCGATGTACGGCCACGTGATGGCGCAAGCGGTGCTCGTCGGCCGCTTCGGTCGCTGACCGGCGAGCTCTCAGCCGAAGAGCACGCAGCGCATGGAGACGCTGCCGAGGTCGATGCCGGCGTGCGTGAAGGACAGCGCATCGCTCTCGCGGCGCAACGCGGCCACGTACAGCAACGGCAGGTAGTGCTCGTTCGTGGGGACCGCGAGCGACGCGACCGAGCCGAGTTGCTCGTAGTCCACGAGCGCGTCATCGTCACCAGCCTCGAGGCGGTCACGCACCCACGCGTCGAACTCAAGTGCCCAGGGGTAGGGTTCGGCGCCATCCCCCCACCGCACCGCGCGCAGGTTGTGGACGACGTTCCCGCTGCCGATCACAAGGACTCCCCGGTCACGGAGCGACGCGAGCCGACGCCCTATGTCGAAGTGCTCGGCCGGCGAGATGCCCGCGTCCACCGACAGCTCGATGAGCGGGATGTCGGCGCCCGGATACATGTGGTGCAGCACCGCCCACGACGCGTGGTCGAAGCCCCAGGCGTCATCGCATGCGCCGCCGACCAGTTCTGCGATCTCACGCGCGAGGGCCGGCGCACCCGGTGCGGGGTACTCCATCGCGTACAGGTCCGGGGGGAAGCCCATGAAGTCGTGGATCGTCCGCGGGTGAGGCAGGCACGACAGGCGTGTTCCGCGTGTCCGCCAGTGCGCCGAGACGACCAGGATCGCCTTAGGGAGTGGAAGGTCGCGACCGAGGGCGGCAAGGCTCCGGGTGAAGGCGTTCTGCTCAAGCGCGTTCATGGGAGATCCGTGTCCGATGAACACGACGGGCATGGGTCCGGACTCGGCGCTTTGTTGTCTCTCATCGCTCATGCCGATGGTAAGAGCAATGCGCGTGCCCGGACCCGCCGTGCGCCGCGCGACCGCTCGGGTTACGCTGAGCGCATGGACACCTCTGGGACTCCCCTGCTGCAGTTGCGCGACTGCGTCGTCGTCCGCGACGGGCGCGCGATCCTGTCCGTGGACCGGCTGACGCTGCGGTCCGGGGAGCACGTCGCAGTGCTCGGCCCGAACGGCGCGGGCAAGTCGACGCTGATCCGCCTTCTCACGCGCGACGTCCGGCCGCTGGCTCACGAGGACGGCTCACCCGCGGTGCTGCTCCGCGGGCGTGAACGCTGGGACCTGCTCGACGCACGCCGGACCATGGGGATCGTGTCCGACGCGCTCCAGGAGACCTACGCAGTGGGCGTCTCGGCACGCGACGCCGTGACCAGCGGGTTCTTCGGCTCCGTGGGGCTCTACCGGCACCAGCGGATCACCGGCGCGATGCACGAGAAGACCGCCGAGTTGCTCGCGCTGCTGGGCATCGAGCACCTCGCCGACCGGACCATGGACACCCTGTCCACGGGCGAGGCCAGACGCGCGCTGTTCGCGCGAGCGCTCGTGCACGACCCCGAGGTCCTCGTACTCGACGAGCCCACGGACGGCCTGGACCCCCACGCGCAATGGCACGTGCTCGAGGCCATCGGCCGCGTCGCGCGCGCCGGTCATGCGGTCGTTCTCGTGACCCACCACGTCTCGGACATCGTGCCCGAGATCGGTCGGATCGTGATGCTCAAAGACGGCCGCATCACGCGTGACGGGGACAAGGCCGACCTGCTGACCGGCCCCGCGATCTCCGAGCTGTTCGACATCCCGGCCACGATCGAGGAGCGCGACGGTCGGTACCGGCTCTGGTGAGCATCCGCGCTCCATAAGATTCCTCTCATCCCCCACCCCCCAACCTCCGATACACACGACGAGGACACCGCACGATGCGGTGTGCAGCTGCATCGGACCGAGGGTTTGAGATGACGACTGCAGGGCAGGTCAAGCACTACTGCGAGCGGTGTGGCACGGAGCTCCTCCTTGCCGACCCGGCTCCGTTGTGCGCGAGCTGCTGGCTGGCCGAGGGCGCCGTCATGGTGGTGCCCATGATCGACTCGATCAACGGTGTCAGCGTACGAGGCGCCGCCGATGCGGCCGGCCGCCGTCAGTACCGCCCTCGTCACGCCCCCATCCACAACCAGCTTCGGCCGCAGGCCCACCCGCGCCGGCGCGTCGCCCTGGCGTCCATCATGTGCCTGCTCTCGCTGGCCATCATGACGGCATCGGCACCCAGCTCGTTCGCCGTGTCGACCCCGGCACAGCCCCTCCATGTGGGCAGCGCGCACCTGAACTCGAGCGCCGACGCGTGTATCGCCGTGCTGTGGACGCTCATCGCCGAAAGATCGGAAGGCCTCCCGAGTCGGGCGGCGGTCGTGTGCCCCGGCTGTGGCAAGCCGTACATCTACACGCAGTACCAGGGGATCACGACCATATCGTGTCCCGATCCCGCCCGCCACGGCGCCGTGAGCATCTCGGTGCGCTCCGACACGAAGGTGCCGGTGGCGAGATGAGACGCCGCAACGACTCGGGCGTCAGCGCCCTCGACCTCGTGACCACGCTGCTGATCGTCGGCGCGCTCGCGAGCATCACCATCCCGGTGTTCCTCTCCTCGTCGCAGCGGGTGCAGTCGGCCGTGTGCGCGCAGAACCGCGCCGCGATCATGGCCCGCGCCACCTCATACCAGAAGCTCGAGGGCGTCTACCCGACGACGATGGCCCAACTGGTCGACAAGACCTTCGCGTCGATCCCGAAGTGCCCCAGCCACGGTGTCTACGTGTTCAACTCCGTGAACACCGGAGGCGACGGCGAGGTCTACTGCTCCGTCCACTATGCGGGCAAGGACGCGGGCACATCCGTCCAGCCGATGGCGCAGGCGCCCGCGCCGACGGTCGCCTCCGCGGCGGTCGTCGCTCCCGTGGGCGCGGTCCGCCCGTAGCGGGCCCGCGAACCCGTCTCCGGTCGCCCCGATCACGGCCCCTCCCGCGAACCGCTTGGAGCCATTCCACATCCGCGCGCGGACGCCGTTGTCAACCTCGCGGCGTCCGCGCGCTCACCGATGAGGTGCGGTCGTGCCAGTCCACCCTGTGCGGATGTTTATGGTGAGGGTTGGGGAAGAAGTGTGGTGAACTTGCCCCGGAAGGCGCGAGGAATCTTATGCTGGCACATCCGCACGACCGGTAGGAGGGTCCCTATGAGAGAGCTGTTGTTCGTCGATATGTCGACACTCTCGATCGAGCGCAAGCCGCTCCCCGAGAAGTGGCACCGGTATGGCGGTCGCGCGCTGACCGACGCGATCGTGTACGACATGGTTCCGCCGACGGCCGACCCGCTGAGTCAGGAGAACGTCCTGGTCTTCGCACCGGGCCTGCTCGCTGGCACCACCGCCCCCAACGCCGGACGCCTCTCCGTCGGAGCGAAGAGCCCGCTGACCGGCGGCCTCAAGGAGTCGAACTCCGGCGGCCAGGGCGGGCACGCGCTCGGCAAGCTCAAGATCGCCGCGATCGTCGTGACCGGCAAGCCGGCCGACCCGGCCGCTCGCTACATGCTGACGATCGAGGCTGACGGTTCCGCCAAGCTCGACCGCGTCGACGCGTGGGCGGGCATGAAGAACTACGCACTGGCCGACGCGATCAAGGCGCTGCGTCCCACGGACGACCGGTACTCCACGATCACGAACGGCCCCGCCGGAGAAGCCGGCCTCAAGGCCTCGGGCATCGCGATGTCGGACATGAAGGGCTACCCGAACCGCTTCGCCGGTCGTGGCGGCATGGGCGCGGTCATGGGCTCGAAGGGCCTGAAGGCCATCGTCGTCTCCGACAAGGGCCTGCCGTACCTCGAGCACGCCGACAAGGAAGCGTTCAACGCCGCGATGAAGCGGTTCTCGACCGCCCTCACCACGCACCCTGTGTCCGGGACCGGCCTGCCGACCTACGGCACGAACGTCCTGATGAACATCCTCAACGAGGCCGGCGGCCTGCCGACCCGCAACTTCTCGTCGGGCCACTTCGACGATGTCGAAGGCGTGTCGGGCGAGAAGCAGCGCGAGGTCACCCTCGAGCGCGGCGGCAACGTCAAGCACGGGTGTCACACCGGCTGCGTCATCCAGTGCTCGCGGTACTGGGTCGACAAGGACGGCGCCTATGTGACCAAGGGCCCGGAGTACGAGACGGCGTGGGCCTTCGGCACGGACTGCGGGATCTCCGACATGGACGTCGTCGCCGGACTCGACCGCATCTGCGGCGAGTACGGCCTCGACACGATCGAGATGGGCAACACGATCGCCGTCTACATGGACTCTGGCGCCATCGCCTTCGGAGACGGACCTGCGGCGATCAAGGCCCTCAAGAGCATCTTCGAGGACGGGGCACCGGGCAAGATCCTCGGCGACGGCGCCGAGGCCGTGGGCATGAAGTTCGGCGTCGAGCACATCCCGGTGGTCAAGCACCAGGCGATGCCGGCCTACGAACCGCGTGCCGTCCAGGGCATCGGCGTGACATACGCGACGTCCCCGCAGGGCGCGGACCACACGGCAGGCTACACGATCACGGCCAACATCCTGGGCGTCGGCGGCACCGTCGATCCGCTCAAGACCGAGGGCCAGGCGGACCTGTCCAAGAACCTGCAGATCGCGACCGCCATGCTCGACGCGCTCGGGTTCTGCATCTTCGTGGCGTTCCCCGTGCTCGACATCCCGGACGCGTTCGTGGCGATCTTCGACATGACCGCCGCGCACACCGGCGACGCGTGGGACACCGACGAACTCATGAGGCTCGGCCGCGAGACGCTCACCTTCGAGCGCCTGTTCAACGAGGGAGCGGGCTTCACCGCCGCCGACGACCGTCTGCCGGTATGGATGAAGACCGTTCCGCTGCCCCCGCACAACACCGTCTTCGAGGTCACGGACGCCGATCTCGACGCGGTGTGGGACTTCGTGCCCGAGACCGCCAATGCGATGGGGCTGCGCTAGCAGGCCGAGCGCCGCACGATCGGGGCGCCGTCGCAGCCGCGGCGGCGCCCCCTTCTCGCAGCGGTGCAGCATCCGGGAAGAGGCACGCATGAACGTCGACATAGCGCTCTTCGCCTACCTCTCCGACCACCAGCCCGACGGCAAGGGCGGTCGTCATGCACGCACGTTCGACCTGCCCGAGGGCACGAAGGTCGCCGATGTGATCGCCTCGTGGGGGCTTCCCGACCAGCCTCGCATCGTGTTCGTCAACAACCGCCACGCACCGGAAACCGCGGAGTTGCACAAGGGCGACCGGTTGGCGATCTTCCCTCCGATCGCAGGCGGATAGCGATGGCCGGATCGCAAGCCCCCGGCAACGAGCAGGAGCAGCGCGCGCGCCTGAACGCTTCCTCCGTCGCGATAATCGGATGCGGCGGCCTGGGCAGCAACGTCGCCGCGATGCTGTTGCGCAGCGGCGTTCGGACTCTGACGCTGATCGACCACGACGTGGTCGAGGAGTCGAACCTCAACCGCCAGCTGTTCTTCCGCGACCAGCTGGGGCGCCCCAAGACCGAGGCGCTGTCGGAGACGCTGTTGCGCATCGACCCTGCGGCGCGGCTCACTCTTTGCGCGCAGCGGGTGACCGCCGACGATATCGCGGGCCTCGTGCGCGACGCCGACGTGATCGTCGAGGCGGTCGACCGCGCCGACACGAAGGCGATGATCGTCAACACGCTGATGGAGGCGCTCCCGGACACGCCGCTGGTGACGGCGTCGGGGCTCGCCGGCTCCGGTTCGGCCAACGCGGTGATAACGCAGCGCCCGTGCGACAACCTCTACCTCGTCGGCGACCTGGAAAGCGACGTCACCGCGGGGCACCCCCTGTTCGCGTCGCGCGTGATGGTGGCGGCGGGGCACGAGGCGCACGCGGTGATACGCGTGCTGCTCGGTTTCGACGAGCCCTAGGCGGTCGGACGGCGCGCGACTTCCCTGAACTTCCTCTTGACCCTGACGTAACGTCAGGGTCTACGCTTCTTCTCGGAGGTGATCGACATGGGTCTCACGGTAGGTGAGGTCGCTTCGCTCGCGCGGGTCAGCGTGCGCACGCTGCACCACTACGACGACATCGGCCTGCTCTCGCCCTCGGAGCGCTCCGAGAACGGCTACCGGCACTACGGCGACGACGATCTTGCAGCCCTGCAACAGGTCCTGTTCTTCAAGGAACTGGGGTTCGGGCTCGCCGAGATCGCTCGCATCATGCACGACCCGTCGTTCGACCGCCTCGAAGCGCTGCGCATGCAGCGAAGGATGCTCGAGGACAAGGCGGCGCAGCTCGCTTCGATGGCGGATGCCGTCGATGCTGCGATCGGCGCCGCGGGAGGAGGTGTCCGCATGGACGCCAAGGACATGTTCGAGGCCTTCGGGGACTTCGACCCGAGGGAATACGAGAAGGAGGCCGAGGAGCGGTGGGGCGAGACCGACGCATACAAGGAGTCGGCGCGCCGTACGAAGCGCTACACCAAGGAGGACTGGATCGAGGTCCGCAAGGAGACCGAGACGGTCAACACCGGCCTGGCAGCCCTCATGGACGCGGACGTGCCCGCGGACGATCCGCGTGCGATGGACCTCGCCGAGCAGCATCGCGCCAACATCGACAAGCGCTTCTACCCGGTCTCGGGCGAGATGCACGTGGGACTCGCCGAGATGTACATCGCCGACCCCCGGTTCGCGGCCAACTACGAGAAGGTCCACGCCGGACTCGCGCAGTACATGCACGACGCGATCCTCGCGAACGCGAAGCGCGCCAGGTAGCTGCCGCTTCGACGCTCCGACCAAGGCTCGGCCCGCGCGTGGCGCCGGGCCTTCGTTCATCCCCACCGACCGCTCACCGCATCTCCACGCGCGGCGCCTCACTCGCCCTCCGGTGCATGCCGATAGTCAGAGTGTGGTGAGACGCGCGCGCCAAGCTGCCGGCCAGGACGCGGCGCCCTCGAACGAGGGGAACACCATGTGCGCTGTGCAACGCACGATGGAGACCCAGGATCCGCCCTCGGCGACCCGGACCGCCGACGCGCCCCTCGACCGGCGCGAGCTGGCCGCCCTCATCCTCGAGAGCTCGGTCGATGGCGTGGTCGCACACACCGTCGACGGCCACCTTCTGTACTTCAACGGCATCGCCGCCGAGCACCTCGGCTACACGCGTGACGAGTTCGCCGCTCTCGAACCGTACGGCTGGGTCGACGAAGGCAACATCGCGCTGGTTCCCGCACGCCTCGGATTGGTCCGCGAACGCGGCTCGCTGCTCTTCTCGTCGCGAGGGGCCCCGAAGGACGGCTCCGACATGCACACCGAGGTGAACATGCGGCTGGCGGACTTCCGCGGCGAGGAACTCGTCATCTCGGTGATCCGCGACGTGACCGAACGGGTGCACGCTCACGAGGAGATCCGTTACCTTGCGTTCCACGACCGCCTCACGGGGCTCGCGAACCGCATGAAGCTCGAGGACGACCTGCGCGACGCGCTGGCGGCCGCGGACCGCCACGACGACCTTGTCGGAGTCATCTTCCTGGACCTCGACGACTTCAAGCCGATCAACGACGCGCTCGGGCACGCCGTCGGTGACGACGTCCTGCGTGCGGTGGCGGCTCGCATGCGCATGTGCGTGCGCGAATGCGACACAGTGGCACGCCTGGGCGGCGACGAGTTCCTCGTTCTCGTGTCGCGCCTCAGCGACCGGGCCGATCTCGCCGTCGTGGCCCGCAAGCTCGAGGAGTGGGTCGACGAGCCGATCGCGATCGAGGGCGGACGCAGCGCGCATGTCACGGCGAGCGTCGGCTTGGCCGTCTACGAGCCCGGCGAAGCTGTCGAAGACCTCATCAATCGGGCCGATCACGCGATGTACCGCGCCAAGAACGCCGGTGTCTCCGGCTGGGAGGCGTTCCTGGAAGAGGTGTGACCTACTTGATGGCCGTCAGCATGACGGCCGCGAGAGCGAGGACGACCCCCGCGCGCTGCACCGGTCGGAGGCGTTCCCCGAGCACCGTGCGCGCGAGCAGGATCGTGACAACGGGGTAGAGCGAGCCGAGGACCGAAGCGACCGCGAGCGGTCCGATGCGTATGGCTGTGAGCATCGTGACGTTGGCCGCCGCATCGAGCGCTCCCGCGCCGAAGGCGGAAGCGCGCGCGTCCGGCGCCAGCGAGGCGTGACCCCGACGCGCGAACGTGACGGCCATGAGGAGCGCGACCGAGACGACGCGCGCCGCGAGCAGAGGCATGAGACCGCTCGTCTTGCCCGCCAGCGAGAAGAAGATGAACGATCCGGCGAACCCTACGCCCGCGGCGAAGGCGAGCGCGATCGCACGCGGCGGCATCTCCGCGCGCTCGTCGGGTTGGCCCGAGGCGCTCACGATCACGATGGCCACAAGTGCGACGGCGAGCCCGAAGAGGCTGAGCGGACGGACCTCAGTGCCGCGGACCAGATCGTAGAGGGCCGGCAGCGACCCGGAGAGGGCCGCGGTGAGCGGCGCGACGATGCCCATGCGGCCGAGCGCCAGCGCACCGTAGAGCGAGGCGACCCCGATGCCTCCCGAGATGCCCGCGGCAGCCCCCCACCACAGGTCGATCCCGCCGAACGGAGCCGGGAACACGATCACGGCGACGGCGAAGACCACGAGGGAGAGCAGGTGCGCGTTCGCGGTGACCGCGAACGCCGAGTCGCGGCGGCTGGCCAGGCCTCCGAGGAAGTCCGAACAGCCGAACAGCAGCGAGGTCGCGGTCGAAAGGATGATGGTCAGCATGCATCCGATGGTAGCAGCCGTGCTGCGGCCGTGGCCCCGGTGGCCCCGTCCCCGCTAGCCTGCCCCGCCTCCGCCGCCGCCGCCTCCGCCGCCTCCGCCGCCCGAGAAGCCGCCCCCGCCGCCGCCCGCGCCCGACATCTGGCTCGTCGCGACCTGCGCGGCCGACGCGAAGCCCGTCTGGACGGCGCTGACCGGGGAACCGCCCCCGTAGCCCGAGTACACCCACCAGTACGTGGTCTGGAATCCGGGGTCCTGGACGACCTCCGGCAGGACGACCTGCAGCTGCTTGATGACCTCGTCGGCGATGCCGAACACCACCGCGAGCACCAGGAACCGGTTCCACAGGACGATGCTCGCCGGAGGCGCTTCCTTCAGACGCGAGAAGTCACGCAGGTAGTCGCGCAGCGCGCGATAGCGAACGTACAGCTCGTTGCCGGAGCGCGAGCGACGGCGCATGAACACCGCGCACACGGCACCGGTGATGACTGCGGGGACCGCGAGAAGCAGGGGAAGGCCGCCCTCGATGTTCACGGACGCGCCGACACCGACCGCCAGCATCAGTGCCGTCACGACCCAGGTCCCGACCTGCCAGGGCGTCGAGGCCGGGTCGATGAGCTGGAGCCGCTCGGCTTCCTCGCCGACTGCCGTCTTCCAGGCGCTCACTGCGGCCGTGAACGTGGTGGGGTGCGCTTTCGCGTACGCGCGAAGGTCCGCGAGGCTGACGCGCATGCCGTCGCCGGCGCCGAACACGATCTCCATCAGCTCCGTGTCGAGTGGATGCGACGCCTGCACTCCCGGCACCCGCTCCAGGACGAAGCTCTTCTCCTCGTGACCGAAGAGGCCCGCGACCCCCGGCGCGGCGATGGTGGTCGGCTGCATCGTGATGGCCTTCTTGTCAGCCAGGTTCATGAGCGCGGCCGCGATGTCGCTGTCTTCCACCGCTCCCAGACGCCAGAGCAGTCCGACGACCGCCGGGTGGAGGTCCGGCCTCGGGTCCTCCCGCAGATACCCGCCGGGGAACGTCGAGGGATACTCCCGCCCGTGCCGCGCGAACGCCCACAGGAAGAAGGCGATCGCCGCGAGCGACAGAGCACCGGTACCGAGAACGCTTCCCCAGTAGCTGACGCGGGCCTTGATCCGTTCGGTGTTGGCGGCGTTTGCGAGGCCGGCCTCCTCGGCCATGACCGAGGCCTTGCGCGGCTCGCTGCTCACCGGGAGCGCGCTCAGCACGGAGACGGGATAGAGCGCTCGCGCCTCGACGAAGGTGCCAGCCGGAAGCTCGTCAACGCTCAGCGTGACGACACCGGTGTCGCCGATGCTCACGACGCCGGTCAGGGGCCCGTGGGCCCACGCGAGCACGTCGGCGCGCCGGAGGCCGGGCGGAGGGACGATGTCGATCCGGACCTTGCGTGTCGGCACGGCCCAGCCGTCCCCGACGAACTGCCAGTAGAGCTCACCGCAATCGGAGTAGCGCAGGACCGCGCCGTTCGCCGCATAGACAAGCCGCATCGGGTACTGCCGGTCCGCCACGTCGATGGCCGCGTGCACCGTCACGTAGTCGCCGTCATCGGTGACCGAGTAGGTCCCCGCGGTGTCGGCGGATCCATCCACCCGCTGGAGCAACCCGCCGGTGTCGTACAGCGCCCGGATCTCGAGCGAGTCCGAGCCTTTCTTGGAGAGACGCCACTCCACCCAGTGGTAGGCGCCGCTGAAGTCGAACGTCCTCGACTCATCGATCGTGAGGTTCCCCGACGTGTCGAACGATGCCTGGATCCGAAGGTCCGCGATCTCGTAGCTCTTCGCCTGCGCGCTCAGCGGAGCCAGCAGCAGGACCGCGGCGAACACGCACACGGCGAGCGCACCCCTGCTCAGCCATCGTTTGCTGTCTCGAGTGCCCACGAACGCCCCCTCGCACCGTCGGTATCACGTCACGACAGTAGCACCGCTGAGGCGGGACGCCCTAGCTGCGGCGGCTCTTCTTGCGCTCGTTCTCGGTGAGCAGGCGCTTGCGCAGACGGATCGACTTGGGCGTGATCTCCACGAGTTCGTCGTCCTCGATGTACTCCAGCGCCTCTTCGAGCGTGAAGGTGATCGGCGGCGCCAGCATGATGGCCTTGTCGGCGGAGGCGGCGCGCATGTTGGTGAGCTGCTTGGCCTTCGAGACGTTGACCACCAGATCGCTGTCCTTCGAGTTCTCGCCGACGATCATCCCCTCGTAGCACATGACCGTGGGGCCGATGAACATCTTGCCGCGGGTCTGGAGCGCGTCGAGCGCGAACGCGACGGACTTCTCGGTGTACATCGCGATCATCGACCCGTTGATGCGCCTGCCGACCTCGCCCTGGTAGGGGCCGTACTCGGCGAAGTGGTGGAAGAGCACGGCCTCGCCGCGGGTCCCGTTGAGGATGCGCGTGCGCAGTCCCATGACCCCGCGGGTCGCGATCTTGAACTCGAGGTGCACGTGCTGGTCACGCTGCACCATGTCGGTCATCTCGCCGCCACGGCTTCCGAAGATCTCGATGACCTTGCCGGCGTACTCCGACGGGACATCGACGACCGCCAGCTCTATCGGCTCGAGCGTCTTGCCCTTCTCCTTCTTGAGGATCACCTGCGGGCGCCCGACCTGGAACTCGTAGCCTTCGCGCCGCATCGTCTCCATGAGCACGGACAGGTGCAGGACGCCGCGTCCCGCCACCTCCATGCCCGTCTTGTCCGCGGTCTCGGTGATGTTCATCGAGATGTTGGACTCCGCCTCGCGCTCGAGGCGCGCCTTGATCTGGCGCCCGCCTACGATGGTGCCCTCCCGGCCCACGAGCGGACTCGTGGACGGCTGGAAGACGACCGACATCGTCGGCTCCTCCACGTGGATCGGGTCGAGACGGATCGGGTCGATCCGGGACGTGAACATGTCGCCGATGTCGGCGTCCTCGATACCGACGACCGCGCAGATGTCGCCGGCGTGGACGCTCTCCGCCTGCTGACGTCCCATGCCCTCGAAGGTGAAGAGGTCCTTGACGTTGGCCTGGTAGCGGCTTCCGTCGTTCTTGATCACGAGGATGCGCTCGCCGTTGTGGATCGTGCCGGAGTAGATGCGACCGATGCCGATACGCCCGACGAAGCTCGAGTAGTCGATCGTGCACACCTGCATCGCGACGGGACCGTTGATGTCGACGTCGGGCACGGGGACCTTCGCCACGATGGTCTCGAGCAGCGGGATCATGTCCATGTTGCCGTCGTCGAACTCGTAGCGCGCATAGCCGGCGACCGCACTCGTGTAGACGATCGGGAAGTCGAGTTGCTCGTCGTCGGCGCCCAGGTCGACCATGAGGTCGAAGACCTGGTCGATGACCTCGTGCGGGCGGGCGCCGTCACGGTCGATCTTGTTGATCACGACGACGGGCTTGAGCCCGTGCTCCAGCGCCTTCTTCAGCACGAAGCGGGTCTGCGGCATGGGACCCTCGAAGGCATCCACGATCAACAGCACGCCGTCGGCCATGTTGAGCACACGCTCGACCTCGCCGCCGAAGTCCGCGTGGCCCGGGGTGTCGATGACGTTGATCTTGGTCTCGCCGTAGCGGATCGAGATGTTCTTCGCGAGGATGGTGATCCCGCGCTCGCGTTCCTGGTCGTTGGAGTCGAGCACCTGGTCCGGAACGTCCTGGTTGTCGCGAAATACGTGGGTGGTCTGCAGAAGGCGGTCGACCAGCGTGGTCTTGCCGTGGTCGACGTGGGCGATGATCGCGATGTTGCGTACGTCTTTGACGCGCATGAGTCAGGCACTCCGGGTTCTGGGAGGGATCGCGGCGCTCTCGCGCGC
>Ga0209748_1001080_pt1 | contig 13568 bp, 7 predicted proteins | sample BarGraIncu00421A_FD_185490 | JGI IMG/M metagenome (GOLD analysis project Ga0209748, IMG submission 185490) | Arctic peat soil microbial communities from Barrow, Alaska - Barrow Graham LP Incubations 004-21A (SPAdes) (version 2) | ecosystem: Environmental > Terrestrial > Soil > Wetlands > Peat... | reverse complement strand
ACAATATCTTCAAATAAAAAAGTTAAAATTGTTGTTGAAGGGAAAACTGATGCGGAGTTAGTGGAATATGCATATTATACCCTTACGAATGGTCAAGATCCATACTGGAGAATATCCGTAGCAGGGAATGGAGATTCAGGTGGAGCATCTGAAGTTGCAAAAACTATATCCAATTGCAAACCAATTCTAGATGATGATGAGATAATCATAGGCATTTTTGATCACGATTCCAAAGGTTTAGGAGAGTTTAGGGGGTTAAAAAATTCAGTGTTTGAAGAATATAAAAAAGATACCGTTCGAAAACATAAAATATGTAAAATATATGCCATAGTTATTCCTATACCTGGTGAGATGGAACAGTATTTAAAAAAAGATCAGAGTTTTAATTTTTTTGAAATAGAGCATTATTTTGGATATGATTTTCTTTTCAATAATGAAATATTAGAAAAAACAGATATTCTCGACATCTTTAAAATTAGAGAATCAAAGAAAAAAAACTTCTCTAAGTTGGCAAGAAAAAGTACCGACAAAAAGCTTTTTAGGTATTTTATTCATTTGTTTAAACAAATTGATAATATAACAGGTGTGGATGTTGAATATTTAGAAGACTAATTTAATAATAATGGACAGTGAAATTTTTACTCTAATATTTTCAGGCACTGTTGCTATTTCGACAGTGTTTTATGTCATATTGACAAGAAAATTAGTACATGAAACCCGAGAAACAAGAAAGTTTTATGAAACCCCTTTTTTAGTTGCTAGCCTTGATTTTGCTGAGAATGGTAGAAATGTTATTCAACTTAAAATTAAAAATATCGGCTTAGGGTATGCACAAAACATATCTTTCAGAGTGTATAAAGATTATGAGTGGGTTGACAATCAACCTTTAGCAAAACGTGGAGCATTTAAAAATGGGATACAATCATTTCCACCTAATTATGAATTGATTTACACGATTTACATCGGCCAATATGGAAATGAAAACCCATTAACCGAAAATGACTTTGTGGAATTTGATATATTGTATCATAATATACATCAAAAGCTTTATTCAAATCGATTTAAACTTAAATTCAATGAAATTACTGGACAAGGTTATTCGACTCCACCTCTTAACAATGAAAACGCTAAGGTCTACTACTTGGGTGAAATAAATAAACAATTAGAAAAGATTAATAAACGGACTGAGAAATGAGAAGCTTTTCCCCATTCTTATTCATAACAGTTACTATTGCAAAAGTTGTTATATTGTTTACTGATTCAGTAACATCGAAAACTCCCTCATCAATTCCTCTTATTGAGATTTCTAAATCGATTATCGTCCCATTACAAAATTATAAAAAGGATATGATTGTTTAGATCATTATTTCTTCACATATGTAATTTCACATGCCTTACATAATCGTTTTTCCTGATAATATTCAGCAATATCATTCCATCCATTTGTTTTCTGAAATATATCCAACCCTCTGCCCAGAACTATCTTCCATCCATTATCCAACTCAATTGAACGGTCATGAGAATTTTCAATAAATTCAAAAGAAAAAATAATACCAAGAGACTCCAAAGAATCAGCCATTCCTTTAAATGCCTCTATCGAATTTTGAATATAATCCTCATTGTTATTAGTAACCAGATGAAACTTTACCTCATCCAACTCTTCTTTGTTTGCAGCGACCAACTTTATGAATTCCATAAGGTTTCTTAGCTGATAGGGTAATCGAATATACGGGTCGGTTAAAGTGATTTCCTTTGCATCCTTGAGGTATACTCCAAATAACATTTCGTAAGAAATACCTGATTGGTTATCACGAATAATTTTCTGCCCTTCAACCATTTTTGGTTGCTGTACCTGTTCGTTCTTTTCAATAACTACAAGTTCTTTTTCAGGCATTGGTTCATCTTCTGGCAATCCCAATGATTCCTTATACTCAATGTATTCAAGTGTATGAATGTAAGTCTTCTTTCCTGTGTTCTTTGTTATGTATGAGAAATCCACTTTTTCAAAAGTTTCATCCATCTTACGCAATTGGTCTTTTACACGTTTTCGGTTTTCAATGGCAAATTCAAGTATCATTCTGGCATCTTCTTCAGTAAACTTACCATCTGGGAATATCACTTTAATTAATCCAGAAAATGTTTTTGATATAGATGTTTTGTCACGTGTAGTGATTGTGTCAGACAACTCGAAATATTGAGCATAATCGTTCATGTGGTCTTCTTTTCGAAGTTCTTTCAGGATCTCTGCCAGATAATCCACAATGAAACCAAAGTTATTGGTGAACATATCGTTTCTGAGCTTCTGAACTTCCCATCCTGCCAAATAACAATGCAACCTATCCAAGAAAGCAGTGTCATAATAATCTTTTGGTAATGCCTCAAAAAGATCACTATGCTTCAGCATATAGGGAACAGGATGTTCTGTATTACCTATAAATACCATAGAAGCAGCAGCGCCATAAACTTCAGTTCCTCGACTGAATGATTTATTAGCCATGTAGTTTTTCATGATATCGACAAGACCACGGTCAGCCTTCTTTGTTCTTCCTGCGAATTCATCATAAGCAACAACATCCCAGTACCCGACAAGTCCTATTTCTCCATTACTATTATTAACAAACAATTTGGCTTTAGACACTTCACCACCCGAAATTAAGATACCGTGTGGTGACATTTCTGAAAAAATGTGACTTTTGCCAGTACCCTTCGGCCCTAGCTCAATTAGATTATAATTGTTCTCACAGAAAGGGATAAGTCTTGCTAACTGTATAAGTTTGGATCGGAATGAGAATTCCTCAGGATTAAGACCTATTGATTGCATCAATAAATCAATCCATTCATCTCTTGTAAAGTTATTCCTGATTTCCTTATACTCGTCAAGATCAACATTTGATATCTGAATGGTTTTAAGGTTTTCGATAATCCAAGGCGAAGTATCCCGTTCATCAGATGTTTGATATCCTAAAGTTATTAGGCACCAAACACCACCCGAAAGCAACCGTTGGTTATGCTTTACAATGGAATCTTCAATTACAACTTTGGTTAATCCAAGATTGGCGAAAGATGTTTCATATAAGTCCTTTTTATCATTTAACTTAACTGAAACTTTATCTATAATACGGTAAGATTTACTATCTCTAATTGTCGCCTTAACTAATTGTGCTTCATCACGATGAACATAGTGTTTAGCAATGACATTTTTTACAATTTCGACTCCTTGAATAACAGTATCTTCATCATCAGTGGCACAATACTGTCCAAGTAGATATTCCAGTACGTAAGTTGGAACAATTGCATTCCCTTTAACTAATTTAGTCAGGTCTTTCCTAACTACTTTCCCTGCAAAGTACTGATTGATTTTCGTATCAAATTCGTTCATATTACATTTCATCAAAATCGTTAGCAAAAGAAATATTCAATGTGTAATAGTACTCTTTGTATGTTGACCACTTGCTGGTTCCTTCAACAGGTTCCTCCAAAATTAGCCTGACCCTTTGATTTTTGTATTTACCACTTGCTTTTGAACTCAATTGGAATCGATGTTTTACCTCTCGCATCCTTTCAATGCCTTCAGTCATATCAAATTTATATGTAAATATATCACTCAACACCTCTCCATCTTCGGCAATTATTTTACTTCTGATTTGTCGAAGCAGAATTTTTTCACTCACCAACTCTGTCTGGAGAAATGAAACTGCAAGAATATTTGTAGTTATTTTGTCAGTAGATTTAATAATATCAACCCCAACTTTTTTGGTTGTATCCTGACGGGTTTTGGTGACTTTTAATAGAGGCACAATTATCTCTTGCAATGATGCCCCTCCATGAACATATCGTGATCCCGATCCCTTAATTCTAATCCTGTTAATTGATTTTGGGATAAGAACTTCTGCATCTCCCGTTAGGTTTAATTGTTCACTTGTAAAGTGCTTAGTGCCTACACCGCTTTTCAAGTTTTTTCCTATTACATACCTGCGTGATTCTTTCCAAATATCACCAGTGTAAGATCCAATAGAAAAATCACTATCATCAAGTTCATTGTTCTGATAAATGAATCCATGGTCAGATGTAATTAACATATTATTTCCATTCATAGCAGCAACCTTTTTGATGACATCCATCAAAAAATCGATTTCCAGTTCAACAGCATCAAATATTTTCTCTTCACTGGTTTTATCATCCCCAGTTTTATCAATTCGGTTATGATAGATGTAGATTAAATCGAATTGTTTAACGAAATCCCTTCCATCAGTTGATGAATTCATTTTCATGTAATCTTCAGCATTTATTGCCGTTGCTCGCACACCCGAATTTTGTTCCAGTATCTTTTTTCTTGCCTGTAAACCCTGTGTTGAATTTCCATCAACCATTATGTAATCGGATTTTGGTTGAATTGTTAGATTTCTGTGCGGAAGCATAGCAGCCATACCAAGTTGAGTATATGACGGCAGTGTAGTAACCATATATTCCAATTCACCCTCAAACCTCTTTTCGCTTTGTATTTTTTGCAGATACTCCCATCCAATTTCATACCTAAAGGCATCTGAGATGATCACAAATAATCTTTGCCCCTTAGATATTATTGGTTTTACGTGGTCGTCGAAAAATCTATGCTGGCTTATGGTGACTGAATAATCCCATTTATCCATGGCATCAATAATTCGTTGCCATTCGTTGCCAAAATTAACCAGCCAATCGTTACCATATACTTTTTCAATTTTTTCTGTAAGTGGTTGGATTACTTTATTTTGTTTGGCTTTGCGATAGTGCAATATGTATTGGCGATAATAATAATCAATTAGAAAGAATTGCTTTACATAACTGTTGATTCCTGCTGTAAATGATTCAATTTTTGTATTTTCATATTTACGAATAAGGTTAATCATTTGCATTCCGTTGCTCAAACAATCATAGAAGTCCCGATAATCCTGATACCAATATTTGTTTTCTCTTTGCTTGACCAATAGATTTAACCTGTCAATTGAAATCGTTTCATCACAAACCAGTTTGGCAAGTTCTGATATTATCTTTTTATCTATTAGCTCAAACAAATCATCCTGCAAGATATCGTCAATACTAACTTCGCCAATAGTTGATTCGATCTTCAGGTCATCAGCAATTTTTTGCGATAGCTGACGATAGGTTGATTGATATGAAATGGTATCTTTCCATGTCGAAATAAGAATTTTAGATTCTTTAACGATAGATGATTTCTTACCCAGAGAAAAATTAGTATTGAATAATTCAATCAGAAAATCATAAACCGATGGGGTATCACTGTAATAGCCATACTTCCTGGCAATTTCTTTCCAGTAATATTCTTTCAGGTTAAATCGTTCAAGATCCCTGTCGTATTTTTCATTCCCTTCACTAAATGCTGAAGCATGTGATTGAAGGAAGGCAATCAAACTGATATTTTCAGTATTGAACAAAATTGCAAGCATTTTATAACGGATTGCCTGATAATCATCATCCTTTCCAAGCAAATCCTTCAGCAATGCCCTGCGTTCTTTACTTTTAAAGAATTCTATATGTTCACCAATCAAATCCGTTGAATTGTAGTCCAGTTCGAGTTCTTGTGCAAACATGGCTTCCTGCTTGGTCTGAAACACATAATTTGCCAATTCTATATCCAATAACCAGTTTTCCGAATTGTCAGGTTTCTTAAAAGGGAAATACAATAAAAACTGTTTGCTGAAATTTTCTATATAAATCAAATGCTTGATATAGAATTGGTTTGTGCCAACAACAACTTTCTCAGTACTATCCATTACCAATTCATTGAATTGTTCACGTAGTTCTTCATTTTCATCGTACCAGAAAATTATACGATACTTATTGAAAAGCTTAGATAATGCTTCTTCTATTTTGTTCATCGTATCTGGGTTATATCAATCCAATCAAACTCTTTTACCTTCTTTTTAGTTATTGCATCATTCAATCCAGTAACTTCTTTTACCGCTTTTCCAAACTTGTTGTAGTTCACCAAAACTCCATCATCCAAATCGATGGATATTCTTTCAGTAGCTAAAGGGAATAATATATCACGTTCATATTCCTGAAGTTCTATTAGCATTTTATCGATACTATCGTTTTCTTTAATGGCTTTTGTTTTTTCTGATGGTGAACCACTTACCATTATATTCTGAAGGTGTTCTTTGCGGTTTTTAAGTTTTCCAATGAACTCCCTTAGGTACTTATTCAGAATATTGCTAATGGTATCTGGTGTATACCTGTGCATATATATAAGTATGCTGAATGAACCTTTGGGTGAGGAGAACATCCAGTAAATAGGACGTTTTTTGTAGCGTTTGATGTGGTCTGGATAAAAGTCTTTGGTGAAGTATTTGCGTATGTCTTTACCCAATGATTCTTCAACAAACGCAAGGTTTTTATTAAAATTCTTTTCTCCAAAGCTGACCTTTAGGAACTGATAAAACAGACTTGTAATATCATCTTCAAACCATTCGTCATCTAAAACAGGAATTATATTGTCTGCATCTGGCAGGAAGCTACATTCATTGGCTGTTTTATCAATTTTGTGCAGATAATCCTGAAGGGTTTCTCCTTCATTGGCTAATATTAATCCCTCTTTGTCCAAGCTATATCGACCAAACATGCACCCAACAGAATAACTTATGAATTGAGCAAACACTCCAGCTGCTTTAAATACAAGTTGTCCATTTTCGATTACTGTTTCATCTTTTAGAATAGTGATTTCCTCTAATGGAACAGATGATGATAACTCTTCTTGTAAGTCGTAAATTTCTATAAACTGTCTGTTGAGTTCATTTTCATTTTCATAGAGTTGAAAGAATTTATTCTTCCAGTATTGAGTGTATAAATCATAGGTTTCTTCTAGGTCTTGACCCTTGATCCTAGTTAATTCGTTTTGCTGATAATCCCATGAAGTCTCTCTGGAGTTCCATTCTTGTTTTGAATTAATCACAGAACTCCTAACAATTTCTTCAAAACTTTTTTCGTGAACTGGACAATAAGGTAGATCATGAAAATTTCCACCTTTAAAATGTAAAGTGGGATTTAAGACTTTGGCTAGATTAGAATATAATTTCGTGTTTACTATGCCTAATACAAGAAATAAGTTGATATCCTCTTTTGGAAAGTAACCTATACCTACATCACTTATTATTGTTCCTTTTGGATAAAATCTAAAAGCGATTGAGCCAGATGTAATATCACTCCATGAAATGCATTCTTTGAAATAGGAAGATTGATTTTTAACAACAAAATCAGGAGTTTTTAAGTAGGTGTATTTTCGTAAAACATTACTTTTTATCTCTTCACCATCGTTTTGATAATTTACAACCCAACTCAGGTTTCCATACCACTTTCTGTAATCACCACCTTTTGATAGAGGGTACCATAAATACTTTCCATCCATACTTTCTGAACAGTTGAGACCAATATTTCCATATGGAACTTCACTCCAAAACCTGCAAAAACGATTATTGTCAGTTGTAGCTAAACCTTGCTTGGCATCACCCACCTCTTTCATCGATAAATTATTCGAAAATACTTCAAGTACTTTTTCACTCAACCAATATCCAATTGGACTTCCAGATATTTTATCGAAGTCTTTTTGATTTGCAGTAAAAAACCATCCACACTTTGGATTTTGAATTGCTTCAAGTGTTTTGGGTGCTTGATTTTTAGCTCCTTTAAAATCAGATAATCTTATATAGCTTCCACGAGAATCAAGTATTTGATTTTTGCGCAATGTAAAGGTACAAATAGGAACAGTTGCGCCATCAAATCCTGAATATTCAAGTTGAATTAAATTATTAATAAAATGCTCATTGATAATAATTTTTCGAAGTTTTTCATAGGTTACAATAAACATCCATACAAATGGAGACATATATCCTGTGAAACCATCTTCATTGCAAAGTTCCAGACATCTAATAATGAATGTAGCGAATAAATCTGATTTTGTCTCAGGGTAATTTTCCTCCACAAATTGCTTCAATGAACCTTCCATTCTTGATTCTGAAATGTAAGGTGGATTTGTGACAACCACATCATACCTTTGACCTAAAATTGTGTATAGCTTATTTAATTCTATTTGGCTATCAGCAAATAAGTTGCCTTGTTCAATTGGGATACCTTGCTTTTCTAGGGGTTCAACTTGTATTAATGCACCAACTACTGATGCATTATTAAATTTTTCATTAGAATCAAAATCTTTAAAGCATACAATATTGGGCCTTATGTTTTCTTTAAAAAAACGCCTACTATATTGTCTTCCTTTCATCATTAATACAAATGAAGACAATTGAGTAGCACGCTCATCTATATCGCTTCCAAATAGATTGTTGGATATAATAAGTGCGGGAATTTCAGATTCATTGTAACCTTGTTCCTTGTAAATTAAATAGAAAACATCAAATGCATAAGAAACTATATGTGCTGAACCCACACATGGGTCAAAGAATGTGACTTGTTCGAGTATTCTTTTTTCTCTCGGCTTAAGTTGTTCTGAATATTCAGGTTTGATATAGAATTCAAGTTGTTTTGATATGGATGTTGATGGAAAAAGTTCCGTGAGTAATTGGCCAAGTGTATTATCAACCATGTACTGGACAATCCATTTTGGTGTAAATAATTGTGAAGCTGGTGCTATTTCATTCTTTTTATAAGTATTCTTAGCTTTAATCAATCGTTCATTTTCTTCAGAGATATAAAACTGGTATAACCATCCGATAATCTCAACATTAATACAATCTTCAACCAGCATGCCATTTCGAATATCTTTTACGATGGAAAAGTCACTGGTTAAATCATCTGGCAATAGAAGTTCAGTGTAATCATTGATTCTTTCAAAAAGAAATGGAAAAACCGTATTAAGATGGTTACATGAAGCAATCAGCAGATGTTTAAATGCTTCATTCTGTGGGTTAGTACTTGGAATCTTTCCATCAAGCAAGTCAAAAACCCTCTGGCGATTCAATTTCAATTCATCAGATATATTCCCTCTCTTGGCTTCATCAAGAATCTCTGGTGTAGTATAACCATCCTTTGGTGTGATTATCCGTATACCGATTGGTTGGTAATCATTGGCATCCATGAATCGAAGAGCCATCAGCCGATTAAACCAAGTATAAGCCACTTTTTCAACCAATAGCTCCTTTGTTGAATGGTTCAAAGCCTGTCTAAGTTGTTGTACTTGTTCAGCCTGTTCTCTCAACTCGACAGAATCAGAATTTAACACAAAGACTAATTTAGCACCTACTTGTTCTATTAATTTTCTTCTGGCTTCCTGTGCAAACTTTTTTAAATTATTGGTATTCATATCCCTACAATGATATTCGTTTGTTATGTTCAATAAGATTTACTAGTGCTTTTTTCAAAGCTTCAACATATTTTTCGACATCCTCTCTGCTTTGAAGTTCTGTTTTTGGAAACTCAAATCTAACATTACTCAGTCGTTGATAATGCACAGTTGGTTCTTCAGTACCAGGGGCATTATTCGTCTCTGATTTAGGTTTTGCTAGTCGAGCCATTTCATTCAATTGCTGTTCCTTTAGATTGCCTCTGACAAAGACTCTTGTTTGTCGGAGATTAGCAATGAATCTTTGGTCTTTTATCTTTGTTGATTCATCAATAAAAGGCTTAATAACTAATTCTTGATTCGAACTGCTCAATGATTTGAAATCTTCATGGGATTTAATAATCTCAATAACCATATCAATATCTTTTTTAGCCAAATCACGTTCTTCTGTAATTAGCTTCAAACCTTTTTCAATTAAGGTATCTTTTGCTGCTTTGGCATCCTTGATAAGATCTCCTAAATAGGGTTTTGGTTGGGTTAATACACTTCTAAGTACTTCGAGTTCATCACCTTCAATATATTCCAAGTTTGATTGATTGCCAGATAAAAAGGAACGGATTGCATCATAAATCTTTTTCTGTTCTCCATTCCAGAATCGTTTTATGGGGTCAATGATGTTTTCCTTATTGTCTAAAAGGATATCTTCAAAATCATTAATATTGGTAAAGAAGTATGTATAATCTTTCTTGGTAAGTTTGGATATGAATTCAGTTACTGGCAACAATTGAGAAAGAAATGGATAGTTATCTTGGCTGACCAATACTAGATTCAGCCATACATGAACTTCTTTTAACTTGTCATTAAAGGAAAGTGCTACCTCCTTTGCTTCCTTTGCAGGACATGCTTCATCAAAGAACTCGCTATAAACTAACACCAATTCTTTAATTAGTTTTGGGTCGATATCTATCTGTGGTTCCAGCAAGGTATTGCTGTAAAACCTATTGTTCAGAAATGCATTAAGGGCACTTTCGTCATCCAATAGGTTAGAATCCTGTCTTAGTTCCAACTTACATCTCTTATATAGTTTGGCGGTAATACTCCATATGGCATTTTGATACCATCCATAAGGTCTTTTGCTGAAGTGGTCTTTTAAATCGCTTAGAGACGTTCTTTCAGATTGCCTTTTTCTACGCTGGATGATATTAAGTACTTCACTTTCTGCTTCGGATATAGTGCTTTCTTCTGTCCGATAAAGGTCATCCTGATAATTAATGATGGTTTTGATAGTTTCCTCGGAGTATACTATATTTCCAAGCATTCTGAGGTTTGGATACGCTAGTTTTACAAGGTTTTGAAAAGCTAACACCAACTTTGTTTTGCCATCTGATGAATTAGACATTGGTTGTTTCATCCCATTCATGTATACATCTGCTTCACCTAACATCTGCCTTAGCATAGTTACCAATATGCCTCTCCTTGTTGTATTTAGTTGCGCTTTTTCAAACAGGATGCGTTTAATGTTATCTTTATTGGTGGTAGACTGCGTTTGCTTGATGTATTTATCTGTTTTCAGATACATTCTGACATCCATTAACAAATGGTCATCATTTGGCAGTACCATCATCAGCATTGTAGAATAACCCATGGTCTGTGATTTGAAGAAATCTTCTCTATCATGGTCTCTGAAATTTGGGGTGATAACTTCAACCACAAGTTCTTTCTCTCTGCCTAAAATAACGCCATCTATTTTTGATGAAAATTCATACTCCTGCTTATTGTCAATGAACCTGATTTTAGTATCCCTAATGACTTCATCAAAAATAATTTCTTTGAATAATTCAGTTACTTTCGAGTCATCAATTTGAGTTGCTTTGATTTCCTGTTCGATATCTTTTTCATCATCTGTTAAAAATTCATAAATTTCACCGTTTCGCTGAACGTAGGTCTGGTTTTCCAGAATATTTAATGCCAGTTGAATCCTTTTTTCATGTTCTTTCAGGTCAACATGGATATTAGAAATCATCATGGTTGTAATATTCCTTATCGTAGTCTTGAAGTTCGAGTAATACTTAACCATGAACAGTGCCTTCAGTACTTGTATTGCAAAATCGTCATCAAGGTTCTTCTCTGCAAGGGTTATAGCATTCTGCAATTCGCCACGAATGGTTGATCGTATACCTTCGAAAAGCATATCAAAACTGACTATGGTATTTTCATCTTTGGTTTCGATGTGTTGAATCACATGCTGGAATACGCCAAGCATACTTCTTTCACCAACGCTTGCGTGTTTACCCTGAAATGCATTATGATTGGATAATGCACGGATGCACTGTTGAAAAAGATCAAATTGGTATACAACAAAAGGATATTTGTTGATAAAATCCTTTTCATCTTTATACTTTTTGAACTGAACACCACTGTCTGAAAAAGACAATAAGGTCTCCATATTCGAATTTTCTTTTAGCCACAAATCTTTTAACACTACTTTTGCTGGTTCTTTTTTACTCAATAACCGTTTTTCAATAACCTCATCCACATTAGCAGAAGTAAGTGGTATTTTTATTTTGAAGCGTGCTTGAATTTTTGAAAAATCGTTTTGCTGTGATTTATTCATATCACCAACAATACTTTCCATATCTTCCTGACTAGTCACAATAATCCATGAATTACCCTTGGTTTTAGTTGCCAGTGTTTCTGCAATGGTCTGTAAATTCAGCATTAACTTTGAATTCTCTGAGATATACTGACCAACTTCATCTACAAAGAAATTTAAACGAAATCCCCTTGGTTTCGTTTTAATATAATCATAGACTTTATTGCAAAAATCATCTACTGAAGCATTTGAATCATTACGAAGTGTTTCAATGATATTCATATACTTTTCAGGTGTGTCACCAAGTAATTCGGATAGTACCTGACCAATAGTTTCTTTTACTTTAGGTGAGAAATATTTCCTTCGAGCATTTGTCCAGAACTCGCCAGCTATTTTTTCATAATCCTCCTGAAACTTCTTATAAACACCTTCAATGTCCAACCAACGCTCAAATTCAGCAACATGGCGTTGTGCACCGAAATAACCTAGATAATCATAGAAAACTTTGTAAAACACATTTAGCAGGGCATCTTCTTCTTGTTTCGCAGTAATCTGTGCTTGTTGGTCGATGTTGAACAAAATGGACTCCGATGGGCACCGTGTAGCTGACAAGATATCTCCTTTCAATATGGAATCATTTTCAATCTTTTCAGCGAATAATTCACCCAGTCTATAACCATTGAATTCCCTGTTCTCAAGAACATAAGACAGGATTTTTAAAAGGTGTGATTTACCAGATCCGAAAAATCCAGATATCCATACACCATTTGCTCCACGATAATCATTGTAAGCTGAAAAGAAATCACCAATTTTCTTAGCAACTTCGTTGGTGACAACATATTCAACTACTTCATCAAGAATATGGTCTTGGTCATCAGCCTTAACAACGGTTTCAATGGTTCTGTTAATGTCCTTTTCGAATAAATCAATTAATTTCATCTTTTCAATTTATAATTGTCGATTATGAATGCCCTGTAATAATTATCATCTTTAAGAAGACCAAATAATTCCAGTGTCTTTCCATTGTAAACACCTGAGAAAAAGGCAACAGTTGGCGCTTTCTTTGCAACATTCTGAAGGTTATTCAAAACGCTATGTGAACGGATATATGGGTAAACCAGTCCAATACCAGTAAGGAAATATACACGTGCTGAACTGGAATCGATAAGTGATTTAATATTGGGTATCAGCACTTCATTAATATCAATGATTGATTGTAATGCTTCTTTGAACTCCATCTTATTCATGGTCTTTTCTAGTTCAAAGATTTCGCCTTCCCCTAATTCAGAATTTAAAATACCCATTGTAATATCATAAAGATTAATCTCCAGGACAGGTATCCCATTCAATTCAAGTTTATTTTTAAGACCCCTGATTGCAGCATCAACTTCGATTTGTTGCGTGGGGTCAAATGCGCTAATGAAGAATGGTATCTCCCCACCTAATGATTCCATGTGTAGAAATTCTTCATTTGAAATCACATTGAAAAGATGTTCAAATTTCTTGGCTATATCTTCCATATCAGTATTGTAATTCCTTGATGTCTCTGTCTGAGAACATGAATAATTTAAGCAGGTTTCGGTCATCTTCGGCAACAGCTTTCATCACTGAAGGACTAAGCAATTGTGGTTGAATTCTTTTATCAACAATATTGTCAATTATACCAACCTGTTCAAAAATGTGAAA
>Ga0209748_1001078_pt1 | contig 13588 bp, 16 predicted proteins | sample BarGraIncu00421A_FD_185490 | JGI IMG/M metagenome (GOLD analysis project Ga0209748, IMG submission 185490) | Arctic peat soil microbial communities from Barrow, Alaska - Barrow Graham LP Incubations 004-21A (SPAdes) (version 2) | ecosystem: Environmental > Terrestrial > Soil > Wetlands > Peat... | reverse complement strand
GCCAAGTCAAAGTCACGACTCACGACTCACGACTCACGACTCCACGACTCCACGACTCAATAGTCACCACTCACGAAGAGAGACACCTGATGTACGGAGCGTTCAAGGACCAGCTGGCCGCCACGCTGCAGGAGATCAAGGCGGCGGGCTTGTACAAGAGCGAACGCGAGCTAACCTCCCCGCAGTCGGCCCACATCACGACCGCCAAGGTCTCGGCAGTCAACTTCTGTGCCAACAACTACCTGGGCCTGGCCAACCACCCGACCGTCATCGCCGCGGCCTCAAAAGCATTGCAGGAGTGGGGTTTTGGCATGGCCAGTGTCCGCTTCATCTGCGGCACGCAGACCCTGCACGCCGAGCTCGAGGCCAGGCTCTCGGCTTTCCTGGGCACCGAAGCAACGATCCTGTACTCCTCGTGCTTCGACGCCAACGGCGGCGTCTTCGAGACACTGTTCGGTGAGCAGGACGTGATCATCTCCGACGAGCTCAACCACGCCTCGCTCATTGACGGGATCCGCCTGTGCAAGGCCCAGCGGCTGCGCTACAAGAATGCGGACATGGCCGATCTCAAGTCCCAGCTCATCTCGGCCGCCGGAGCCCGCCGGCGGGTCATCGTCACCGACGGCGTGTTCTCCATGGACGGGTCGTTCGCGCCGCTGGACCAGATCTGCGACCTGGCCGAGCAGTATGACGCGCTGGTCATGGTGGACGACTCGCACGCCGTTGGCTTTGTCGGCAACGGTGGCCGCGGGACCCCTGAGCTCTTCGACGTGATGGACCGCGTCGACATCCTCACCGGCACTTTGGGCAAGGCACTGGGCGGCGCGTCGGGCGGCTACGTCTCCGCACACCAGGAGATCGTCGACCTGCTGCGCCAGCGCTCTCGCCCCTACCTGTTCTCCAACGCGGTGGCCCCCAGTGTGGTTGCCGGCTCCATGGCTGCCCTCGACCTGGCTGCGAAGTCGAGCGCCGGGCGAGAGGCGTTGGCACGCAATACGACGCTGTTCCGGTCGTTGATGACCGAGGCCGGCTTCGACCTGCTACCGGGCACCCACCCGATCACCCCGGTGATGTTCCCGGGCGAGGACGGCGCGCGCACGGCGACCGCTGTGGCCAACGCCATGCTTGACGACGGCATCTACGTCATAGCCTTCACGTATCCCGTTGTGCCCCAGGGCAAAGCGCGCATCCGGGTGCAGCTGTCAGCGGCGCACAGCGAGGACGACGTCCGCCGCTGCGTAGAGGCTTTCGTCACGGCGCGGGACACGGTCGGATAGCCGGCGGACCGTCACCGCCCCATCGTCCAACGCACTCTCGAGCCCTGATGATTGGCTCGCCGACCGGCTCAGAGGTAGAGCCCTGTCTTTTCGACCTTGACCCGCGGCGCGGCTACCGCGTGGATGTCACGCTCCCTCAGCAAGACGTAGGCCTTGCTCTGGAGCTCGACCTCCCTGCGGTCCTCGGGGTCGTAGAGAACACGATCACCGATCTCGATCTGCCGCACATTGCGACCGATCGCCACGACTGCGGCCCAGGACAGACGCTTGCCGATGCTGGCTGTCGCAGGAATTACCAGACCCCCACCGGTCTGGCGTTCGCCTTCCTCACCCTCGGTCGACGCGAGCACACGGTCATGCAGCATCTGGATGGGCAGCCGCTCGTGCCCCGCGGTCGCCTTCTCAGCCACGGCGATGGCGACGGTGCAGGATGGCCAGCACCACAAACACGACCGCGCCCGCTGCCGCCATCGCACCGACACGCTCCCACCGCAGGTCACCCTCGGGAGTGTGGGTGGAATCGACGAACTTGGCCTTGGCCGACTCTTTCTGGCGTCGCACGATCTCGCGGGGCCGGCTCCTGAGCGTCAGCTCATCGATGGTGCCGGCCAGATGGGCACGCGTCACGGCGATCTCGGCCTCGATCTCGTCCGGTGAGAGGCTGGGCTGCGAGGCTGGGGTGCTGGTCTGGTCTGGTGAGGTTCTGGTCTGGTCCGGGGAGGGGCTGGTCTGCTCGGCCATAGCGATGACTCCTTGTGCTCTGAGGTCTCTACAGGGACCATAACGCAGACTGGCATCACACATCTGGGCGAGCAACCCCGTCGCCCCCACCGGAAGGTTCTTCATGCCCCGCCTCGAAACCGGTCAGACCGCCCCGGCGTTCACGCTCACCGACCACACCGGCCGGTCGGTGTCACTGAGCGACTTCGCCGGCCGCAACCTGATCATCTTCTTCTACCCTGCCGCCATGACCCCGGGATGCACCAAGGAAGCCTGCGACTTCCGTGACTCGCTGGTCCGGCTGCAGCAGGCCGGGTATGACGTGGTCGGCATCAGCCCCGACAAGCCCGAGAAGCTGGCCAAGTTCGTGGAGAAGGAGTCCTTGACCTACCCCCTGCTCTCGGACGCCGACCGGGCCGTCATGGATACCTACGGTGCCTACGGCGAGAAGACGCTCTACGGCAAGAAGGTCACCGGAGTCATTCGTTCGACCATCGTGGTCGGCCCGGACGGCACGGTCGCCCTGCCCAAGTACAACGTCAAGGCCACCGGGCACGTCGCCTCCCTGAGCAAAGCCCTTGGACTTGGCTGAAGTTGCCGCGAACCGCCCATATGATGGCACCGCGCGGAAGTGGTGGAATTGGCAGACACGCAGGATTTAGGTTCCTGTGCCTTCGGGCGTGAGGGTTCAAGTCCCTTCTTCCGCACCATTGTTCTTCGGCACCATAAAATTGAGTCATGGCAACGAACAGCTACGAGCCCGGCGGCGATCTTGTGCTCGCTCCGGGCCCGGGGTTTCGCTCCGGTTTCGTTGTCCCGGCCTCAGAGCTGCTCGAGCGGTTCTCACGTTCGTCCGGACCTGGGGGCCAGGGCGTCAACACCACCGACAGCCGGGTCGAGCTGCGCTGGCGGGTCCTCGGCTCTCCGGCACTGGCCAGGCTCTCGCAGGCTCAACGTCTGCGGGTGGAGTCCGGGTTACAGGACCGCCTGGTATCCGGCGAGCTGATCATCTTCGCCTCGGAACACCGGTCCCAGCGCCAGAACCGCGTTGCCGCTCGCAACCGGCTGGCCGAGACATTGCGGCAGGCACTGCTCCCGCCTCCCCCGCCCCGCCGGGCCACCCGGCCAACCCGTGGCTCACAACGGCGCCGGCTCGAGGCCAAGAAGCAGCGCGGCACAACAAAGTCCCGCCGAGGTCAGGTCCGCGACCCCGACGCGTAGCCGACCACGTCGCGCTTGGGGCGGTCTGTCGGCTCAACGGCTCGCCGTAAGGGAAGTCGTGACACTCTGCGCCGGGCAGTACCAGCCGCCGCCGGCCAGTCCCCGAAGTCCCAGTCCCCGAGTACCCGAGGTCGAGCAGGCCAAAGGCGCCGGACTCGGCGTCAGTCGTGTTGACCGTCAGTCGACGTTGACCGTGATGGTGTGCCAACCGGTGGCGCCATCGGGGGCCGGCGGCGCCTGCGTCTGAGTCTGGGTCACGCCCTCGGTGTCCGTGGCCCGCACGGTGATCGTGTGGCTGCCCTTGGCCGCCTGCCAGGGCAGCGCCCACTGGCGCCATGAGTCAATCGAGGGCTCGTCCGCCAGACGGGCCGGTTGCCATGGACCGTCATCCACCCGCACCTCGACAGCCTTGATCCCGCGATGCTGCGCCCAGGCGATCCCCGCGACGGCGACCTTCCCTGCACTGACCCGATCACCAGAGTGTGGGACATCGATGCGGGACTCGGTCTTGACCGGGCCGCGCTCCGACCAGCCGCGGGGGGTCCAATAGCCCTGGTCCTGGGCATACGTGGTCACCTTCAGGTCAGTCACCCACTTGGTCGCCGACACATAGCCATACAAGCCGGGGACCACCATTCGCACCGGGAACCCGTGCTCGAAGGGCAGCGGCTGGCCATTCATCGCAATAGCCAGGAGGGCGTTGCGATCATCGGTCAGCACCGACAGCGGCGTTCCGGCGGTCCACCCGTCACTGCTGGTCGACAACACCATGTCTGCATCTGGTTTGGGCCCCGCCATCTTGAGCAGCTCGCGCACCGGCCAGCCGGTCCAGACCGCATTGCCGGTCAGGTTGCCCCCCACCTCGTTCGAGACACACATCAAGGTGACCAGCGAGTCCTGCATCGGTTTGCTGAGCAGGGTGGCCCAGCTGATGGTGACCTCACGGTCGACCATCCCGTGCACCTTCAGCGACCAGCCGGCCGCGTCGAGCTGAGGGACGGCCAGGGCGGTATCGATCCGATAGAAGTCCGCGTTCGGCATGACGTAGGGCGTGATTCCCTTGACCGGCAGGTGCGCACCTTCGGGAATGACCACTGGTTTGGCGGCCTTGGGCAGCCGGACCGCGGACCGGGACTGAGCCGCCTGGCGGGCTCCTTGTCCCACTGACTGGCCCAACGAGGCAGCCGTGATCCCGGCAACGGTGAAGCCTGCTCCCCCCAGAAGGAACCGACGTCGCTCGACGGTGCCACCATGAGCTCCCTCGTCAGCCCGCTGCCACAAGATCGACAGAGCCCAGAGACCGGCTGCCGTGCCGAAGACGGTGGGCAGGAGGTCGAGGGTGCCAGCGTGCGGACGGGTGACAACCGCGAGCATGCCAATCGCCCCGAAGAACCCGAAGGCCACCATCCCGGCCGTACGCCGCGCTGCCCCCACGACGCCGATGACCGCGCAGACCGCAATGAGGAACAACGCGATCCCGACGAACAGGGCCACCTTGTCGTGCGTGCCGAAGGTCGCTATCGCAGAGTCCTTCAACCACGGTGGCGTGCGGTCGACGAACGCGCCACCGACGGCGAACACCGGTGAGGGCGTACCCCCCGCGAGCCCCGTACTCGTCATCAGGGAGGCCAGCAGGGTGGCGACGCCCACGGTGAACACGCCGGCCACCACCCCCACAGAGGCTGCCCACGACCGCTTCATCAGGCCAGCCTTACACGTCACCCGTGTCTGGGACAGATTGCGGGAGGCTAGCTGTCGGCGAAGATCTTCCGCAGGTCAGCCGCCAGCGCCCGAAAAGCCTTGCCGCGGTGAGAGATCGCATTCTTCTCCTCGAAGGTCAGCTCAGCAGACGTCCGTGAGCCGCCGTCAACCACGAGAATCGGGTCGTAGCCGAAGCCGTTGTCTCCGCGCGGCTCCCGGGCCAGCTTGCCCGGCATCCGGCCCTCGCGAACCAGCACGGTCCCATCCGGCAACGCCAGCACCGCGGCGCACACGAACGCCGCAGCCCGGTGCTCGTCAGGGACGTCGTTGAGCTGGCCCAGCAACAGCTCGAGGTTGGCCCAGTCCTGGCCCTGGGTTCCTGCCCAACGCGCGCTGAACACGCCAGGTGCACCGCCCAGGACGTCAACCGCCAGGCCGGAGTCGTCGGCCAGCGCAGGCAGCCCCGTCGCTTTCGCTGCTGCAACGGCCTTGAGCGTGGCGTTCTCCTCGAATGTCACGCCGGTCTCGACCACCTCGGCAACGTCGGGGAACTCCCCCATGCCGACGATCTCGAGGTCGAACTCCTCGATCAGGTCCGCAAGGATCACCTGAAGCTCGCGAACCTTGTGGCCGTTGCGGGTCGCCAGGACGATCCGCCTCACGCAGTGACCCCGGCCAAAGCCGCAAGCTGCAGCTTGGTGAGCTCGGCACAACCGGTGGTGGCCAGGTCGAGGAGAGCGTTGAGCTGGTCCCGGTCGAACGGCTCGGTCTCCGCTGTGCCCTGGATCTCGACGAACGCACCCGTCCCGGTCAGCACCACGTTCATGTCGGTGTCGGCCGTGGAGTCCTCGGGATAGTCCAGGTCCAGGACTGGCACACCCTTGACCACGCCGACGCTGACCGCCGCAACCGACCCTTTGAGCGGCTGTGCGTTCCTGCCGATGTCACCATTGCGGCGGCCGGTCTCGATGGCGTCGGCGAGGGCGACGTAGGCACCGGTGATGGCGGCCGTTCGAGTCCCCCCGTCAGCCTGGAGCACATCGCAGTCGAGAACGATCGTGTTCTCTCCCAACGCCTTCGTATCGATCACGGCGCGCAGGCTGCGCCCGATCAGTCGCGAGATCTCGTGGGTCCGACCGCCGATACGGCCCTTGACCGACTCGCGGTCGGAGCGGGTGTTCGTAGCCCTGGGCAGCATGGCGTACTCGGCCGTGACCCAGCCCTCGCCGCTGCCCTTGCGCCAGCGAGGCACTCCGGCAGTGAACGACGCCGCACACAGCACGCGGGTTCTGCCGAACTCCACCAGGACGCTGCCCTCGGCGTGGTCGAGCCAGTGACGGGTGATCACAATGTCGCGAAGTTGACTGGGGGCGCGGCCATCGTGCCGAACATCGGGTGAAGTCATGCGCCCAAGGCTAGGCGCAAAGGGCTCAGAGCTCGTAAACGGCATCTGCCTGCGCAACCTCAACCTCACCGGGCCACACCGCCTCAGCCTGGGCGCGGCATACGGCCGGGTCGTTCCAAGGGGGTATGTGTGTAAGCATCAGCCGGCGCACTCCCCCGGCGTCCACCGCGGCCTGCGCCGCCCGGCTGCCAGACAGGTGGATGCCCTGCGCGACATCGCGACCGTCGACAAAGGCCGAGTCCGCCAGGGCCAGAGTCGCGTCGTGGAACAGGATGTTCAGGCCATCGCAGGTGTCCGTGTCGCCGGTGTAGGCCATCACCTCGCCTTCGGCCTCCACCCGGATGCCGTAGGCCTCTGCCGGGTGTCGGACCAGGTGCGGTGTCACGTGGAAGGGCCCGATCCGGACAACCCGACTATCGACGAGCTCACGAAAGTCGAACTCGTGGTGCATGCCGTCCGGCGGCGTCATGTCATAGGCGCGGGCCATCCGTTCGGCCGTGCCTCGCGGGCCATAGACGGGGATGCGGGTCCGTGCGGCGACCGCAGGGCTGTACTTCTGGGCAACGTAGAGGCCGCAGAGGTCGAGGCAGTGATCGGCATGCAGATGGCTCAGCACCACGGCGTCGATGTCCTTGAGGTCAAGGTGGCGTTGGAGTGCGCCCAGAGCGCCGCTGCCGAGATCGAGGACGAGGTTCCAGGTGCGGCCCTGGTGCTCGGCCTGGACGAGATAGCAGGATGCAGGCGATCCCGGCCCGGCCAGAGAACCGGAACAGCCCACGATGGTCAGCCTCATCAGGCGGTGGCGGCAGAGGCCGGCTCGGGGTGCGCACGCACGACCTCGGGGCCGAGGAACCGGCGGGCAAGACGCTCGAACTCCTGCGGGTCACCGGTGGTCACGAACTCGTGCACCGGAGCCGGCAGGTCGTCGGGCCGCAGCATCCCGGCATCGGCGAGCACCCGGAATACATCCTTGGCGGTCTCCTCGGCCGAGGACACCAAGGTGACGTCCTGGCCCATCACGTAGGAGATGACGCCGGTCAGCAGCGGGTAGTGCGTACACCCGAGAATGAGCGTGTCGACACCGCGGGCCACGATGGGATCGAGATAGGAGTGGGCGACGGCGAGCAGCTCGTCGCCGGAGGTGACACCGGACTCGACGAACCCGACGAACCGCGGGCACGGCTGGCTCATCACCGAGATCTGCGGGGCGGCCGCGAACAGGTCGACATAGGCCTGGCTCTGATGCGTCGACTTCGTGGAGATGACGCCGACCTTGTTGTTGCGGGTGGCTGCAACGGCGCGGCGTACGGCTGGACGGATGACCTCGACGACGGGGACGTCGTAGCGCTCACGGGCATCGTGCAGCATGGCGGCCGAGGCTGAGTTGCAGGCGATCACCAGAGCTTTCACTCCACGGTCGACCAGCCGGTCGAGGCACTCGAGGGAGAACTTGCGGACCTCGGCTATGGGGCGCGGACCGTAGGGCTGCCGAGCGGTGTCGCCAAGGTAGAGCACCGACTCGTGCGGCAGCTGGTCGAGCACAGCCCGCGCAACCGTCAGTCCACCGAAGCTGCTGTCAAAGATCCCGATCGGTGAGTCTGGCACGGGTTCGAGCGTAGCCGCCCAGCTCGAGCACCCCCCGTCGATCCGGTACCTTTCCGCCGTTGGCTCGGTCACACAGGTCGGCTACCTGCCCATCAGAGCCTGGATGAGAGACTCCTGCAGCCACGTCAAGAAGTCGTAGTACGCCGCGAGATAAAGCTGAGGATCTTCCTCCGACGCCACCTCCAGCCGATCCTGGAGAGCATCCGCATCCTCATCGGTCCGCAGCCCCAACCGCTCGCCCAGCAACAGCCGAACGTCGGTCAGCCCGACCACCATGGCCTCTGCCTGCTCCTGATCCAGGCTGACCTTGTCGCCATCAGAGTCCTGCAGCGCCAAGATCGCCATGGACAGGTTGGCCGCCTTGCGCTCACGTAGGCCGTACTCAGTCAGCCGGCGGAACTCCGCTGCCAGTCCGGGGTCCTCGCGATGGGCGCTCGGCAGGAGTCGCTCCAGCGCAGGGTCGCGAGGCGCCTGCTGAACATCGTCCGCCAAGTCCCTCGAGTCCGTCGAGTCCTTCATTCGGGGCAGTCCCATCCTGGACACCAGGTCATCGAAAGGGTCCCCGGTCGGCTTACGCGGCACCGGCGCGAGCAGCTCGTGGGTCTGCTCCAGCAGCCCCACCACGACCTCGCGCTCGACGTCATCAAGCCGGGCAACGAAGCGGGCACCCTTGCGTTTGAAGGCCCTTGCCACTCAGTCGTCCTTCTGCAACGTGGCCCACAGCCCGTAGCCCTGCATAGCCTCGGTGTCGCGCTCCATCTTCTCGCGCGGCCCGTTCGAGACCACTGCCTTGCCCTTCTGGTGCACGTCGAGCATGAGCTTCTCGGCCTTCTCCAGCGAGTAGCCGAAGTACGTCTGGAACACATAGGTCACGTAGGGACATCAGGTTGACCGGGTCGTTCCACACCAGCGTGATCCAGGGCCGATCCACCGACAAGTCCTGCTCGATGTCGGTGCGAGACAGCTCGGCCGGGGCGATTGACACGGTTCCACCATAGGCTGCCACCGTGACCAGTACCGCACTCCTGACCGACCACTATGAACTCACCATGCTCCAAGCCGCCCTTCACAGCGGGGCAGCGCAGCGACGATGCGTCTTCGAGGTGTTCGCCCGACGGCTCCCGGAAGGCCGCCGCTACGGGGTGGTGGCGGGCACCGGGCGGCTGGTCGAAGCGGTCCGCGCGTTCCGGTTCGGCGACGCGGAGATCGAGCGGCTGCGCGCCGCTGACGTCGTGGACTCCCAGACTCTGGACTACCTGTCGGGCTATCGCTTCTCCGGCAACATCAGCGGGTATGCCGAGGGCGAGTGTTACTTCGCCGGGTCACCTCTGCTGGTGGTCGAGGGCTCGTTCGCGGAGTCTGTCCTGCTGGAGACCGTGCTCCTGTCGATCCTGAACCACGACTCGGCGATTGCCTCCGCCGCCTCCCGAATGACCAACGCCGCCGCCGGACGTCCCTGTATCGAGATGGGCTCACGCCGGACCCACGAATGGGCGGCCGTGGCTGCCGCCCGGGCCGCCTACATCGCCGGGTTCGCGACCACGAGCAACCTCGAGGCCGGGCGCACCCATGGGATCCCCACCGCCGGCACCAGCGCCCACGCGTTCACCCTGCTGCATGACGACGAGCGAACCGCGTTCGAGGCTCAGGTCGCCTGCATGGGTTCAGGTACCACCCTGCTCGTCGATACCTACGACGTCCCTGCCGCAGTCGCTCTCGCCGTCGAGATCGGCGGTGTCGGTCTCGGCGCCGTCCGGCTCGACTCGGGAGACCTCCTCGTCCAGGCGCGTGAGGTCCGGGCTCAGCTGGACGGGCTGGGAGCAACAGGGACTCGCATCATCGTCACCTCGGATCTCGATGAGCACGCGATCGCCGCACTGGCTGCCGCACCCGTCGACGTCTATGGCATCGGGACGTGCCTGGTCACCGGATCCGGTGCACCAACGGCCGGGCTCGTCTACAAGCTCGTCGCCCGCGAGGACCACACTGGACATCTGGTCGACGTGGCCAAACAGAGCAAGGACAAGGTGACGGTGGGCGGCCTCAAGTGGGCGATGCGCCGGCTCGACGCTCGCGGTAAGGCCGAGGCCGAGATCATCGGCACCGGCGAAATGCCCGCCGAAGGCAACCATCGACCGCTGCTGGTCGACCTGATCCGTGACGGTGAGATCGTCGCCGGCCTGACCCTTGACACAGCGCGCACGCGCTACCAGCAGTCGCTCGCCGAGCTCCCGGCCCGTGCGCTACAGCTCTCGCGCGGCGAGCCGGTCATCGAGACCATCTTCGAAGACAGGCACCACTGACCAGCCTCGTCCAGCGTCCTCGTCTAGCCTAGAGACATGTCTGGCAACCTCAGGCGTGGATCCGGGAAGCATCGAGCCCTGATCGTGGTCGACGTGCAGAACGACTTCTGCGAGGGCGGGTCTCTGGCCGTGGCCGGGGGCGCCGAGGTCGCCCGCAGGATCAGCGAGTACGTGCTGGGCCACGCCCACGAGTACGCCACGATCGTCGCCACCGCGGACTGGCACCATGACCCGGGCGGGCACTTTGCCGAGAACCCTGACTTTATCGACAGCTGGCCCCCGCACTGCAGGATCGGCACGGACGGGGCACTCTTCCACCCGGCCACCGAGCCCGCCTTCGAATACGTTGAGGCGATATTCCGCAAAGGAGACCACGCTGCGGCGTACAGCGGCTTCGAGGGCTTCACGACGGAGGGCGACAGACACATCGCACTGGTCGAGTGGTTGCGGGACAGGGCGATTGAACAGGTCGAGATCGCCGGTCTTACCACCGATCACTGTGTCCGGGCCACGGCCCTTGACGCCGCAGACAAAGGCTTCCAGACAACCGTGCTGCTTGACCTGACCGCGGGCGTTGCGCGCCAGAGCACCGAGGCTGCGCTCGCGGCCATGAGAGAGGCCGGGGTCCGGCTCGTCGGCGAACTGCCGACGTGACTAGCCCGCGAGGGCATCCGCCAGGGTGATCGATACCTCGGGCGTCGACTCCAGCGTGTTGTGCACGGTGCAGTGGGAGGCGATGACCACCGCGACCGCGCGGCATACCCTCCAAGGATGAGCTCTCGTATGCCGATCTATAGCCAGTTACTGGCCAGGGTCCGGCGGTCCGTCATCGGCGACGACCAGGTGATGCCCGGCCCGTACGGACCGCGGCGGGTGACCTATGCCGACTACACCGCCTCCGGCCGTGCACTGACCTTCATCGAGGACTTCATCCGGGCGGAGGTGCTCCCCCGGTACGCCAACACCCACACCGAGTCCAGCGGCACGGGCCTGCAGACCACCCGGCTTCGTGAGGACGCGCGCGGGATCATCCACGCGATGCACTGGGCGGAGATCAGGAAACGGTGGTCATCTTCGCCGGCTCAGGGTGCACGGGAGCCATCGACAAGCTGGTCGGCATCCTGGGACTGCGGATTCCCTCGAACCTGGACGACAGATACCACCTTGACGACACAATCGCGGCCGACAAACGCCCCGTCGTGTTCATCGGGCCCTTTGAACACCACTCCAACGAGCTGCCCTGGCGCGAGACGGTCGCCGACGTCGTGGTGATTCCCCAGGACGCAGACGGTCACATCGACTCCGCCGCCCTGGAAGGAGAGCTGCTGAAGTACGCCGACCGACCGCTGCGCATCGGATCGTTCTCGGCAGCCAGCAATGTCACCGGCATCGTCAGCGACACTCATGGCATCTCAGCCCTGCTGCATCGTCATGACGCCCTTTCCTTCTGGGACTTCGCTGCGGCCGCTCCCTACGTTGAGATCGAGATGTATGGCGGACCGCAGCGAGACCCGCTCTGCTACAAGGACGCCGTCTTCCTCAGCCCGCACAAGATGATCGGCGGCCCCAGCACCCCGGGCGTCCTGGCCGTACGACGCGAGCTGCTGCGCAACCGGGTGCCTGACGTTCCTGGGGGCGGCACCGTGGCCTACGTCAACCCGAGCGAGCACCGGTATCTCGAAGACCCGGCCCAGCGCGAGGAAGGCGGAACGCCGGCCATCGTCGAGTCGATCCGCGCAGGGCTGGTCTTCCAGCTTCGGCAAGCGGTGAGCGTGGACGTCATTCGATCCCACGAAGAGCACTACCTGGAGCGCGCGATCGGCGCCTGGCTGCAGGAGCCGGCCATCGAGATCCTGGGCAACCTGGATGCGGAGCGGCTGTCGATCGTCTCATTCGTCGTGCGCAGACCGGGCGGGCAATACCTGCACCACAACTTCGTCGTCGCCCTGCTCAACGACCTGTTCGGGATCCAGTCCCGCGGCGGCTGCTCGTGCGCCGGCCCCTACGGACACCGGCTGCTGGGCATCGACCTGGACCGATCGCGTGAGTTCGACCGCGAGATCGCTCACGGTTGCGAGGGCATCAAGCCCGGCTGGGCCCGAGTGAGCTTCAACTACTTCATCTCCGAGACGGTGTTCGCCTACATCGTCGAGGCGGTAAGGCTCGTGGCGAAGGACGGGTGGCGCCTCCTGGGTGACTACAAGTTCGAGCCGGCCACGGGTCTGTGGCGACACCGCCGTGGACCGGCCGAGCCCCCACTGCGGCTGGGACAGGTGACGTACGACGCGCAGGGACGAATGCAGTACCCGCGACACCACGACCGCGCGCCCGAGTCCGAGCTGCACCGCTATCTGGAGGAGGCCAAGGCTGTGCTCATGGCGGCCACGCCCGCATCCGGTGAGCCCGTCCACGACCTGGTTTCGGCGGACTTCGAGCAGCTGCGCTGGTTCGACCTGCCCGCCGTCTGTCTGGCGGACACCGCTGGATAGGTCGGGGCCGCTTCGTGCGTCCGCCGCTGCCCGGTGGACCCGTCAGGAATGTCTGTCGCTGATTGTGTGTTCATACCCCCGGAGGTATTATTCACAACCAACAGGGAGCGCCGATGACCACCCAAGCACTGACCGCAGCATCTTTCGAGCAGACCCTGCTCGACAACGACATCGTTCTCGTCGACTGGTGGGCGGCCTGGTGCGGACCGTGCCGTACCTTCGGCCCGATCTTCGAGAAGGCCAGTTCCAGCCACCCCGACATCCTCTTCGGCAAGGTCGACACCGAGGCCGAGCAGTCGTTGGCGGGCTCGGCCGGAATCACCTCGATCCCCACCCTGATGGCCTTCCGCGCCGGCATCCTCGTCTTCAGCCAGCCCGGGGCGCTCCCCGCCTCAGCCCTGGAACAGGTCATCGCCAGCGTCCGCGAGCTGGACATGGACGACATCAGGGCCCAGATCACCAAGGCCCAGGCCGACGCCGAGTCCCAGTCCGCCAGCGCTGCATCCTGACCCTGGCAACCTGACTCACTTGACCCAAAGGAATCACGATGGTCGCACTGAAGCCTGAAGAGCTGGGCGCAGTCGTCAACCGGCTGCGCCGGGCCCAAGGCCAGATCGGTGGCGTCCTGGGCATGATCGAGCAGGTCCCTGGCTTGAGCCAGCCGTAACGACGCAGTCCCCTCGGGCGACACCTGACCCACGACCACGACCACTATGCCCACGAGAGGCAATATTCCATGTCTGACAAGCTCGATGCCTCCGGGCCGAACGAGGTTCGTGACGTCATCATCATCGGTTCGGGTCCGGCTGGTTACACGGCGGCGGTCTATGCGGCCCGCGCCAACCTGCGGCCGGTCATCTTCGAGGG
>Ga0209748_1001074_pt1 | contig 13622 bp, 10 predicted proteins | sample BarGraIncu00421A_FD_185490 | JGI IMG/M metagenome (GOLD analysis project Ga0209748, IMG submission 185490) | Arctic peat soil microbial communities from Barrow, Alaska - Barrow Graham LP Incubations 004-21A (SPAdes) (version 2) | ecosystem: Environmental > Terrestrial > Soil > Wetlands > Peat... | reverse complement strand
GGCATCCTCGATCTGGTCGACGCGGGCGCCCGCGGGCTGTTCCACCTCGCCGGCAGCGGCTCGTGCGCGCGGGACGAGATGGCGCGCGAGATCCTTCGGCTGGCCGGGATGGGCGCGGTCAAGGTCGTGGCGGTGCCCGCGTCGACCTTCCCGAGCAAGGCGCCGCGCCCGGCCAACTCGGTGCTGGACTGCTCGAAGGCCGCCGGCCTCGGCGTCACGATGCCTGACTGGCACGACGCGCTCGCACGCTTCGTGCCGACCGTGAGGTGAACGGCGTGGACGTGGACGTGGTGATGGTTGCGCACGACGCGGGCGACTACCTGCGTGCCGCGGTGGGCAGCGTGTACGGTCAGGTCGCCCCGCGTCGGATCGTCGTCGTCGACGCGGAGAGCGCCGACGGCTCCGTGGAGGCGCTCGCAACCAGCCATCCGGGCGTTCGCGTCATCAAAGCGCCCAACCGCGGCTTCTCCGCTTCGAACAACGTTGGGATAGCCGCCACGTCCGGCGCCTACGTCCTTCTGCTCAATCCCGACGCCGAGCTCGCGCTGTACTCCCTCGACCATCTCGTCGCCCGCGCCGAGGTCGACCGGCGTGCGGGCATCGTGGCGCCGCGCGTGCTCGACCCGGACGGTGGCGCCCAGCGTGGCTCGTTCGGGGCGTTCCCGACCCTTCCCAGCACGCTGGCGCTGCACGCAGGTCGCCTGCTCGATCGGGCGCGCGGCGGCAGCGGGACCGCGCGCAGCGAACGCGCGGCCGACCGCGCCCCCGACTGGGTGACCGGCGCCTGCATGCTCGTGCGTCGCGCCGCGATCGAGGACGTCGGTCCGATGGACGAGGGCTTCTTCCTCTACTTCGAGGACGTCGAGTGGTGCCACCGCATGCGCGACCACGGTTGGGACGTCGTGATCGAGTCGCACGCCTTGTGCGCGCACCACCTCGGGAAGTCGGGGGGTGGGCCCGGCACCGCTTCGCAGGCGTACCGGGACAGCTTCTACCGCTACTGTCGCCTGTACCGGCTGTGGGGTCTGGCCGCCGTCGCCCGCGCGGGGATCGCTGCCCGGACGCTCGTCGGGGGGCGGTCGTAGATGCGCGTTCTTCTCGATTGCCGCATGGCGGACTGGAGCGGGATCGGCCGCTACTCCACCGGGCTCGCGCGCGAGCTCGCACGCATGAGCGACATCGAGATCGTGCAGGTCATCGAGGAGGACGCCGACGCTCCGGTCCCGGACGCGGAGAAGGTCACCGCCCACTACCACGCCTTCTATCCGACCGGCGGGCTCGAGCTGGGGCGCATCGCGGAGCAGGTCCGGCCCGATCTCGTGCACTGCCTCCACGTCCCGACCCCGATCCCCGTCCGTCATCCCCTCGCTGTCACGATCCACGACCTGACGCCGCTGCGCGTCCCGGAGGTCATGCCGTCGTTCGTCAGGCGCTCCGCGTATCGCTGGTGGAACGCACGCGCCGCCTCGTCGGCCGGCGTCCTGCTCGCCAACTCTCAGGCGACCGCCACCGACATCCACTCGTTCTTCCCGCACGCGAAGGCGCGCGTCCGCGTCGTCCTGCACGCGGCCGACGACTTCTCCGACGGGGTCGTGGCGCAGCTACCGCCAGCTCTCGCCGGCGGAGGGCCCTACCTGCTCTCGATGGGCAACACGAAGCCGCACAAGGACCTTCCGACGCTGCTGCGCGCGTTCGCCCAGGTGAACGTGAGACGCCCCGACCTGCGCCTGCTGCTGGTGGGGCGCGACGAGCCCGGCTACGCGTCCTCCGTGTTGGGTGACACGCCGACCGCCCGGTGCGTGGCCTTCACCGGACACGTCGACGACCCGACGTTGCGCGCGCTGTACGCGGGCGCCGAGGCGTTCGTCTTCCCGTCGCGCTACGAGGGCTTCGGCCTGCCGCCGCTCGAGGCGATGGCCTCCGGCACGCCCGTCGTGTGCTCGGACGCCGCGTCGCTGCCCGAGGTCGTCGGGGATGCGGCGCTGCTCTTCCCCGCAGGGGACGTCACGACCGCCGCGGGCGCGATCCTGCACCTGCTCGGCGACGACGCGCTGCGCACCTCGCTGGTGAAGGCCGGGCACGAGCGCGCCGCGCTCTTCACCTGGGAGCGGACCGCCGCGGAGACCGTCGCCGCGTACCGCGACCTGCTCGACGGACACGGCGGTACCGCTGCCCGCGTGCGAGAATAGGCGACGACCACCCGGCACCCGTCAGGAGACCTCCGCATGACCATCCGCTCCCGCTCGCCTCTGCGTATCAGCTTCGGAGGAGGCGGCACCGACGTCTCGCCCTACTGCGACGAGCGCGGCGGCGCGGTCCTGTCGGCTACGATCGACCGGTTCGCCTATGCCACGATCGAACCGACAGATGACCTGATCGTGGTCGAGAGCATCGACTACGACGTCTCGATCGCGTACGCCTTGGACGAGCAGTTCGTCTACGACGGGCAGCTCGACCTGGCCAAGGCCGTCATCGACCGCTTCCGCACGGACCACGGACTCGACGGCGGCATGCGGATCCGTCTGCACAACGACGCGCCTCCGGGCTCGGGCCTGGGGTCGTCCTCCGCGATCTGCATCGCTCTCATCGGCGCGCTTGCGAGACACCTCAAGGTGTCGCTGGACCCCTACGAGCTGGCCGAGCTGGCCTACCGCGTCGAGCGCATCGATGCCGGCATCAAGGGCGGACGCCAGGACCAGTATGCGAGCGCGTTCGGCGGCTTCAACTTCATCGAATTCGAGCGCGATCAGGCCGTCGTGAGTCCGCTGCGCCTGCGTCCCGAGACGCTCTACGAACTCGACTACGGGCTGATCTTCGCGTATGTCGGTGGGCAGCACTTCTCGAGCGCGATCATCGAGCAGCAGGTAGGCGCCTACGAGCGTCGCGAGGCGGATCCCGTCGCCGCGATGGACCGGATCAAGGCGCTCGCCTACGACATGAAGCGCGCACTGCTGCTGGGTGACGTCCCGGCGTTCGGGTCGCTGCTCGACGAGGGGTGGCAGGCGAAGAAGCGCATGGCTACGGGCATCACGAACCCGCGCATCGACGGCGTGTACCTCGCGGCGCGCAACGCGGGCGCACTCGGCGGCAAGGTGTCGGGCGCGGGCGGCGGCGGCTTCATGTTCTTCGTGGCCGATCCGTCGCGCAGGTTCGCCGTGCAGGACGCACTGCGGCGCGAGGGTGCCGATCTCGTGAACTTCACGTTCTCCGGAGAGGGGATGCGCGCATGGACCGTGTGACCGCAGAAGCCGCTCGCGCGGCGCTCGACTCGGCGCTTGCAGGACACCGCGCGGCCATCGACGCCGTGGAGGCGCTCGCACCCGGGATCGCGCTCGCCGCCGACGCCACCGCAGCCGCCTTCGCTGCGGGCGGACAGTTGCTCGCGTGCGGCAACGGGGGATCGGCCGCCGACGCGCAGCACATCGTGGCCGAGTTCGTGGGCCGCTACCTCAAGGAGCGCACGCCGTATCCGGCCATCGCGCTGAGCACGAACTCGTCGGCGCTCACCGCGATCGGCAACGACTACGGATTCGACGAGGTCTTCGCGCGGCAGGTGCGCGCACACGGGCGTGCGGGTGACGTTCTGCTCGCGATCTCGACCTCGGGTGACAGCCCCAACGTCGTGCGCGCCATCGACGCCGCCCGTGAGGCGGGCATGACCGTGATCGGCCTCTCGGGCCACGACGGCGGGATGCTGGCGGGCCGGTGCGACGTCTGCCTGACCGTCCCGGTCGATTCGACGCCGCGGATCCAGGAGGCTCACATCCTCATCGCGCACGTCTTCTGCGGCCTGGTAGAGGACGCGCTGTCGTGAGCGTCGTCGTCCGCGAAGCGCTCGTGCTGGCCGGTGGGCTCGCGACACGCCTGGGCGACATCGCCGAGGAGGTACCGAAGTGCCTGCAGCCGGTCGCCGGGCGGCCGTTCCTCGACCATCTCCTGTGGCAGCTGCACCGCTACGGCGTCCGACGCGTCGTGCTGTGCACCGGCAGGCTGCACGAAGCCGTCGCCGCGCACGTCGGTGACGGTTCCGCGTTCGGCGTGCAAGCCGTCTACTCGCGCGAGCCCGAGGCGCTCGGCACGGCCGGAGCGCTCGCGCTGGCCGCGCCGCTGATCGAAGGCGACATCGTTCTCGCACTCAACGGGGACAGCCTGTGCGACTGTAATCTGACGGAGTTGGCACGCCGACTGCGCGCCGAGGGCGACGCGGACGCCGCGATCGTGCTCGGCCATGTGAGGGACGCGGACCGTTTCGGTTCGGTCGCTCTGGGTGAGGCCGCGCGCGTGGCGGCGTTCCTCGAGAAGGGGCCTTCCGGCCCGGGCCTCGTGAACGCGGGCGTGTACTGCCTGCGGACGGAGTGGCTGAGGTCCCTGAACGTCGTGCACTCCGCGCTCGAGCGCGACGAGTTCCCCGCGCTGGCGGCGCGGGGTCGCCTGCTCGGGCTGCCGACCGACGCTCCGCTCCTCGACATCGGGACGCCCGAGAGCCTCGTCGCCGCGCAGGACACCGTGGCCGCGTGGCGGCGCAAGCCCTGCGCGTTCCTCGATCGCGACGGCATCATCAACTTCGACGTCGGGCACCTGTGCGATCCCGCGCAGTTCGACTTCACGCCGGGCATGCCCGAGGCGATCAGGCTGCTCAACGACATCGGGTGGCTGGTGGTCGTGGTCAGCAACCAGGCCGGGATCGGGCGCGGCAAGTACACGGAGGCCGAGTTCGAGGCGTTCACCGAGTGGATCGACGACCGGCTCGCCGAGGGCGGCGCGCACGTCGACGCCGTCTACCACTGCCCGCACCACCCGACGGCGGGCGTGGGGGAGTACCGCCGCGAGTGCGAGTGCCGCAAGCCCGCGCCCGGGATGCTGCTGCGCGCCATCGCCGAGTGGGAGCCCGACGTCGAGCGCTCGTTCCTGCTCGGGGACAAGCAGTCCGATGTGGACGCCGCCGAGGCCGCGGGCGTCCGCGGCGTGCTCTACACGGGCGGCGACCTGCGCGACGTGGTTCGCTCGCTCATCGCATAGAATGGACGCGCCGCGCGCCTCCCGTCAGCGTGGCCTGTGAACGCACCGTCCTCCACGTGAGGAGAACACCATGAGCGCCCCGACTCCGATCCACTTCGGCACCGACGGCTGGCGTGCCGTCATCGGTGACGACTTCACCTACGAGGCGCTGCGCCGCGTCGCGGACGCCGCCGGGCGGGTGCTGGCCGCGGACCATCCCGGCGGGACCGTCCTGGTCGGCTACGACACGCGCTTCGAGGCGGACGCGTTCGCTGCCGCGGCCGCCGAAGTGCTCGCCTCGCACGGCCTCGTGGTGCGCGTGAGCGACGCCTACTGTCCGACGCCGGCGCTGTGCTGGTCGGTCTCGCGCGACGAGGCCGCCATCGGCGGCGTGATGCTGACCGCGAGCCACAACCCCGCGCCGTACCTGGGCTTCAAACTGCGCATGGCCGACGGGGGCGCGTCGCCCGTCTCCTTCACGGATCGCGTCGAGGCCGAGCTGCGCGACGAGGCGCCCACCGCCCGCGGCGCCTTCGAGACGTTCGATCTCGTCGGGCCGTACCTTGCCGACCTTGCCGCGTTCGTGGACGCCGACGTCATCCGAGCCGCGGGTCTGAAGGTCGCGGTCGACCCGCTCTACGGCGCCGGACGGTCATATCTCGCGCGGACCCTCCGCTCGATGGGGGTCGAGGTCACCGAGCTGCACGGCGAGGCGAACCCCGGCTTCGGAGGACTGCACCCGGAGCCCATCCCGCCTCACATCGACGCGGTGCGCGCGCTGGTGCGCGCCGACGGGCTCGACGCCGCGTTCATCACCGATGGAGATGCGGACCGCATCGGCGCAGCCGATCGCACAGGGGCCTTCGTCAACCCGCACCGCATCATCGCGCTCGTGGCGCAGCACCTCATCCAGGACCGCGGCCTGTCCGGGCGCATCGTCAAGACGCTCTCCACGTCGGTGATCGTCGACCGCATCGCGTCGGTGCTCGGCGCGCCGGTCACGACCACGCCGGTCGGCTTCAAGTGGATCTACGAGGAGATGGTCAAGGGCGACGTCCTGCTGGGCGGCGAGGAGTCGGGCGGCATCGGCGTGCCCGCGCACGTGCGCGAGCGTGACGGCCTGCTCATGACGCTGCTGCTCGTCGAGATGATGGCGCAGCGCGGCCGCGGGTTGGCCGAGCTCGTCGACGACCTGCTCGCCATCACCGGGCCGATGGAGTACGGCCGCAACGACCTGCGCCTCGACGCGGCGGTCAAGGACGCGTTCGTCGCGTCGTGGCCGGCTCTGGCTCCCGCCGAGATCGCCGGGCTTCCCGTCCGCGAGATCCTGCGCGCCGACGGCATCAAGTTTCTGCTGCCCGACGACGCCTGGATGCTCATGCGCGCCTCGGGCACCGAGCCGCTCGTGCGCGTCTACGCGGAGGCCTCGTCGGCGGGCGTGGTCGACGAGCTGCTCGCGGCCGGACGCGCCATGGCGACCGGCGCGAAGGGCTAGGGCGCGGGCGTGCGGGTGACCTTCCTGAACAAGTACTACTGGCCGCCTCACCTCGGCGGCGTCGAGCACCACCTCGCGATGCTGGCGTCGGGCCTGGCGAAGTGCCCCGGCGTGACCGTCGACGCGATCGTGGCCAACGAGGGACGCGCCACGGTGCGCGAGGAGATCGACGGCGTGAGCGTCACGCGTGTCGGGCGAAGCTTCGCCTACGCGTCGACGCCGATCGCCTTCGGCATCGGTTCTGCGATCCGCGCCGCGGCCGCGGGGGAGGGCCGCTCGGACGTGTTCCACCTGATGTTCCCGTACCCGTGGGGCGAGACCGCCTGGCTCGCGGCCGGCGCCCCCGGGCCCTCCGTGCTGACCTACCACAGCGACATCGTGCGTCAGCGCCTGCTCGGCGCGGCCTATCGGCCGCTCATGCGCCGGGTGCTCGAGCGTGTCGACCGCATCATCGTCGGATCGCCTCCGATGCTTCAGAACAGCGAGGCGCTCGCGCCGTTCGCCGACAAGTGCCGCGTCGTCCCCTTCGGGATCGAGACGGAGCGCTTCGAGCCGACGCCGGCGACGCTCGCGCGCGCGGTCGAGCTGCGCGCCGGGCGCACGCGGCCGATCGTGCTGTTCGTCGGCCGTCTCATCTACTACAAGGGCGTCGACGTGCTGGTGCGCGCGATGGCCGGCGTGGACGCCGACCTCGTCATGATCGGCCGCGGTCCGCTCGAGGCCGAGCTGCTCGCGCTCGCCCGCACGGAAGGCGTCGCGGAGCGCGTCACGTTCGTTCCGCCCGTCGACGATGCCGAGCTCGCGGCCTGGTACCGGGCGGCCGACGTGGTCGCCCTGCCGAGCGTCGCACGCTCGGAGGCGTACGGCCTCGTTCAGTTGGAGGCCCACGCCTCGGGGACGCCGGTCGTGTGCACGGACCTGCCCACCGGCGTGCCGTGGGTCAACGTCCACGGCGAGACAGGGCTCGTGGTCCCCGTCGGCGACGCGGCCGCGCTGGGCAACGCTCTGGCTCGTCTGCTGACCGACGACGCGCTCCGCGCGCGCATGGGCGAGCATGCCCGCGAGCGTGCGCTCGCCGACTTCAGCGTCGCGCGGATGGTCGAACGCACCATTGCGGTCTACGATGAGACGCCCGCCGCCGGACGAGGAGAGTAGAGCGCCACCGATGTCGAGGTCCCGCTTCATCGCCTTCTCACTGCTCGTCGACGCGCTGGCCTTCAATGTGGCCGTGTTCGCCGCGTTCGAGCTGCGTTTCGCCTTCCACGTTCCGGCGTTCAACTTCGATCCGTTCCTGCAGATCGCGCCGGGGCTGACGGTCGTCTTCCTCCTGTGCGCGTACGTCTACGGTCTGTACGATCCCGAGCGGATCGAGGGCGCGTGGCCCATCGTGCGCGCCGCGGCCAGCTCGGCCGGCCTCTCCACGCTGCTCACGCTCGGGCTGCTCCAGCTGGCCGGCAGCTCCTTCGACCCCTTCCCGCGCCTCGTCATCCTGCTCGCCGCTCCGCTGCAGTTCGCGGTGCTGGTCGGCTGGCGCGTCCTCTCCGCCCGGCTCACGCCCGTGCGCTGGCCCGAGCAGCGCGTCCTGGTCGTCGGGACAGGGCCCCTCGCGGTCGAGCTGGCCGGCGAGCTGGCGCGTCGCGCCAAGTGGGGCTACCGCGTCACGGGTTTCGTCACCGTGATCGACGAGCCCGCGGGTGTGACGCCGGATGACGCGCCGCCCGTTCTCGGCAACGTCGCCGACCTCGCGGGCATCGTGCGGGATCACGCGATCGATCGCGTGATCGTGGCGTCACCGGTGGCGTTGCGAGAGCTGGTCGAGGACATCACGCTGGGGGGCGAAGCGGACGTGCGCGTCGACGTCGTGCCCGAGCTCTACGAGATCTTCATCGGCGAGGTCGACAGCATCGTCGCTGACATCCCGCTCATGGCTATCACCCACCGGTCGCCGCAGTGGTACGTCGGCCTGAAGCGCGTGACCGACGTGGCGGGCGCGCTCCTGCTCATCGTCGTGCTCAGCCCCGTGTTCCTGCTCGTCGTCCTGGCCGTCCTGGTCTCCATGGGCATGCCGGTCACCTTCCGGCAGGAGCGCCTGGGCCGGGACCTGCGGCCCTTCACGCTCTTCAAGTTCCGCACGATGGTGCGCGACGCCGAGGCGCTCACGGGACCGGTGCTGGCGGGCGACGAGGACCCGCGGATCACCCCGCTCGGTCGGTTCCTGCGCTTGTTCCGGTTCGACGAGTTGCCCCAGTTGCTCAACATCCTGCGCGGCGAGATGAGTTTCGTCGGTCCGCGCCCGGAGCGCGCGTTCTTCGTCGAGCAGTTCCTGGCGGAGATCCCCGCCTACCGGGAGCGGTTCCGCATCAAGCCGGGGGTGACGGGCCTGGCGCAGGTGAGCGGAGGCTACGCCACCACTCCGGAGCGTAAGTTAAAGTACGACCTGATCTACATGTACCACCAGAGTCTGCTCATGGACGTGCGCATCGCGGCCGACACCATTCGCGTGGTGCTCACCGGCCGCGGCGCCCGCTAGGAAGGGAATCCCCAGTGGCATCAGGTTCTTCGTCCAAGGGCAAGTCGTCGAGGGCGGCAGGCAGCGCCAAGGCCAAGGCCAAACCGGTCGTTCCGGAGCCGAAGCCTGTCCCGTCTCCGACCGCGGGGATGACCACGTTCGAGCTGATCGCGTGGTACTCGCTGCAGGCGCTCGTCCTCCTCGTGCCGCTCGCCATGAGCAACTTCAACTGGCTCGCCACGATCTTCCCGGGATCGTTCCAGCTGCCGCTCACGTACGACCAGTTCGACATAGTGAAGGTCTTCGTCATGAGGGCGTTCGCGATCAGCGGGCTGCTCGCGTGGTCGTTCCGCTACTTCTTCATGGGCGGGAAGCTGCGCCGCACGAAGCTCGACTGGCTGATCCTCGGATTCCTGGGATGGGTGCTCGTCACCTCGTTCACCTCGATCAGCCCCGCGACCGCGCTGCTGGGTAAGTACCGCCGCTTCGAGGGCTTCTTCTCCTTCGCCACCTACGCGGTCGTCTACTTCCTCACCGTGCAGCTCGCCGACCGCCCCAGCCGTATCCGGTCGCTCGGACGGACCCTTCTCATCTCGGGCGCCATCGTCGCGTTCTACGGGGTCCTGCAGTACCTGGGCCTCGATCCCATCAGCTGGGGCTCCAAGCTCCCGTTCGAGGTGAACCGGGCCTTCTCGACCTTCGGCAACCCCGACCTGCTGGGCGGGTTCCTGATCTTCCCGCTTGCGCTGGCGCCCGCGATGGCGCTCTCGGAGCGGCAGGCAGGGTGGCGCATCGCGTACTGGGCGGTGTTCGTGCTGACCGTGGTCGCCTGGATCGCGGCCGCCGTGAGAGGCGCGTGGATCGGCGGGACCCTCGCACTCATCGTGGTCATCGTCGCGGCCGTGCTGGCGCGTCCCAAGATCGGCGCGGTCGACTGGAGCTTCGCCGGCGTCACGGCCGTGGCGGCTGCCGCCGTGGTCGGCCGCTCGTTGACGATGCCCGGCACGGTCTTCAACGTCTGGGAGCGCATCCAGTCGATCTTCAAGTTCGGCGAGGGCAGCGCGCTCACCCGCTTCGAGATCTGGCAGGCCGCGATCGACGCGGTCAAGGCGCGCCCGATCTTCGGCTTCGGGGCGGACACCTTCAGGCTCGTCTTCCCCATGTACAAGCCGGTGGCCTACACGAGGGACGCCGGGTACCTCTCGGTGGCGGACAACGTCCACAACTACCCGCTCCAGCTGATGGCCGGCATCGGCATCCTGGGGTTCCTGCTGCTCTACGGGCTGTTCGGATGGGCGCTGTGGCTGGGCGTCCCCAACGCCTTCGCGCGCGGCAAGGGGACCGAACGTCTCGTGATCGCCGGATTCTGGGCCGCGGCCGTCGGCTACATCCTCCACCTGATGACGGGGCTGTCGGTCACCGGCTCGACGGTGTTCCTGTGGATGGCACTGGCGATCATCGTGGCGCCGACGGCGACCGAGCACGAGCACCCCAAGTGGTCGTGGGGTCCCGCGGTCGGGTCGGCGCTGTGTGTGCTGCTGGTCGTCGCGTGGGTCGGCAACGTCACCTTCGTCGTGGCCGACAATTACTTCCTGCGCGGCCAGTTCCCCGCCACGGGCGAGGACGCTCCGACACTGCTCAAGACCGCCATCGCGCTCAATCCCTACAACGACATGTACCGGTCGATGCTCGGGCAGTCGTACCAGAACCAGATGCTCGCGGCGATCAACCAGGCCCAGCAGCAGCAGGCCGCGGGCACCGACCCGTCGGCCTCCCTGCAGCAGGCACGGCTCTCACTGGAGGCGGCAGCGGCCTCCTTCAAGGAGACCATCGCGATCGTGCCCACCGAGTACGACAACTACCTGTTCCTCTCCGGTCTCTACAACCAGGGGGGCAGCTATCTGGATCCCGCGTACTACACCGAGGCGCTCAAGGCGGCCGACGCCGGCATCGCAGCGGAGCCGTTCGGCCCGGGAGTCCGGATGCAGAGGGCGCTCGCGCAGGTCAGCATGGGCGACGCGGCTGCGGCGGCGAAGACCCTCGACGCAGCGGTGGACATGGACCCGAGCTACGTCGAGATCCGCTCGCTCTACGCGCAGGTCCTGGTCGACGCCGGCCGGTTGGCCGATGCTCTCAAGCAGTACAAGATCCTGCAGTCGAAGGACGCCAGCAACACGACGTACGCGGGCGCGATCAAGTCGCTCGAGGCGTCGATCGCCGCAGGCGATGGAACGACCGCGACCCCCTAGCCGTCCTTCGTCCGAGCAGGGGAGACACCCGGCCATGGAACACGTGCCCGACCAGACGATCAACCGTCTGCCCGTCTACCTGCGCTGCCTGACCCGGGCCCGGGACCAGGGGTTGCGCGTCGTCAACTCGTTGCAGCTCAGCATCATGGTGGGGACGAACGCGGCGCAGGTGCGCAAGGACCTGAGCTACCTGGGCGAGCTGGGCACGCGCGGCATCGGCTACGACGTGGACAGCCTGATGGCGCAGATCTCAGGCGTCCTGGGCCTGACGGAGAAGCGGCGCGTGGCCATCGTGGGCTACGGCCGGCTGGGTGGGTCGCTGCTCGGCTACAAGGGGTTCGCCGAACGGGGATTCGACATCGTCGGCATCTTCGATGCGGACCCCGCCAAGGCGGGCAGGGCGGCGGACCTGCGCGGGAGCGTCGCAACGGGTCTGACCGTGCGTTCCATGGACCATCTCGAGGACGATCTGCGGGAGTTGGGTGTCGACATCGTGATCCTCACCACGCCGGCGGAGGTCGCGCAGGAAGTCGCGGAGCGTGTCGCCGCGGGGGGCGTTCGCGCGATCCTCAACTTCGCGCCGCTGCGTCTCCGGCTGCCGGACGACGTCCGCGTGAAGGAGGTCGACGTGTCGGTCGACCTGCAGGTGCTCTCGTTCCACCTGGGATAGCCGAGAGAACACCACGTGCGCGCTCGTTCTCGCGCAGGTGGGCGGCCCGGGACGGGTCGCGCCCGATGCTATACTTCTGTGCTCCGACGACGGTGTGACTCCCTGGTGCGTCACGCCCGTCGCCCCCGAAAGGATGAGGATGTCCCGGATCGACCTCGTGTTGCTCCACGCGCCATCCGTCTACGACTTCCGCGAGCGGTCCATCATGTCCGGGCCCGTGTCCGACATGGTGCCTTCGACACCCGCCTTCGAGATGTATCCGCTCGGGTTCACCACGATGGCCGAGTACCTCGAGCGGCACGGCTACAAGGCGCGCATCGTGAACCTCGCGGTGCTCATGCTCAACCGCCCCGGCTTCGACGTCGAGAAGGCCATCCGCGAGATGGACCCGGTGGCCTTCGGCATCGACCTGCACTGGATGCCGCACGCCCACGGCTCCGTCGAGATCGCGAAGATATGCAAGAAGTACCACCCCGACACGCCTGTGATCTTCGGCGGACTGACGTCGAGCTACTTCCATGAGGAGATCGCGTCCTACCCGTGGATCGACTACGTGCTTCGCGGGGATTCCACTGAGGAGCCGCTGCGGCGGCTCATGTCGGCCATCCGCGGGCACGGCTCGGTCGCCGACATCCCGAACTTGACCTGGAAGGGCCCAGGCGGCTCGGTCAACGTCAACGAACTCTCGTGGGTCCCGGCGGACATGAACGACATCTCGCTCGACTACTCGTTCGCGATGCGCGGCGTCATCCGCTACCGCGACATGATGGGCTCCGTGCCGTTCAAGGACTGGCTCAACTACCCCGTGTGCGCGAGCCTCACCTGTCGCGGATGCACGCACGACTGCGTGACCTGCGGCGGCAGCGCCAGCGCGTTCCGCAACCACTTCGGCCGCGACCGCGTCGCCTTCCGCGACCCGGAGCTGCTGGTGCACGACATCACGCACATCCAGAAGTACATCCCGGGGCCGATCTTCGTGCTCAACGACTTCCTGCAGGCCGGCCCCGACTACATCGAGGCCTTCGTGAAGGGCCTGGGCAAGATCGGGCTGCGCAACCCGATCGGGTTCGAGTTCTTCCGCCCGCCCGCCGAGGAGTTCTACGCGTTCCTCGACGAGCACCTGCCCGACTACTCCGTCGAGATCTCGGTGGAGAGCCACGACGACGCGGTGCGCTCCGCGTTCGGCAAGAGCCACTACACGACCGAGCAGGTGGAGGAGTCGATCCGCGCCGCCCTGCGCAACGGCTGCAAGCGGTTCGATCTCTACTTCATGACGGGCATCCCGACCCAGACCGCCGCCAGCGTGCTCGAGACCGGCGACTACGTGAAGGGCCTCTACGAGCGCACGGGCGACGATGCCCGGCTCCTGCCCTTCATCTCGCCGATGGCCCCGTTCCTCGATCCGGGTTCGAAGGTCTTCGACGACCCCGGCACGTACGGCTACACGCTCAAGGCGCGCACGCTCGAGGAGCATCGCCAACTGCTGCTGGAGCCGTCGTGGCGCTACATCATGAACTACGAGAGTGACGCCATGACCTCGGCGGAGCTGGTCGATTCGACCTACCAGGCCGCCATCGACGTCAACCGCGTCAAGGTCGGCGTCGGCGTCCTCGACACGCAGGCCGCCGCGGTCACCGAGGTCCGCATCGGGGAGGCCCGCGTCGCGATGGCCCGCATCGACGAGATCGTCACGGGCAATCC
>Ga0209748_1001072_pt1 | contig 13631 bp, 8 predicted proteins | sample BarGraIncu00421A_FD_185490 | JGI IMG/M metagenome (GOLD analysis project Ga0209748, IMG submission 185490) | Arctic peat soil microbial communities from Barrow, Alaska - Barrow Graham LP Incubations 004-21A (SPAdes) (version 2) | ecosystem: Environmental > Terrestrial > Soil > Wetlands > Peat... | reverse complement strand
CACCGGGCCCCAGCAGCTGTTCCGGGTGGAGCACCAGGGCATCGGTGGTGGTGGCCTGACCGCCGGGCCGGTCGGTGAGGAGGCGCCGGACGCCGTCGTCGTCCTGCCGCGGAGCCGGACCATGCCTGCGCTGCCCCTGCCGTCCCGGATGCGGGGTCTGACCGGCCAGCACGACTCGCATCGGCCGGGCCAGGGCGGCGGCCTGCGCGACGTGCACCCGTTCGTGCCGGGCGACTCGATCCGGCAGGTGGACTGGAAGGTCACGGCCCGTCGCTCGCCGAACCTCGAGCAGCTCTACGTGCGGCGCACCATGGCGCTCGGTGAGGCGGCCGTGGTGCTGGTGGTGGACTCCCGCGACGACGTCGGGCCGGACCCGACGACGTGGAGCGGCATCCGGTCCATCCGGCCCGACGACGCCACCTCCCTCGACCTGGCGCGGCAGGCGGCGATGACCGTCGCGGAGGGCTACCTGGCGGTCGGTGACCGGGTGGCGGTCGAGGACCTCGGCGTACGCCGCCGCGGGCTGCGGCCCGGCACGGGGCGCCGGCAGCTGGACCGGGTGGTCCAGCAGCTGGCCCTGCTCCGCCCGGAGGGCGACCCCCGGCAACGGATCCGGCCGCCGCGGGTGTCGGCCGGGAGCCTGGTGTACGTGTTCTCCACGTTCCTTGACGCGGAGGCGGCGAACATGGCCAGGGCCTGGCGGCGGATGGGCCAGGGCGTGATCGCGGTCGACGTGCTGCCCAACGTCCGGACCCGGGGCCTTGACGCGCGGCACTGGCTGGCCATCCGGCTGATCCGGATCGAGCGGGAGGACCGTCTCGCCGAGCTCGCGGCCGCAGGCGTCGAGGTGCTGCGTTGGCCGGACGCCGCCGGTACGACGGAGCGGCTGCAGCTGGCGAGCCGCCGCTCGCGCCGGCGTCCGGGCCGTTCGATGGCCGGGGCGGTGCACCGATGAGGCTGTGGGCGCTGCGCAACCGGCTGCGGGAGCTGTTCGGCCTGCCGCCGGTCCCGCCGCGCCCGGGCTCGGCGGCCGTGCCCGCCGCGCCGCGCGTCGAGGTGGCGATGGCCGGTGCGGTGCCCGGCGCCGTCGTCCGGCTGCTGCCGCCCGTGCTCGTTGTGGCCGGCGCGGCACTGTCCGGCGCGACCGGCCTCGCGTGGTACCTGACCGCCCTGGCCGCGATCGCGGTGACCTGGTGGCCGCGGTACCCCTGGGCGGCGATCATCGTCGGCTTCTTCGGGCTCTGGGTGTTCGGCCGGGACGACCTGCTCGCACTGGACACCGTGGCCGGGACCGTGCCGGGCCTGTGGCGGATGGCTGCCCTCGTCCTCACCGTCCACCTGCTGCTGGTCGGCACGGCGCTGGCCGCGCACGTCGCCTGGCGCTCGCTGGTCGAGGCCGGCGTGCTGCTGCGGGGTGCCCGCACGGTGCTGGCAACGCAGGCGATCGCGCAGAGCGTGCTGCTGCTGGTGGCCTGGCTGCGGGCGTGGCAGCCGGTGGGTCAGGAGTGGCTGCGGCTGGTCGCCGTCGTCGCGGTCGTTGGTGTCGCGCTGCTGGTGGTCCCGCGGGAGTGGCTGGTGCGCCGGCCACGCCGGGTCCCGGACTGACGCGCCGCCTCGGCGAGCAGCACACCGACCAGCACCACCACGCCGCCCACCACCTGCAGCGCGGTCATCGACTCCCCGAGCACGACCCAGGCGGTCGCGGCGGCGGCCACCGGCTCGAGCATCCCGATCAGCCCGGTCCGCGCCGGCCCGAGCCGGGCGACGCCCGCGAGCACCACCGAGTACGGCACGACGGTGCCGAGCACCACGATCCAGGCCACCAGCAGCCCGAGCGGCACGTGCACGGCGCCGAGCGCCGGCGGCAGGACGACGTCGCCGGCGAGCACGGCGGGGTCGAACTGCCACAACGGCTGCGCGACCATCCAGAAGGCGGCCGCGAACGCCATCGACCAGGCCTGCGTCGACACCGCGTCCCGGTGGCGCAGCACGCGGGCGCCCAGCAGGTAGTAGGCGGCGAGCGAGACGGCGGCGCCTGCCGCGGCGACCAGGCCGACCACGTCGAGCCGCACGCCAGGCCCCACCCGGGCCACCAGCGCCAGCCCGGACAGGCAGGCCAGCAGGCCCCACCACAGGCGTACCCCCAGCTGCTCGCCGAGCCCGAAGCGTGCCCACAGGGCGACCAGCAGGGGGGCGGTGTACTCGATCAGGAGCGCGACGCCGACCGGTAGGTGGGAGATCGCGACGAAGTACAGCCACTGCACCATCGCCACGCCGGCGAAGCCGAGCAGGGCGAGCCCCACGAGCTCACGCCCGCGCGGCAACCGGCTCCGTGCCGCGACCCCGACCGCCAGCAGGAGCACGACGGCCGAGCCGAGCGAGCGCAGCTCGACCAGCCGGGACGGGCTCAGGCCCGCCTGCATCGCCAGCTTGGCGACCGTGCCGTTCACTGCGAACAGCAGCGATGCCCCGACCAGGAGGGCAACCCAGGTGCCGGACCGCACCGGCCCGCGCACGGGAGCCGTGCCCTCGGGCGGCCCGGGGACCGCCGTCGGGGCCGGGTCCGCGAGGGTCATCCGCTGAGCGTAGGACGCAGCGCGGCTAGGCTCGGCGATCATGATGCTGCACCTGCGCGCCGCCGGCGTGAGCCTGGTCCTTGACGCCCGTGGTCCGTCGTTGCCGCGGGTCCTGCACTGGGGCGGCGACCTGGGCGACCTGTCCGACGCCGACCTGGCCGCGCTGGTCACGGTGGCGGTCCCGCCGGGCCCCAACGCCGTCGAGCAGAAGCCGGTGGCGTCGGTGCTCCCCGAGGGTGCCAGGGGGTGGGAGGGCCGGCCGGGTCTGAGCGGTCACCGGGACGGACGGCACTGGTCGCCGTTGCTCCGGATGGTCGGTCTGCGCGTGGACTACGACGACGCGGGCGGCGGCACCGTTGTCGCGGAGGCCCTCGACGAGGTGGCCGGGCTGGCGGTCGGCGTCGAGATCGAGCTGACGCCGCAGGGCCTGGTGCGCACCCGCGCCAGGCTGACCTCGACGGCGTCTGACGACCCGTTCACCGTCGACGACCTGGTCCTGGCCCTGCCCCTCCCGGCCGAGGCGACCGAGCTGTTCGACCTGGCCGGCCGGTGGTCCCGCGAGCGCACGCCCCAGCGGCGGGCGTTCACCATCGGTGCGCACGTCCGGGACAGCCGCCGGGGCCGAACCGGCTTCGACACCCCCCTGGTCCTGGTGGCCGGGCAGGCCGGGTTCGGCTTCCGGTCCGGCCAGGTGTGGGGGCTGCACGTCGCGTTCAGCGGGAACCACCGCTCGTACGCGGAGCGCCTCGCCGGCGGTGAGCAGGTGCTCGGCGGCGGTGAGCTGCTGCTGCCGGGTGAGATCCGGCTCGGCGCCGGCGACACCTACACGACCCCGTGGCTGTACGCCTCCTACGGCGTCGGGATGGACCAGATGGCGGGTCGGTTCCACCAGTGGCTCCGGGCGCGTCCGGCCCACCCGCGCTCGCCGCGGCCGGTCGTGATGAACACCTGGGAGGCCGTGTACTTCGACCACGACCTGGACCGGCTGCGCGCGCTCGCGGACGTGGCTGCCGCCGTCGGCGTGGAGCGCTACGTGCTCGACGACGGGTGGTTCCGTGGCCGGCGCTCGGACAACGCGGGCCTTGGCGACTGGACCGTCGACGCCGACGTCTGGCCGGACGGCCTTGGGCCGCTGGTGCAGCACGTGCGCGGGCTGGGCATGCAGTTCGGGCTGTGGTTCGAGCCGGAGATGGTCAACCCCGACTCCGACCTGGGCCGGGCGCACCCGGAATGGATGCTGCAGACCGGCGACCGGATGCCGCAGCTCGCGCGCAGCCAGCAGGTGCTGGACCTGACGCATCCGGGTGCGTACGCGCACGTCCGGGACCAGATCCTTGCGTTGGTCGACGAGTACCACCTGGACTACCTGAAGTGGGACCACAACCGGGATCTGACCGACGCCGGCTCGACCCGTACGGGCGGCGCCGCGGCGGTGCACGGGCAGACCATCGCGGTCTACCGGTTGCTGGACGAGATCCGCTCGTCCGCGCCCTGGCTGGAGATCGAGTCGTGCTCCTCCGGTGGCGCCCGGGTGGACCTGGAGATCCTGGCCCGCACCGACCGGGTGTGGGCCAGCGACTGCATCGATGCCCTGGAGCGCCAGCAGATCCAGCGGTGGACCGCGCAGCTGCTGCCGCCGGAGCTGGTCGGGTCGCACGTCGGTGCCCCGACGTCGCACACCACCGGCCGCACCCACACGCTGGGCTTCCGGGCGGGCACGGCGCTGTTCGGGCACTTCGGGGTCGAGTGGGACCTGACCCGGGCGTCGGAGGCCGAGCTGGCCGAGCTGGCCGGGTGGATCGCGTTCTACAAGGCGCACCGCGGGTTGCTGCACACCGGTGAGGTGGTCCGCGGTGACCACCCCGACCCGGCGGTGTGGCTGAACGGCGTGGTGGCGGCCGACCGGTCCGAGGCCCTCTACGCGGTCACGGCGGTGGACCGCTCGGACACCTGGCCGCCCGGGCGCGTGCGGCTGCCGGGCCTCGACCCCGATCGCAGCTACCGGGTGGCGCCGGCCGGGCCGGGTGCCGACCTGCCCGAGCTCTGGTCGCAACCGGCGTGGTGGGCCGCGGGCTGCGTGCTCACCGGGCGGGTGCTGGCCCAGGTGGGTGTCCAGGTGCCACCGCTGCGGCCGGAGACGCTCGCCCTGCTGCACGTGCAGGCGGTCGGCTAGGGCGCCTCTCCCGACTCCGAGGGCACGCGACGCGTCGTGTCGAGCAGGCTGTGGCCGCCACCGCGAGGTCATCGGCACCTACGGCGCCCGCCTGGCCCGCGCCGCCGCCGAGGCGGGCTACCAGGTGGTCGAGGCCGCGCGCATGAGTGCCCGCGCCAACCGCGGGGCGGGCAGGTCCGACCCGTTGGATGCCCGCCGCATCGCCGCAGCCGTCCTGCCCCTGGACAGCGCCGAGCTGCGCCGCCCCCGCAAGGACGACGGAGTACGCGCCGCGCTGCGGGTCCTGGTCGCGGCCCGCGATCACATGACCGCCGAGCGCACCGCGGCCGTCAACGCGCTGACCGGGCTGGTGCGCGTGGCAGACCTCGGGATCGACGCCCGTCGACCGCTGACCGGTAAGCAGATCACCGAGGTCTCCAAGTGGCGCACCCGTGCCGAGGAGCTCGGACTGGCAACAGCTCGCGCCGAGGCCGTGCGCCTGGCCAAGCGGGTGGTGGCCCTCGAGGAGGAACTCGCGGCAAACCAGGCCAGCATGACCGCCCTGATCAGCCAGAGCCCGGCCCGCGGCCTACTGGAGAAGAACGGCATCGGGCCCGTCACCGCCGCCATCGCGCTCACCGCCTGGTCCCACCAGGGCAGGGTGCGTTCCGAAGCCGCGTTCGCCAGCCTCGCCGGAGTGAACCCGATCCCCGCATCCTCGGGCAACACCGTGCGCCACCGCCTCAACCGCGGCGGCGACCGGCGCCTGAACCGGGCACTGCACATGGCGACCGTTACCCGCATGCGCATGGACCCCGACACCCGCGCCTACGTCGAACGACGTACCGCAGAAGGCCGGACGACCAAGGAGATCCGCCGATGCCTCAAGCGCTACCTCGCCCGCCAGATCTACCGCCACCTCAACGCCACTCACGCACAGGTCCCCGCAACTTGACAGACATAGGAGAGTCGCATGCTCCTCGTCGCCGGCGGACTACTCCTCCCACCGGATGTCCGACGAGCCGTCTCTGTGTATAGTCACACTACCGAGTTAGTTCAACCAGTAAACTAATTTGGCGGGGGCGGGCGCGCCAGTGCCGACGTCCGTAGCCGTTCTAGTGCCGTCACACCCGTTGCGACCGGGCCACGGTCCGCAGCGACGGACGCACGAAACTAACGAACGAGGTGGATCGACGATGAAGTCACCTGTCCCGCGCCGTCGGAGGCATGCCGGCGCACTGATCGCTGCAGCGCTGTTGTCTGCCGCGCTGAGCGCCCCAGCCACGGTCGCTGCAACACCCGCCGCTCCCACGGCGGGCGCTGCAGCGGACGCCGAGGACGGCCCCGCGTACCGGAACACTGCCCTGCCGTTCGAGGTCCGCGCGGCGGACCTTGTCTCGCGCATGACTCGGGCAGAAAAGATTCAGCAGTTCCGGGCCGAGCGGCAGCACAACGCCAAGGTCGCCCCCGCGATTCCACGCCTTGGTGTGTCGGCTTACAACTACTGGAACGAGGCGCTGCACGGGGTCGCTCGCGCGGCCGAGGACCCGCAACACACTCTCAACCAGGGCGGCGAGGCCACTGAGTTCCCCACGGGCTTGGGCATTGCGGCCACGTGGAACAGAGATCTGGTCCGGCAGATGGCGTCCGCGACGTCAGACGAGGCGCGCGCCATGAACAACTTCACCTCGCTCGGAGCGATCGCCGCGAACAAGGGCCTGACCTACTGGTCGCCGACCATCAACATGGACCGTGACCCGCGCTGGGGTCGCGCCGAGGAGACGTACGGTGAGGACCCGTACCTCACCTCTGAGATCGGTGGGCAGTTCGTGCTCGGCATGCAGGGTGATGACGCCACCTACCTCAAGACTGTCGCCACGCCGAAGCACTACCTGGCCAACAACTCCGAGAACAACCGGCACACCGGCAGCTCGAACCTCACCGAGGCGGAGCTGCGCGAGTACTACACGCCGGCCTTCGCCGCCCTGGTGGGTGAGTACGGCGCCGGGTCGCTGATGACCGCGTACAACGAGGTCAACGGCACGCCTGTCTCGGCCAGCAAGGAGTTGGTGGAGGACTTGGCACGGCGCACCTTCGGCTTCAACGGGACCGTGGTGTCCGACTGCGACGCCGTTCGCGACGTCTGGCAGAGCTCCAACCACAACTGGACCCCGCCGGGCTTCGAGACGCCGCTCACGGCTCCGCAGGCCGTGGCGTGGACCCTCAAGACCGGCGTGGACCTGGACTGCATGGACCAGGATTACCCGAACTACCTCGAGCAGTCCTACGCCGCCGGCGACGTCACCGAGGCGGACATGGACGTCTCGCTGGTGCGCACCTTCACCATCCGCATGCGCACGGGCGAGTTCGACCCGGCCGAGCAGGTGCCGTGGCGGGGCAGCGAATACACGATCGATAACCAGGTCTCGAGCCCGGAACACTTGGCCGTTGCACAGCAGATGAGCGACGAGGCAGTGGTACTCCTCAAGAACGACGCGCCCGAGGCCGACGGTGTCAGTGCGCTTCCGCTCACGGCGGAGGACACGGACATCGTCGTCGTGGGCCCACTGGCCACCATGGAGGTGCACGGAGACTACTCACCCACCACGATCGCCGAGCACTCCAACGCGCTGCAGGGCATCGAGAAGGCCGTGCAGGACATCAACCCGACGGCCGAAGTGACCTACATCCCCGGCATGAACAAGTCGGGGCTGGAGAACAAGCGCAAGCCGTCTATCGGCACTCCGGTGGCACCGGCCGCCGGACAGGCGGCCACGCCTGCGGCGGTGCGGTTCCTCGACGACGCCGGCAACGAGCTGGGCCGGGTGACGCCGGAGACGATCCTGCGCAGCCAACTCTTCTCCGGCTGGCGCGGCGTGCAACCGTGGAGCAGCCCGGCGACGGCGTACAACAGCATGCAGACAAATGGTGCGTGGGGCGGCTGGTTCGGCACTGACGTCGAGGTCCCGGCCGGTACCACGAACGTCGAGGTCCGGCAGGGCGGTGCGTTGACGACGCTCGCAGAGGGCCGCTTCGACGTGCGGGTCGGCTCACGAGAGGGCGACGTGGTGGGCGAGGTGCCCGCGACCGGGGTACCGGCGTCGTCGCCGTACAGCGGGCCCACGGGCCGCCAGATGCTGTACTTCGTCTACGAGAACGACTCGTTCGTTCCCGAGCTGACGGCCGACGAGGAGCAGGCGGTCCGCGACGCGGACGTCGTCGTGGCCTACGTGGGCACGATCGCTGGCAACAACTCGACCTACCCACTGATCCCTGGCAACCCCTCGGACTCCTCCGAGGATGAGGACCGGGCAAACATCGAGCTGCCGCGCGGCCAGGCCGAGCTGGTGAAGACCGTCGCGGAGCTCAACCCCCGAACGGTGGCGTGGATCCAGGCGATCAGCACGGTAGACATCGAGCCGTTCAAGGACTCCGCCGCTGCGATTGTGTGGTCCACCTACAACGGCATGTACCAAGGAGACACGGTTGGCCGGATCCTGTTCGGGACCGCGAACCCGAGCGGCAAGCTGCCGTTCACGCAGTACGCCGACGTCGAGCAGCTAGCGGACGCCCGCGACTACACGATGACGCCCACCGACGGGCGCGCCGGGCGCACCTACCAGTACTTCACCGGTGACGTGACGTACCCGTTCGGGCACGGACTCTCATACTCGCAGTTCGAGTACGAGAACCTGCAGCTGGACCGCTCGCGCGTGGACGTCAACGGGAAGCTCACGGTCAGCGTCGACGTGCGCAATACCTCCGACGTCGACGGCGCAGAGGTGGTGCAGCTTTACGTGTCCTCGCCGAAGGCGGATCGTGCCACGAGGCCGGACGCCCAGCTCAAGGGCTTCACGAAGGTCTCTGTGCCGGCGGGAGAGACGCGCCGCGTGGAGCTGGAGGTGGACGCCACGGACCTGTGGTTCTGGGACACCACGGCGGACCAGAAGTCCTACGAACTGGGCCGTTGGGATCTGTGGGTCGGACCGTCGTCTGACGCCTCGGAGTCGCTGGGCTCCTCGTTCGTGCTCTCGGGCACGCTGAAGCCGTCCATCGGCGTGGTGGCAGCGGTGCCCGACGGCGTCGTGCTCAACACCGAAACACCGGGCAACGTGATCCACGCGAACCTGTCTGCGACGAGGAATGACGACTCGTTCTACGACCTGGCAAAGGTGGACGTCGAGTACGTGAGCTCGGATCCGGACGTGGCGCAGGTGGACCGTGATGGTACGGTGCGGCCGGTCGGTGCGGGCGTCGCGCAGATCACCGCGACGGTGGCCGCCGACGGCGACCGGGAGTCGACCACGTTCCCCGTGGTCGTGCGCTCCGGTGCTGTGGTGGTAGACGGTGACGTGACGCTGCACGAGCGCCTGGTCTCGTTCCCCGACCAAGATGTGCGGTGGACCGACGCCAGGCGCGTGGTTTCACTGGCGGCTTCCGTCGTCCCTGCCGCTGCCGGCGCGACCTACACGTACCGGGTGGCGCTCAACGAGGACAACACCGCCGGCGCCACAGTGACCCCTGAAGGGCTGCTGCGGGCGACGACCAAGGGGGAGGTCCGCGTGACCGTGGTGGCCGACGTGGCCGGCGTGAAGTACTCGCGGACGGCGACCGTGACCGTACGGTAGCCCGCACGAGACGGCTGAGGGCCGCCGCTCCGGTGCCTGCAGGCGCCGGGGCGGCGGCCCTCACTCGGCGGGTGCGAGTCGCCGGAAATGAGGGTCAGCACCGCCCACCAGTCCACCAAGGCCAGATCGATGCACTGACGTCGGCGGGGAGTGAGCGGATACATCAATCTCGTCGGTTTGATGGATGGTGACGGATCTCGGTGTGTTGGTCGTTGGCGGTGGGCGACTCCCCATCGGGGAACCGCCCACCGCCGTCGTCGTGAGTGGACCGAGTCAGAACTCCCCGAGGCCCTGGACCCACCGGGCGGGTTGGAAGGCCTGGAACCACCACACGGCCGGGACGTCCTAACCGGTGAAGCCGTCGACGTCGATGCCCCCGGTGGGCCCCTACCGGAACCAACGAGAAGGTCAGTCGCCGCCGATAGCATCGGTTCATGCCTGCCCGTGGCCCTCGCCCCGACCGCTCCGACGCCCCCTCCCCAGCAGCCAGCCGCACCCCAGCGTCAGCGTGAAGGTCAAGCGGGTCAGCCACCGGAACTGCGATGAGCCCGTTGTCGACCAGCGCCTTCCACAACTCACGCGCCCGCGGCGGCGACATGGCGGTCACCGCACCAGTGTGCCGCTCGGCGTCCCGTGATCGGCTCGGGTCATCCGCTCATAGCCGCTGGCCGGCGCAGGCGTCGTGGCGTTCCGACCGCCACGGCTTGGAGGAAGCTCTCTTGCGAGTCTTCTCATAACGTCGCGACGCCGGTTCCGACTTCGGACGGTCCGATTCCCGAACCGGTCAGCTCGTCCGCAAGGAGTTCGCATCTGAGCCGGTCGGCCGCCCACTCGACCGGGCATGGACGGCCAACACTCGTTCTGGGACGCCTTTCGGGGTAGGCGCCGTCGGCGCCGGGCCCAAGGCGCGGGCTCTCACACCGCGCCGTCGTTCCCGACCTCGCGGTGCTCCGGGTCGCTGGGGGTCCAGGGGTGCAGCCGAGGACGCCAGGCTGGCACCGCGCGGCGGTAGGCCTCGTAGCTCGCACCGAACCGCGCGACCAGCGCGGGCTCTTCGTACCAGCGCACGAAGGCGGCTGCCCCGGCCCACACCGCGATCGCGTAGACCACCATGCTGAGCTGCCCGAGCAGCAGCGCCTCCCCGACGAAGATGGTCATCGCTGCCAGGTAGATCGGGTTGCGCACGTACCGATTGAAGCCCGTCACCACCAGGCGCTCCGTCATCGCGCCTGGCATCGGCGTCCCCCGTGCCCGCACGAACTGGACGAAGACGTGCACTGCCACGACCAGACCCGCGACGATCAGCACGATGCCCACCACTTCGGCCACCGACCAGCAGGGCAGCGGGCGCCGCACCCGCCAACCGGTCAGCCACCACGGCACAAGCACGGCGCCGGCACCGCCAGTGACCACGAACCAAGCGGCGCTCGTGATCGCGGCCGCGGACCTCCGCATGACCACCCGTCCTCTCGGTCAACCCTGAACCGCCTCGGACACCCCGGACGTTTCAATGCGACTACTTCTCAGCCGGGCGACAGATGTGGAGCGAGTTGAGATCGACCGAGATCACCCAATCGTGAACGACGATGGCGTCGGACCTCCAACGCTCGATGCTGACCCTGGGCAAGAGCTGATCCAGGTGCCGATCATGGCAGCGGACGTGGGCTCGCGCCGCGTTGAGGGCGGCTGCATTCGCCCGCATCTGCCGCGCACCGCGCGTCTGGTGGTGTGCGGGCACTGGGTCGCGAGAGGTCTTCACTGGGGTTGGTCTCAACCCGGGGCTGCGCACGCCGAAGGAAGGGGAGTCCGCCGGACAGCGCCAGGGGGAGGGACGGATGCCGGGTCGCGAGAGCCTCCAGGTGCACGTCGGCCGCACCAGTCGCGCGTGGGCGCGGCTGGGTGTCCGTGTCCCGCGTCAGCAGGTCGGGAACCACATGGTTGGACGGCTCGGGGATCGTGGTGCGCACTCGTCTGCGAAGCCGGACCCCGGCGAGGTGGTGGGCCCAAGGGCTTGACCCCGAGTGGTGGACACGAGCACTCCCCGAGTGGGTCGTGATCGATCGAGCGGGGCAAGCTGGAATGACTGAAAACGCTGTCCGACTGCTGATAGGACTCTGGTACGAGCCGTTCGGCGGAAGCCCAGCGGCCCAGCAGGTCGCCATGATGAGCGGAGCAACGATGATCGACAGTCTTCGCCTTGGTGCCGATCATGCCCCCCGCCGTCCCTCCGCGGCCCTCGTCGGGATCCACGGGTATGGCAGATCGCACCTCCGCAACATCCTCCGGCTGCAGCTGACCGGTGCCCTGCGTCTCGCCGCGCTCGTAGACCCGACTCCCATCGATCAGAACCGGCTCGTGTCACAGGACTGGCTCGCTGGAGACGGTGGCGACGAGATGAGGACCGTTGCCGCCACCCCGTGGTACGCCGACCTCGGCGCGCTCCTCGCAGATCCCAACGCCCAGTCTCCGGACGTCGTCGTGGTGTGCACGCCGATCCACACCCACGCCGCTCTGGCATCGCAGGCGCTTCGCGCCGGGTGCGATGTGCTGCTCGAGAAGCCCCCGACCTCCTCGCTGGTCGAGTTCGAACAGCTGTTGGCGGTAGAGGCTGAGACCGGCCGTTTGGTGCAGGTGGGTTTCCAGACCTTCGGCTCCACCGCGCTTCCCGCACTGCACGAGCTTGTCGCAAGCGGCGAGATCGGCGATCTGACAGGAGTCGGAGCCGTCGGTACCTGGGTGCGGTACGAGAGCTACTGGACCCGCTCGGCCTGGACCGGGAGACGCGCCGTCGCCGGACAACCCGTCGTCGACGGCGTGGTCACGAACCCGCTCGCGCACGCCGTGGCCACTGCCCTGCACCTTGCCGGCGCGACGGCTGTCGCCGATGTCGTCACGATCGATCTCGACCAGTACCGGGCGAACCAAATCGAGGTCGACGACACCTCGGCAGTCCTCATCACGACGGTGCGCGGTCTGCCGGTGAGCCTGGGACTGACGTTGTGCGCGTCCGTGCAGACGGCACCGCGCATAGTCGTCCAAGGACGCACCGGTCGAGCGGTGCTCGAGTACGACACAGGCACCATCGAGGTCACCTCTTCCGCGGGTGTGCGCACGATCGCCGCGCAGCGCACGGACCTCTTGACCAACCTCCTGCAGCACCGGGCAGACCCGACCGTCGCCCTGCTGTGCCCGCTGCGGGACACCGGTGCGTTCGAGCGGGTGCTCGACGCTGTCCGCGCAGCCCCAGACCCCACCGTCATTCCGTCGGAACACGTGCACGCCATGACCGACGACCTCGGCACGCACCTGGTGGTGCGCGACGTCGAGCACTGGTGCGAGCGCGTGGCGTCGGAGCACGCCAGCTTCGCAGAGCTCGGGGCGCCGTGGGCGACCCCCAACGCGTCACGGTCGGCCGAGACGGCACGATCACTGGCCCCGTAGCGACCGTCGCCGCCGGCCGGACTGCGCATGCGGCGTGAGCGTCGGCGTCGGCGTCCAGCACTGTGCGGGTACCGAACCGTCAGGTGGGGGCAGCCGCGGCGGCGCGCGCGGCGGCCTGCGTGAGGGAGTGCAGCCCACCCAGGTTGATCCCCCGCCGGATCCGCTCTCAGCTCGAGCGGCACGCCGGACTTCACACGTACGAGGTCAGGCGACCGCACATGCCGTACCCGCGCGGACCGAGATGGGCTGTCGCGCTACCCACCGCCGCCTGCGCCAGATGCGGCGCATTCCCCTGCGCAAGGTCCGCAAGCGCGTGAGCCGTCGCGGTGGTTTCGGCCAGCACGCTGGCCGCCCAGATCTTCCGCCACTCGGGCACCCGGTCAGCGACAAGCCTCTCGGCCGCGGCGTACAGGTCGTGCAGGCCGGACGACCCCTCGTGCTCCCTCCGCGCGCGCAACGTCCCGAACCCCTCCAGCGCCAGGTCTCGCCGGGTCCGCGCCGCCGCGGCCACGACCTCGTCGTCCGCGTCCGCGTCCGGACGATGCTCCGGCGTCGGCAGCGTGGCCGCCTCCCGGTAGCGTCCAACGTCGGCCAGCACGTCCGCAGGGAAAGTGAGCACCGCGTCGCCCGCCTCGGGCAACCCGGCGTTGGACATGATGGCGAGGATCTCCAGACCACCGTCGTTGACCAGTCGATGCACGACCCCCGGTGTGAACCACACGACCGCGCCACGCACCAGCGCCGTCTCGGCGAACTCATGCGGACCGAGGGTCTGCACGCCCCCGGCGCCGGCCAGCACCACGTATCCCTCGGACGATGCCGTGTGCAGGTGCG
>Ga0209748_1001071_pt1 | contig 13667 bp, 18 predicted proteins | sample BarGraIncu00421A_FD_185490 | JGI IMG/M metagenome (GOLD analysis project Ga0209748, IMG submission 185490) | Arctic peat soil microbial communities from Barrow, Alaska - Barrow Graham LP Incubations 004-21A (SPAdes) (version 2) | ecosystem: Environmental > Terrestrial > Soil > Wetlands > Peat... | reverse complement strand
ACAGCCTCTAAGCTTGGAATTCCGGGACTGAACGTCGTGGTGTCGACGGTCCGGACTCCGATCGCTCGAGCAAGTAGGTTCACGCGACCCTCGGGTAGACAGGGCGGAACTGGTTGTCCTTCGGGTGCCTAGCCCGAGGGCAACCCGTGTTGCTCGACCTTGTCTGTTGTCGCCGGTCGACAGTGCGACAGCGGCAGTGGCGCGCAGCATGTACGTGAGCCGAGCAGCTCGGATGCGTCAGACGCGGTCTGCACGCACTGCCTCCGGTGCATGTCTGAAACCAAATGGACGTCACCTCCTGATAGACTTGATGTCAGCCTAGGAGTTGGGGGGCAGTTGATGGGCGAGCCTTCAGTGGTGATCGGCGTTACGGGTCCATTTGGAAGTGGGTGCACCGAGGTCAGCAAGCACCTCGAAGCAAAGGGGTTCTTCCGCTATCGCATGTCGAGCCCAATCAGCACAATCGCTACAGAACGCGGAATCTCGAAGGATTCTCGCGATGACATGCAGACCATCGGGGACGAGCTTCGCCAGGGGAACGGTGCGGCACACCTGGCCAACATTGCCATCAAGCGGGTCGAGGCAGAGCAAGCCGACATGGTGGTGTTGGATGGCCTGCGGAACTCCGCCGAGATACTCGCGCTCCAGAGACGCTTTGCGAACTTCTACACCATCGCTGTTCAGGCGGAGCGAGACACGCGCTACCAGCGGGTGAAGAAGAAGATGGGGCTCCACGAAGACGTCTTCAACAGGGCGGACGCCCGCGATCGCGACGAGGGTGAAGCCTGGGGGCAGCAGGTGCGCCAGTGCACCGACATGGCTGACATGGTGCTGCAGAACGACAAGAACTTGGATCTGTCGGCTCTTGGACTTGCCGAGGCTCTATGGGCGCGAGTCGACCGGTTTGTGGCTTTGATGACCGGTCCTGGTCGTGAAGCTCTCCAGGACCAAGAACTACACATGAGTCTGGCGGCTAACGCCTCGCTACGTTCGATGTGTATCGGGCGCCAGGTCGGGGCAGTCATCACCAGCGATGTTGGCGAGGTCTTGAGCGTTGGCTACAACGAAGTGCCACGAGGCGATAGGCCGTGCATCACGGTCTATGGGGAGTGTTTCAGGAAGCGTGAGCGCGCCAGGCTTACCACCGTGTGCAGCGCATGCAAGAAGGAATTCGCGGGAGCCGCATGCCCTGAGTGCCATGCGTTGATCGACGCCAATGACCTGCCCAGCAAGAACCTGGATCTCTGTCGCGCCCTCCATGCCGAGGAATCCGCGGTCCTGCAGCTAGCGAAGCTCGCCGGTCCCTCGCCCGTCGGAGGAACGATCTTCACGACCACATTCCCGTGTATGTTGTGTGCGAAGAAGATTGTTGCAGTCGGCATACGGAAGGTCTTCTACATCGACCCGTATCCGGTTGAACAGGCGAGAATGGTGTTGACGGATGGCGGTGTGGAAGTAGTACCTTTCGAAGGTGTTAAGGCGCACGCTTTGCACCGCTTGTTTAGGAGAGCTTCTGCGTGAGCGAAGAGCTGAAGTCTGCAGAAGGATAGCAGCGGCGAGGTCCCGCCCGAGAAGAATTAAATAGCGGGAAGTCAGTGCCCAGATGTACGATGTTCTCGAACAAGCGTTCGTAACGGGGAGGCCGTAGATGCGCGAGTGTCCGAAGTGCCACAAGATGTCGTTTGTCTTTGATCCGTACTTCCAGGCAGAATGCTGCACTTCTCTGCAGTGTGCCTATCAGGCGGACTCAAACGCCAAAGTGGAGAGGACCGAAGGCTCCGGGGTACGGCTAGTCCTCAGTCAGAGTCGGTTTGCAGCGCGAAGGTTGGGGTCGTCCACAAGGGGAGTGCATTCTCACCCGACGTGGGCAAGGTAGTCCGCTAGCCGAGTCTGAAGTGATGAGTGACAGACCCAGCGCCTCCGCTCGGTGCTCACCAGTTCCATCATGAAAGCGCCTTGCTCCGAGTTGCTCGGACTAGGGCGCTTTCGTCCGTCAGGGTAGGAGCCGGGCGGAGACCGCAACCGCGTGCTCGGGCGGTTGCGAGGTGGTCTGCACTCTCGAGTGGACAACCAGGAGGCCATCCGGTCCCCGGAGTATGATCTTTCCGGCGACGGGGGTGCCTCCCGTTGCGACAGCAGGGGGAACCGATGGTACGCACAAGCCCCACGGGCAAGGTCACGCCACACATACGGCGCCATCTCAACGAAGAGGAATGGACTCACCACAGGGATCTGAGCTTCCTCGCCGATATGGCCCGGAAGTCCCATGGAGACTTGTGGTTCGCGATCCGCGAGCACAGGGTCAGCCTGTACCACCAAGGCAAACTAGTGTGCACGGTCAACTTCGTTCCGCGGACGGGACGCGCGGCGAGCACCTATCCACGCCCATACAACGTAGGCTTCGGGCGTCGGTTCACCGAGCCGACCAAGCCCAAGAGCGGATGGGCGCCGCTAGGTGAGTGGGACCTGGCCGATCAGATCGATGACTTGGCGGGGTGCAAGGGTCGGCGCTCTGGAAGCTATAGCTACTACAACCTCGACGCGGCGGGCCTGAAGCGCGTCATCACGCCGGCCGTCGTCAAGAGGCTCTGCGCGGCCATTCGGGCAATCAACTACGGCGGGGAGATCACCTTCGAGCAACTGCTCGTCGCGCAGAATCCGCCCCGGCCGGACTTCTTGGTCATCGACAGACAGATTGCGGACTCGCATCCGAAGTTCGCACGTCAGCGGATGGATGTTCTTGCCTTGCGCCGGGTCGCTGGAGACGAGTTCAGCTTTGTTGTTATCGAGCTCAAGCTCGGCAACAACCCCGCTGCGTGGGGCGAGGTCGTCGGGCAGACGAAGCGGTACGTCGATCACATCGAACACGATGTCGCCGAGGAGTACTGCGCGACCTACGCGAAGATGTACGAGCAGTTGGCGCAGTTCGGTCTGATCGGCTCCGAAATGCCCCGGACAATCACCATCCGACCCGATCGCCCCGAGGGTGTAGTCGTGATCGGCTACGCCGACAAGGCGCTTGAGGAGCATGTCAAGACGCTCAGGGAAGACAACCCCGACATACACTTCCACACCCCGGAGCTGCGGCTTTCGTAGCACCCGGACGCGCCATGTCAGACCCGCCTGACACACTCTGGCTCGAAGTTCGATTCGACAGGGTGGGGTTCAATTGCGATACACGATCCATCGGGGTCAGCACGAGATCGGCGGCATGTGTATCGAAGTCGCCACGAACGACGGGACGCGGATCCTGCTCGACCTGGGGATGCCGCTGGTCGCTCCGGGCGGAGGCGACTTCCCCCGCGACACACAACAGCGACCGACGGATGAGCTCATCGCTGAGGGGATCCTGAGCGATGTAGCGGGCGTCTTCCCAAGCGACCCGAGCGCTCCGGGAGTGGCGGCGATCATCCTGACGCACTCGCACCTGGACCACTACGGTCTCGCGCACCATGCACACCCCGAGATCCCGGTGTACGGGAGCGAGGGGACGATCTCCGTGATCGAGGTGGGGCGCGTGTTCTTCCCGGACGGGACGCTACCGGCCGACTTGCGTCGCCTCCCCGACGGCGCGCCGCTGCGACTCGGCGGGCTGGCGGTGACGGCGATCCCCGTCGACCACGCCGCACCCGACTCCCGTGCGCTGCTGATCGAGGCCGACGGGCAACGACTCCTCTACACGGGCGACCTGCGGGCGCACGGGCGCACCGGCTTCCGCTTCGAGAACATGCTCACCGACGCCCGCTTGACCGGCGTCGACTGGCTCCTGGTCGAGGGCACCACGCTCGGCTCGTCGGGCGGGAGCCACGGTCTCACCAGTGAGGCCGACGTCGAGGACCAGTTGGTCAGGCTGGCGCGGGAGAGGGCGGATTCGATGCTCGCCGTCGTCGCCTCCGGCCAGAACGCGGATCGCCTCGTCTCGTGCTACCGGGCTGCCAGGCGCAGCAGGCGCCTGCTCGTCATCGACCCGTACCAGGCGTACGTGCTGATGAAGCTGGCCCCGCTGTCGAAGTCGATCCCGCAGTTCACGTGGGAGGGTGTTCGCGTCGCGTTCTCGCCGTATCAGGTCGACCGCCTCAAAGACGCCGGCATGATGGACCTCGTCTACGAGATGCGCGATCACGGCAAGGCCGGTACGGACGATCTCGCGGCGCACCCGGGCAAGTACCTTGCGTGCTGCCGTGGCGGATACGGCATGACCAAGGTGTTCGACAAGGTGGGGCCGGACCGCGTCGCGCTCGTCTGGTCGATGTGGAGCGGATACTGGACGCGCGAGGGGTGCGCGATGCGGGAGTGGGCCGAGGCACATGGCGTGGAAGCCCAGTTCATCCACAGCGGCGGGCACGCCTGGCCGGAGGATCTACGTCGGCTCGTTGATGCGATCGCTGCGAAACACACCGTGTGGGTTCACACTGACTGCGAGGATCCGGCGGGCCAGGTCTCGGGGAAGGCGGTGGCGCAGTGATCGGCGAATACTTCGCACGGACCTTCGCCACGTGGCACATCGCGCTGCCCGAGGAGGACCTTCGTCAGCGGCGAGCGGGATTCCTTGCGGAGGCTGGATGGCTCATCCAGTACTGCTTCGGCTCGGACGATTCTGGTGAGTACCTCGACTTCTACGCGGCTCACCGGATGACCGACGACTCGCACACGCGCGTCTACGAGGACGGCCGGGTGGTCGCGTTGCCCGCGCTGATCGGCATGCGCGTGATGGGCGCGACCCCGCAGGAGGAGGAGCGCCTGGAGCGCGAGTACGTGGCGCACAATCGGGCGGTCGCGCAGGCTCTGTTCGACAAGGGCTTCGACCGCTTCACCATCAACATGGCGCTGCACGCGGGCTTCGATGGATCGGACGACGGGACAGGGAATGGCATGCAGCTCGAGGACAACTCGGTGGAACTCGTCGCGCCGCGGGGCGACGCCAAGGGTTTCGACAAGACGTTCCAGGAGAAGTGGCTCATCTACTGCCCGGAAATCGCCAACGACACGCTTCTCTACATGATCACGGCCGGGGACTCGTACTCGATCAGGTCGTACGGGGGCACCTCGGGGTGAACACCACAGGCCGTCACGCAGAAGGCGTTCACATCACCGGCGACTTCATGGCGAAGTTCGACCCCGACCGCCCCTACGAGCTCAGCGCGCTTGGGCTCGCGGTCGGCAAGAAGGACGAGCTGGCTGAGTTCATCGAGCGCAAGTGGAAGATCTACCGGGAGAAGCACGGGCTGTAGGTCGGCCCAGATTCGCCACGGGTCGTCCCGCCACGCTGTAGCAGTGAGTTTCGCGGCTGCAGTCTGTTTCAAACCCCGCAACCGCCCGTCGAGGGCGACGATCCGGAGCTGACGTTCCTTTCAAAGAGCGGGTGCAGTTGTCCCGCAGGGGCCAAGCAGCGGGTCGGGCAGAAATGTCAGACCGGCCTCGTACGCTGCGAGTGCGGGCTTGCCCGCGCTAGCAGCGAAGGAACGCGAGATGGAAGAGGTTCGGAAGGTCCACGTCACGACCGTGGGCAAATTGCTCGGCGTGTCCGGTTGCGAGGCAGAGGGCTTTGACCACGAATGGGTGATCGAGTGGCGAGACGGTGGCGAGGCCTGGGTCTGTGCTCGCTGCGGCGATGAGGAATGGATCTACACCGACGCGGAACGCAGGAGCTTGGCCAAACGCTTTCCTTGGATGAACAGATAGCTCGACGGCCATGTGGCCGAATGCAGACAGCGCGACGACCGCACGCTGAACCCCGACGTGGTCCGGCCAGCGGTGGCGAACGGAGGAATCGGGCCAATGGATTTCGAGCTGCTCGAGTTTGAGATCGGCGGTCATCTAGTCGATCCCGATTCACTCACTGACGCTCGCGTGAAGATCGCGGGGGACCACTGGAACCTCTTCGTTCGCGCAGACCGCCGTGGGTCCTTCGATGAGTTCATCGGGATGGCGCTTGACTACGAGTCCGGGGTACGCGTCCGCGTCGACGGCCGGATCCTCGCGGGTCGGGGCCACTTTGTTCACTACGAGTTCGTAGGCCGCGAGACGATCGAGGTTTGGATCGTCGGAGACTCGGCACTCGAATCGGTGTCAAGTGCCGAGTCGATTCGCGACCCGCGCGGGTCTGCGGAGTCGGATGCCCTGCTGGCCGATGGTTGGCGCGAGGTTCTGGACTAGTATCGGGCGGGGTGCCGTGGTCGACCGGGGGGTTGTGGCTGCCGTATGGATCTCACAGACCGTCTGAGCAAGTCGCGCTACACGAAGGGGCTGCGCTGCCAGCTGGCGCTGTACCTGGCCGTCCACCACCGCGATCTGGGCAGCCCTACCAGTCCGGAGGCACAGGCACGCATGGACGTCGGCAACCGCGCCGGCGTCATCGCGCACGGCCGCTTCCCCGGGGGCGTCCTCATCGATGACGACTTCCTCCACTTCGCGGACGCGCTCCGGCACACGGAACAGGCACTCGAGGCCGGGGCCGACACGCTGTTCGAAGCCGCGTTCGTGCACGACAACGTGAAGATCCGAGTCGACGTGCTGAGGCGTCTGGAAGCGGGCGGCTGGGAGCTCATCGAGGTCAAGTCGACCAAGGGATACGACGAAGGCAAGCACCTGCCGGATGCGGCGGTGCAGCTGCACGTGCTCCTAGGCAACGGGATCGACGTCCGCAAGGTGACGCTGCTGCACCTCAACGGAGACTACGTGTACCCGGGTGGCGTCTACGACCCTCAGGAGCTGTTCGCCGGGAACGACATCTCCGCGGAGGCCTTCGACTACATCGCGCGCGTGCCGGCGGAACTCGCGGGGATGATGACGATGCTCGCTCAGGCGGATCAGCCCGAGCCGCCGGTAGGCGTCGACTGCATGAAGCCGTACGAGTGCGAGTTCTACGCGTGGTGCCACCGGAACGATGTCGGCCCAGACCTCTCCGAAGAGCCGGAGTTCGTGCCGGCCGTGCTCAAGCGCCTCGACGATCTTCGCTTCCCGCTCCACTTCGTGGACTTCGAGACGCTCGCCTCTCCGCTGCCTATCATCGTGGGCACGCGGCCGTACCAGACGATTCGGGTGCAGTGGTCGATCCACACGCTTCATGACGATGGGCGTCTGGACCACTCCGAGTGGCTGCTGTGTGGCTTCGACGAGAACCCGGATGCGGCGTTCATGGCGTCGCTGCTCGACGCGCTCTCGGGCGAGGGTACCTTTGTGTACTACTCCGCGTACGAGCGGACCCAGATGGTGGACATCGCATGCGCGTATCCCGAGTTCCGGCAGCCGCTGATCGACCGCATTTCCGGCTTCTACGACAAGCTCGTGGAGAACCTGGTCAAGCGCGGCATCTCCTACGCCGACCTTCATGCGGGCTCCGGAAGCGGGCTGCTCGACTTCGACCTGGGCTCCCGCGTGGTCAAGGACGGGTGCCTGCATCCGGTGTTCGGACCGACCGGCAGGAAGTGGACGATCAAGGACGCCATCAAGATCCTGGCGGCGGACCTGCCGCCGTACGCGTCGCTCGCGGTCGGGAACGGCTCGGCGGCGATGGTCGCCACCGAGGAGATGCTGGATTCCAACACGCCGGCCCAGACGGCTGCGCGAATCCGGGCCGACCTGCTCGCGTACTGCTCCCAGGACACGATGTCGATGGTGATGATCTACCAGACGCTGGTGCTCAACTCGTGAGGCCCGGGTCGCCACGTGAACGCTGGAATGACGGGGAGTAGCGCTCGCGGCGGCGCTGGGCGGCCGGATGTCAGACCCTCGGTGCACGATGAAGGCTGGGAGCGCAGGGCGGTTGGTTGGAGTGCACCGTGTCCAGTGGGTCGTACGCCGAGACGAGAGCCGAAGTCTCCGAGACGATGCAGGTCTACGCCGCCTTCGATGAGGCGCGGCATCAACTGCTCGAGCATTTCGGACGCAGGGAGCACGAGATCGGGTCAGTGGAGTCTGCCGTCGCGGCCCGGCTTGTTGCTTTGCTCACGCAGGGGGTCGAAGTTCCCTCGAACCCCGGGCTCCCCAAGGTGCTCGCTCCGAACGGGCGCCGCATAGCGGTGACCAACCAGCGAGTCGAACGCGCGGGGCTGTTCTCCTGCTTCCTGGCGTCGCCGAGGATCGGGGACTGGGACGAAATCGCTCTCGTCATCTTCTTGCGAGGCCGACCGCAGGTTATTCACATCATCGACAGGGAGCGCATTCCCTTCGTTGAGCAGATGCTGGGCGTTGGTTTGGGGGGCAGCCTTGGCGGCCGGAAGCCGGAAGGCGTGGCTCTCAACGTGCTGTTCCACAGCAACGTGATGCTGGATCCCCTGCTTGCCGAAGCCTCGGGGGTCAGAACGTTCGTTCTCGACGTGTCCCCCGATGTAGGCTGGACGCGGGTGGCGTCAGACTGAGCGTCGGGGGAGGGCCCGGGGCGTGGCGCTCGATTTCAGATCAAGTGCGCTCGCTCGCAAGAGGTCGGGACAGCGGGCTTCTAGCAGGGGGGATCGGATGTCATCAGAGTTGGCTTCGATGATTCAGGCAGCTGTAGACGACTATGAGCAGTGGTGGTTGGGTGTCGACCTCGAGATTCAGCGTGTCGTGGCGTCGTGCCCAGACCATTCGAGTGAGATCGGTGTGTTCACCAAGGTCACGATGATCAATCGGCTGTACATGACCGGTCTCGAGCGCCACGACGAAATCAGCGACCCAAGCGCGCTCGCTCCTGCAGCACGGGTGGCGAGGTGTCTCGTCGAGCACGGAGCGGAGTTGGATAGTCGTATCCGCGCGCTTCGCTCGCTGGAATCGCTGAACCCCGCCGACTTGGCCGTATTGGTCGATACCCACGGTTGGCTCGTTCGCACGCTTCGTGCCGCGAAAGTGAGCCGAACCGTGTCGTTCTCGTCGAAGTACCTTCACTTCCACGCGCCCATCGTTCCCATCTTCGACTCAATCGCCTACGAAGCTCTTGGCCGGTTCGCGGAGAGTGAACTTGGCCATTCGTTCCGTGTAACGAAGGAGCTGATTCCGGCGACGGCCTACTACGCGTCGGAATATAGGTGGCTTGTGGCACGCTTCGCGGAGTTGTACCGGCGCGTTCAGGATGACGACTGCCGACCCGGGACCACCGTGAAGGAACTCGATCATCTGCTCTGGGGTCGGACCCCTTGGGACGCCGTCAAGCCATAGGGCCACGCCGCCGTCCAGTGTGGAACGTCGAATCGAGCCGGCCGTGCCGATTGCACCAAGAAGTGGAGGACGACTTGTCGCCGATTCGGACATCGATTCATTGCGCGAAATCGCTTCGTGACTCTTGGCCTGATCCGCTGGCGGATCATTGGCGGGTTGCGTACCCGCAGCTCTTCGATGATGACGACCTCCGTTTGACTGTGACTCAGGGATGGACCCACTTCTGGGAGTGGTTTGCTGCGGTGCACGTGTATGAGACAACTGGGGCCCACTCTCTCGTCGAGAAGTACGGCTGCCGCACCCACCCTGGCAAGCTCGAACCCTACAAGCTCCTGCTCAGCGAGCCGGAGCGGGCCATCCTTGACGCGATATGCGGTGCCAATCACGTTCAGTCGCCGGACTTGCTGATCTATGAGCCCGACATGTCTAGGTACTGGTTCGCGGAAGTGAAGGGCCCAGGTGATCGGGTCACGGCCAAGCAGCGCGCGAGCCATGACGCCATCGAGCGCGAGCTCGGGGTGCAAGTGGAGATCATCCGCGTGGTTGTCGACGAGGACCTCTAGTCAGGCCATCGAGCCGACGAGGCGCTATCGCGGCCCTCGGGTAGACGGTCCGGAGGGGGACCGGGGGATAGATTATCCCCGGGTACGGCGTAGGGTTCGGCAATGAAGGAACCGGCGCGTCCACCACCGAAGCGTCAACGCAAGATCGACATAGGAGAATCGCAGTGTCAATCCATCGCGTTAAGGAAGAGTTGGTCTACTTCGACTCCGACGACCGTCGATCATGGCAAGAAGGGGGCGTCTGGCCCCACTCGACCCATGGAGGTTTCGTTGAAGCGATTGCGGCGGCGTACTTCATCAAGCAGGGCTACCAAGTCCTGAGTGAGTTCTGTACTACGCGTCGAAAGGTGGGACGCCCGCATGGCCTGCTCCAGCATTCGACCCTCCTGATGCACGACATCGTTGGCGACGAGGTGAGCTGCTTCCTCTGCAACGAGGTGGCCGTGCACAACCCCAAGGGCTACGGAGAACCCGACCTCTTCGTGTTCCGTGAGGATCACCCCAACGACCCCAAGATCCACTTCGACGATCCGCGACTGTGGTTCTTCGTCGAGGTGAAGGGCCCAGGCGACAAGGTTCGTGACAACCAGAAGGCGTGGTGGTCCGAGTTTGCTGACCGATTCGGATCAGACCGGATTCGGTTGGTTCGGGCGGTCCCACACGGGCGGGTCATCGAACCAAAGATCATTGAGTACTAATGCTATCAGGCGAGCGCATCGAGCGGTTGGAACGAGCGAGCGGCTGGGTTGCGAAGAACCGCTCCGGATTGGTCTCCGCGCTGATCAAGTCGACGCGGATGAGGAAGATGGACCACGCCCTGTACTTCTGTGCGGTGCTGCTGCTGGGCGGACAGAACAAGTGGTACGTCAGCAGACGGGTTTGCATCATGTCCTGCGAAGACGGGTAGGACGACGTGCTGATGAAGTACGTGAGCAGGTCACACGCGATGCCGGACCGAGGCAAGTCCATCGAAAGCATCATGAATGCGGTGGTCGCGATCTGCCTGCGCCCCAACTGGTGGGGCAACGACTACGGCAAGGAGATGATGCACGGCTGCTTTCGTGAGGAAGCGGTTGACCTGTCCGCGTATGCGACCGAGGAAGAACTGGTCGCGCTGATGGAGGAATCACTGTTCGTCGTGAGAGGCGTGAACGGATGGACGGTCAGCTCGGCAGCCAGGGGGCGGCTCCAGGGTGAGTTCGGCTGGTCTCTCGGAGATGTGCACGAGTGGTTGCTCACGAAGTTCGAGCGGTACGCAACCGAATCGTGGCAGGAAGAACTGATCGCGACATTCAGGCGGGCGACACCGGACATGACGAGGTTCGGTGACGAGAACTGGAACTACGTCGCTCGCTACATGTTCGCAGTAGGTCGCAACCCTGACACCTGGCCCGCGGAGCGGCTGGAGGCCGAGGTGGCCAGTCACAGCGATGTGGCTGCGCAGATTCGGGTGGCTGCAGCCGAGAAGTTGGAGAACGGCGACGTCGTGATACCGCCGTGGGCCTACGACGATGTTCACGCAAGCAACAGGGCGCACTACAGCTGGGCCGACAGGAGGTCTCCCGGCACGCTGGAAGGGTTCGACAACTGTCTGAGGATGGTTGAGGCGTACGGGAGACTGGATCCGAGGGATCAGGGGATCCTGGACGGGTGCCAAGTCCCGGAGGCGGGGTTGGCACTCGGCAACGAGTTCCTAGGGGACACATAGCTAGGGGACGCTCGTGACGTGTGCGGGAGGGGGCGTGGGCATGGAGCCGAGTCCGAACATAGACAGCTGGGTCGAGGGTGAAGTCCGGCGCAACGGCGAATACCTGAAGCTCTGGTACGACCCGAATCACGATGACAGCGGGAGCAGCTGGCTGACGGTCGCGGTGCTTGGCCCGCCCTCGGGCGGTGTCGCTACCGTCGAATACATCATCGATCCGCTCGATCCGGCAAACGCCCAAGCCGTTGAGGCCGTCGCTCGCGACTTGGAGATCATCCTGCGGCAACAGGGCGGGTGGGCGTACGCTATCCGCTGGGCGACGTCATCCATTGGCAACATCTGCGGCGACGTGCATTGGAGGTTCTTCATGGGACTCGCGGATGGGCTACATGACTTCACGGCCTCGCTTCATGAGTTCGAGGGCTTCGAGCAACGGTCCTTTACCATCAGGGAGCTGAGGGCGGATTCCGACTGGCCGTGGGGCTACGGATTCGGCGTCTACTGCTTTCTGGTCGCAGGTGAGGTCGTCTACGTCGGTCGCGCTGCCGGCAAGACGATCGGCGAACGTCTGTGGGACCAACTGCGGTCAACCTCTGATCCCGATTGGGAGCGCGTCGTCATGGCGGACGAGACCGTCGTGGAGGTCTTCTTGGTTGGCGAGGATCTGACGCACATGGCGTGCGCGTTTGAGTGCTACCTCATCGCCAAGCTGGCGCCCAAGTTCAACTCGCGAAGCGTCTAGGCTGGAACAGCGATCCACTCCAGTCCTGGGCGCGCCGCTCCCGCCCTCTTCGAAGTCCCATCCTGCCTTCTGGGCGAACAGCTACGGAACGACGCACGCGTGGGCTACCCAGTGGATGGACGCCGGCTGGAAGGTCGACGGGTTCAGCTTGGTTTCCGAGCGTGTCACCTTTGGCCGCGTGGGTCCGCCCAAGGCGTAGATTCACTCGATTCTCGAGGAGCGTGGCCGGTTGTGTTCTTTGATGTTGAGGCGTTTGCGCTGCTCTTCATCGCGCGCGCAGCCGACGAGCAGAATCGTGCTGCGCACGCTCGTGCAGTGGTTGCCGAGCTCGAGCTGGACGCGCGTCTCGAGCCTCTCGTTCCCATGCGCCCCAAGCGCGGTGAGCCCTTGCGAGCCTACGAAAGGGTGATCGTCGCCCTCCGAGAACTGTCCAATCGGCCCGAGCCTGAGCGCAGTCACGAGATCAAGCAGCTGTTCCAGTTGCTGGAGTCCAAGAGGGAGTAGAAGGCCGTCTGGGGCGCGAGTCTCCTCGGGCGTGTAGCCCGAGGGCCACAGGGTGGAGAAGCCGAGCGGCACTCCGGCGCGTGATCCTCGGGCGCCTCGGCCGGAAGCGATGTCAGACCCGTAGGGTACATTCGCGTTGTCATCTGCCGCTACGTGCGGCACGCGGGATTTGAAGAACAGCTTGCAGCCGCGACACCAACTGCTAAAGCGTCATGGGGACCACCCATGGCGGAGACAAGAAGGAGTACGCCATGGAATGGGACGGCGACCTGATCCGCTTCAGCCAAGTGATTCCCGACCCCGACACCGGGCACGCATGGGTCCTGCGCGCGAACCGTGCGACCGCCGACATGGAGTTCGAGTGCGTGCGCTGTGGACGCATCGAGCGGCTCGTGACGATCGAGCATTGGAACGCGGCCGTGAGGCACAACTGCGCCTACGTCATCATCCACCACAAGGCGGCGTGGAAGACGGTATTTGACGCCTGTCCGAAAGCCGGTGCACCGATACCGAAGCTCCATCTGGAGAGAGGTCCGCTGGTAGCGGCCCACGGGGCACACGAGACCGACAGGCGACAAGAGGGGTAGGTCCGACATGGATGAACTTGCCCGCTACTGGATGAGCGACAAGCACGGCCTGATCCGGCGCCCACTCGACGACGAAGACGGGCAGCTCGTCGGACTCCTGCACGATGTGATAGAGGACGCGGGCGTCACCAAGGAGCGGTTGCGCGAGCTTGTCTTCAGCGATGAGGTCGTTGACGCAGTCGTTGCCCTCACGCGGGTCCAGAAAGAAGATCCAGACGACTACTACCGGCGGGTTCGTGCGAACTCGCTCGCGCTGCGCGTCAAGCTTGCTGACCTGGAGGACAACCTCGATCCGGCGCGGCTCGAGCTCCTCCGCGAAGAGACCCGCGAGAAGCTGAAGCTGAAGAACGCGCACGCGCTGGAGGCGCTGGGGCAGTAGGTACGCGACCCTCGGGTTCGACGATGGTCATTCGACGAACGTCACGACCTCG
>Ga0209748_1001070_pt1 | contig 13678 bp, 15 predicted proteins | sample BarGraIncu00421A_FD_185490 | JGI IMG/M metagenome (GOLD analysis project Ga0209748, IMG submission 185490) | Arctic peat soil microbial communities from Barrow, Alaska - Barrow Graham LP Incubations 004-21A (SPAdes) (version 2) | ecosystem: Environmental > Terrestrial > Soil > Wetlands > Peat... | reverse complement strand
ACAACCTGCAAAGCTCAAGGCTAATGCGCAAACAAAAACAACGATGAAAAGTAATGTTAATCTTTTTTTCAATTTCTTCCTCCTAGAAGTATTTATCAAAGGGAAAACCCTTATGATGACATTGAAAAGAAAGATGATTCAAAAAAACTAACTGCATACAAAAAAGCCAGTCATTTTATGAAGTCAACCATCCTTTACACATTGGAAAGTAAGGCCGTTTCCAGCCATACTCTATCGATTGAAAAACCCTGGAAAACCTTAGGTTGATCAATTCGGATTGTTTTTTCATAAAGAAAACGATATTTAATTTCTAGGAGTCATTTTATCAGACCGGGAATGGCTCGTCAAGAGGAAAAAGGAGGGAGAAGAAATATAAAAACTATTGAATTTTTCATTGCTGACTAACGTGATAATATTGAGCATGAAATGAAAGGATCGCCTGAAGTCAATTGAACTCTGCCATGATCTTACCAATGATGCCAATCGTGTTTTTCCTGCTTTCAAATAAATAAGAAAAAGACCTACCCAGGTTGTGAGGTAGATCTTTTTCTTTTTATATTCCCTGAGGAGAGTAGGGATGTCTTACTTATTATACCCGGGTTTTTTCAGAATTAACATAAAGCTTAGGTTTATTTGTTTTTTTAATTTTTTTTCAAAACACCGAAGCGGTAATAAACAAATCCGGCTCCGAATACAATGAAACAGATCCCCATGTCAAAGAGGAAAAGCGGACTTTGAAATCCTCCTGAAAAAATAATCAGGGAACCGATGGTCGCAAAAACAGGACAGATGAGGCCGCGAAAAAGACTTTTGATTTCTTTCTTTCGCCAGAGGGTAAAAACCTTATAGTAAAGACCCAGATATAAAAGATAACTGGCGACAATGGCTATTTCAGAAACATCCGAATTGGGTAACAAAGCAAATTTCTGGGTAAAATAATGAAGTGCCAACCAAAATCCCACAACACCGAGAGCAAAAAGTGCGGAGTTCACCGGGAAATCGGATTTTTCAGAAACTCTGGCTAACATTTGCGATCCCGGCAGCATATTATCCAGGCCAAGGGCATACGGCATCCGAATCATTCCCATGATTAAACCGTTTAAAGTGCCGAGAACCGAAATGAAGACAAAAAGCATAATAATTTTCGCACCGCCGCTGCCAAAAATCATGTTTGCGGCATAATCCAAATGCGCATCGCCCATTTCCATAATTTTAGCCGGCCCTATCAGGTTGGAGATACCAACAAAATAGATGATGTAAAGAACCAGAATGAAAAGGGGACTGAATGTCAGTGCCAGGGGAAGATTGCGCTTGCTGTTTTTAATTTCATAGGCCAGCGAGGTGGAAATGATCCAGCCATCAAAAGAAAAGGCAATCGGAGCAATGGCCCCAATCCAGGCGGTAGAGGTTATCTGCGAAATCGCCGCAGCGGTAAAATGAACCTCGGTTCCGCCATAAAGCAATCCGGCCACACCAATAACAATGAGGGGAATTAATTTAATAACCATGGCCCCATCCTGGAAATAGCCGCCCAGTCGTGCGGACAGGACGTTGGTGATAAAAAGGACCAGTAAGCATCCCATGCCAATGAGAATTTGGGTTTCCAGGGTTTGTTCCACATTAAACAGAATACAAAAATAAATGCCGGATACCCAGGCTAAAATAGCGCAGATACTTGGCATGTAAACAAAAGTCTGGAACCAGCCATAGGCACAGCCCATGGTGGGACTGATGAATTCTTTGGCGTAGGTCAGGATACCGCCGGGGTTGTCGGTTCTGGCGGCAAGCTCGGCAATGGTCAGACAACCGAAAACAATACTAATGGCGGCAACAGTGAAAATAATGACCCCCAGAAAGACGTTTCCGTTGGTGGCAATAAGAATATTATCGCTTCTGAAAAAGATGCCTGAGCCCACAACGATGCCGACAATTAAGGCAATCGCAGTAAATAAGTTGTATTTAGGTTGTTTCATGTTGAACTCCATTTCTCTGATGATTGCTATTTTGTACCAAAAAGTCGATCACCGGCATCACCTAAACCAGGGACAATGTAAGAATGCTCATTAAGACAATCATCAATGGCAGCGCAGAAAATCGGGACTTCAGGATAGGCGGTTGTCACCGCTTTGATTCCTTCGGGACAGGCAAGAATATGAACAACCTTAATGCTTTTACAGCCGGCCTGTTTTAGAATTTTAATGGTGTGGATCACGGAAACCCCGGTGGCAAGCATGGGATCAACTATAATGGCTTCACGTTCCATAATATCTTTAGGAAGCTTACTGTAATATTCCACCGCTTCCAGCGTCTCAGGGTCACGGTAAAGTCCGATATGACCAATTTTGGCTTTGGGAATAATGTTGGTGAATCCTTCAACCATCCCCAATCCCGCTCTGAGAATGGGAACAATGACCACATCCTTTTCAGCTAAAACCTTTTGGGTGGTTTTACAGATCGGGGTTTCAATGTCAATTTCCTTTAAGGGAAAGTGTTTGGTAACTTCCCAGGCCATCAGGCTTGATAATTCTTTGACCAGTTCCCTGAATTCTCGCGATGATGTTTCCATTTTTCTGAGATGGGTTAATTTATGGGTTACCAGGGGATGATCCACAACGGTTACATTTTGCATGATAAGCTCCTTTTAAATGTTCTCAGTATAATGATACGATAACCAGAGCCATATTTCTACAATTTTTTAAGAATAATTTGTTGACAGTTCAAAAAAAAGGGTTAAAATGTAGTAATACCAGTTTGTTTTAATGGAAATCAAAGCAGGAAAGGTAACCGATGGATAAAGAAATAAAATTATATACCTGGGCACATTGCCCCTATTGCATTGGCGCAAAAATATTTCTGGATAACAAGGGACTGAAATACACAGAGATTGATATTCATAATAATAATGAAATGCGACGAAAGCTACAGGAACAAACCGGCCACTACACCGTTCCTTTCATATTTATTGGGGATACATTTGTCGGCGGCTTTTCGGAGCTTAAAGAAATTGATTTTAGCGGTAAATTAAAAGAAATGTTACAATAAAAAAAGGGGAGTTAATATGGCAGAAATTAGTTTTAAAATTGTAGAAGAGGTTGGGGTCCTCAGTGAATTACCCAACGGTTGGCAAAAAGAAATAAACCTGGTGAGCTGGAATGAACGAGATCCTAAGTATGACTTAAGAGATTGGAATGCAGATCACGAAAAAATGCGCAAGGGAATTACATTGACTGCTGATGAACTGGCACAGTTGCGGGATATTCTCAATGGCATGGAGCTTTAAAAAGAAAAAGTCGGTTTTAACAAATATTTACTATTGGGTGCGAAAAAGTTCTTTTGTCTGAAAGCTCAAGCGTATTTCACAAAAATGGTGGGGTACGCTTTTTTGCGTGATTGCCCGGGAACAGCGAAACCCGCCTGGCGCGTTTAGCTGTTCCCGCAAACTTATTTCAGGGGCTGGGCACATTCCGCTGAGCCACAGCTGAGCAGCATTTTCATCCCATGATCCAGTGCCGGTAAAATAGCCTCCAGGTTTTCTTTAACAGCCTTGGGGCTTCCGGGCAGGTTCACAATCAGGGTTTTCCCGCGAATGCCGGCGGCGCTGCGGCTTAACATCGCTTTAGGGGTAATTTGCAGGCTGTAATAGCGCATGGCCTCGGGAATTCCCGGGGTCAGCCGATCACATACCGCAATTGTCGCTTCCGGGGTCCAGTCACGCTGTGAAAAGCCGGTGCCGCCGGTGGTTAAGATGAGGTCCAATTTATCGTTATCCGCCCAGGCCATAAGGGCGGTTTTAATGGTGTCGACATCATCAGGAAGAATGGTGGTTTTCACAACTTCAAACCCGCCAACCGTTTCAAGCATGGTTTGGATCAATGGGCCGCTTTCATCTACTCGCAGGCTTTGGGAGCCTTTGTCACTTAAGGTAATAATTCCAGTTCGATACATTTTTTCTCCTTATACGTTAAACGTAAAAAATTCATTGGACAGTAAATCAATATACAAAAGCTTGTTTCGTAAAATATCTTCTTTTTTGGTAATAACCTTGAGGCATTCCGACACTTGGAGAGAAGCCGCCAAAGCCGGAGTAAAGGAAGGATTTCCCTGGCATTTTGAATTGTATTCTCTATCGCGGCAATATATCCGTGAAAGAGTATCATCTCCGGGAAAAACCGTGGTAACCTGTGCGAACCAGCCGCCAATGGCACCATGAATCAAAGGGATCTTTTTTTCCCTGCATAGTTTTTGAAGGACTAAACGAGAAGGCACATTATCCAGGGCATCCATCACAATTTGGCAGTCGCCAATAAGGGATAAACCATTTTCTTCCTGGAGAAATGAATGAGCATGGTGGGTTTTGACATTTTTATTAATGAGCTCCACCCGGTCTGCCGCGGCCTTGGCCTTTGAAAGTCCTAAATTTTTTTCTGTCGATAACAGCTGTCGATTTTGATTTGATTCATCAAAGACATCCCCATCAATAAGGGTAAGTGAACCGATACCTACACGGGAAAGCATTTCAATGATATACCCACCCAGGCCCCCGCAACCAACCACACAAACCGATGTTTCCTGAATGATTTCAAAGTCTGCAACAGAAAAAGCTGGAAAGTTTCGTTCATAACGTGACATATTAATTGCCTCCTTTGCTACAGTATAACAATCTTTAATGAAAAAATAAAGCGTGTAATTCATATTGTTTTTTCACGCGAAAGTCGTTAGAATAGAAGTGTAAGAAAGGTGAGGGAAGAAATGAAACAAAAAGTCACATTAATAAGCATTTTTGTCTTATCAATACTTTTTAATTTTTGTGGTTCTGTTTTTGGTGAAGAGGCAAGTTCCATAGTCACCGAAGCACACGAGGATAGTTTTATTGCTAAACTGGGCACCTTTTTATTCATTACAGCAGTACTTATATTTCTTCTTCAATGGCGACAGAGAAAGCGGAAATAGAAAATAGGAGGAAGAAATTGGAACTTTTAAAAGTTATAACAGTTGACGAAATGAAAAAAATCATTAAAGATACATTTGTAAATTTAAAATTGGAAAAAGAAAAAATTTCTATTAACGAAGGTCTGGGGCGTGTGCTGGAAGAAGATATTATATCCACCATGAACGTCCCCCATTTTAATCGCTCGGTAGTGGATGGCTACGCAGTGAAGCTCACGGATATCCAGGGCGTTTCCACGGCTATTCCCGGTTTTCTCAGACTGGCCGGTGAAGTTTTAATGGGAAAAGAGACACACCTGGTGCTTAACCAGGGAGAAACGATTTATGTTCCAACCGGTGGTATGGTTCCAGTGGGAACGGAAGCCATGGTTATGATTGAATATTGTGAAAAGCTTGGGGATAAAGATCTGGCCATTTATCGGAATGCCGGAGCCAATGAAAATATGATGTTTATTGGAGACGATATTAAAATTGGTGAAAACGTCTTTAAAAAAGGCCATTTATTAAGGCCTCAGGATGTGGGAGTTCTTTCTGCTCTGGGGTATCTTGAGGTTGATGTTTTCAAATTGCCCCGGGTTACCATTGTTTCAACCGGAGACGAAATCATACGACCGGGAGAAGTGCCAAAGCCAGGAGAAGTGATTGATATTAATACCCCGGCTTTAGGGGCGGAAACCCAACGTCTCGGAGCTAAGGTCGTTTCTATGGGCTACGCCATTGATGATTGTGATATTATTCAGCAAGCCGTAAAAGATGGCTTGAAAAACAGTGATATGGTGGTTTTATCCGGTGGCAGCTCAATGGGAGAAAAAGACTACACTGTCAAGGTTATTGATAACTTAGGGAAAGTTCTCTTCCATGGATTAGCAATAAAGCCCGGTAAGCCAACCATTTTAGGGATAGTGGATGGAAAACCGGTGGTGGGACTTCCAGGACAACCGGCTTCAGCCATTATGGTTTATATGATTATACTCAGAGAGTTTATGACGATTTTTTATGGTCAGGATCAATTTAAATACCAGACCATCCAGGGGAAATTAATGGAGAATATCCATGCTGCTCCCGGGCGAAGAACGTTACAGACCATCGCCATAAACGAAGTGAATGGGTTGATTGAAGTGCGGCCCACTTATGGAAAATCAGGGATGATTACCCTTTTATCCTACTCGGATGGATATATTGAAATGACTGAGAATGAAGAAGGAAAAAATGCTGGAGATTTAGTCCAAGTCACCTTATTTTAACGGATAAATATTAAAAACAGACCGATTAGAAGTGGAGGAAATCATGAATACAGAGAATAAAGGTAAAAAAGACGAACGTAATTTGTATTTGAAAAATGAAGATCTGGATGTGGCTGTCAGTAAATATCTGGGGGTAATATCTCTGGAAAAAGATCAAAAGGCCAGTCAAAGCCTGTCAGTCACTGAAACCCAGGGATGGGTGACTGAAGAACCTGTGTTTGCAAAAATATCATCTCCCTATTATAACGCCTCGGCCATGGATGGTATCTGTGTGGATGCCATGGCAATGATCGGGGTTGATGAGCGACATCCGAAGACCCTGATAAAAGGTCGGGATTTTAATTTTGTTGATACCGGAGATGTGATCACAGACCCATATAACGCTGTAATCATGATTGAAGATGTGATGATTCAGGACGACGAACAGGTCAGCATTAATAATCCTGTGGCCCTATGGCAGCATGTAAGGCCTATAGGGGAGGACATAGTGGCTGGAGAACTGATCATTCCGGCATATCATCGCGTGCGCCCCATAGATGTCGGCGCCTTGCTGGCAGGTGGAATCACAGAAGTTGAGGTCATGAAAAAACCACGGGTAGGGATCATCCCCACCGGAACTGAGTTGGTAGAAGCCGGGGACCCTATGGCCATTGGAAAAATCATCGATTCAAACACCCATATGTTTGCCGGTTTGGTTAAAGAATACGGGGGAGTGCCCAATCGATATCCACCGGTAAGTGACGATTATAGTTTAATCAGGAGTGGGATTATGACAGCTGTGGAAGAGAATGATGTGGTGCTTATTTCGGCCGGCTCATCAGCCGGTACCGAGGATTACACAAGACGGCTCATCGAAGAGCTTGGTGAGGTAGTTATTCATGGGGTCGCCATTAAACCTGGAAAACCTGTGGTTCTGGGAATCATCAAAGGTAAACCCGTTATTGGCATTCCCGGTTATCCGGTGTCAGCCTATTTTGTTTTCGAAAGCTTTGTAAAGCCCGTTATTTTCGCTTATAATCGCCAGGTTAACGCTAAGGGCGTCACCATTAAGGCAATCCTTTCAAAAAGACTGATGTCAACACTTAAATATCTGGAGTTTGTCCGGATGAAATGCGGTCGTGTTAACGATACTTTCGTGGCAGTCCCGCTGGATCGGGGAGCCGGGGTTACCATGTCGCTGGTTAATGCTGATGGTATCTTAAAGATCCCTAAAAATGTTGAAGGCTATGATGCCGGGGAAGTGGTAGAGCTGATGCTGATGCGCCCTCAGGAAGAAATTGAGAACACTTTAGTTTCCATCGGCAGCCACGATGTGCTGATGGATGTGCTGGCTAATATTATTCATAAAAATCGAGGAATGGTAAACCTTTCATCAGCCCATGTTGGAAGCTTAGGCGGCATTATGGCCATTAAAAAAGGGGAATGTCATATTGCCCCCATTCATTTACTTGATGAGGAAACCGGAATTTACAACATTCCTTACTTAAATCGATACCTGAAGGATGAGGATGTGGTTTTAATTAAAGGAGTAAAACGGACCCAGGGATTTATAATACCAAAAGGAAATCCTAAAAATATCACCGGAATTAAAGATCTCACCCGGGAGGATATCAGTCTTGTCAATCGTCAGAGAGGATCAGGGACACGGGTCCTCCTGGACTACCTTATAAAAAATAATGGCATTGATGTCAAGGACATTTTAGGGTATACTCGAGAGATGAACACTCACATGATGGTAGCATCGGCAGTGAAGTCAGGTTCCTGTGATGTCGGCGTCGGGGTTTTGTCGGCTGCGAATATGATGGGTTTGGACTTTATTCCCATTGGGGATGAAGAATATGATTTTGCAATCCTGAGGAAAAATCTTGACGACCCACGGGTGCAGACATTTGTAAATGTTCTTAAGTCACAGGAATTTAAAGAAGCACTAACCCAGTTAGGTGGGTACGGGTTTAAAAACCCGGGAGAAATGATTAATCCCTAAGAATGTTCAGGGGAGAAAGCAGGAAGACAATGAAGGATCAGTACGGACGAAAAATAAATTACATGCGTCTCTCCATAACCGATCTATGCAATTTGCGATGTGAATACTGTATGCCGGAAGAGGGGATTGAAAAACGTCCTCATAAAAAAAATCTTTCCTTTGAAGAAATGGTTGATCTGGTTAAAGCCGGGGTTGCCATGGGCATTGACAAGATACGCCTCACCGGTGGGGAACCACTGGTGCGTCACGGGATTGTTGAATTGGTGAAAGAAATTGGTCAGATACCCGGAATAAAAGATTTAACCATGACTACAAACGGTATTTTACTGCCGAAATATGCCAAAGATTTAAAAGCAGCCGGTTTAACCCGGGTTAATATCAGTTTGGATACCTTTGATGCTGAGAAATTTCATAAAATTACCCGGTTAGGGCATGTTGAAGATGTGTTCGCAGGCATTAAAGCTGCCAAGGAAGTGGGACTCAGCCCCATAAAAATCAATGTCGTATTAATCAATGGTTTTAATGATGATGAAATTGAGACCTTTGTTAATTACACGATGGACAATGAGGTGGATGTTCGGTTTATTGAACTGATGCCATTAGGTCAGTCCAGTGATTTTGCCGAGCACAAATACCTTTCTAATGATGAGGTTTTAAAACGTGTTCCAGAGCTGCAACCATTTAATGAAAAGGAAAAATCCGGTCCGGCAGAGTATTATCAATTGCCTGGAGCTAAAGGGCGAGTCGGGCTGATTAACCCCATCAGCAAGCATTTTTGTAAGGAATGCAATCGTATTCGAGTGACCACAGATGGGAAAATTAAACCCTGTCTCCATTCGGATCATGAAATTGATATTCTCGCCCTTCGAAAAGAAGGGAAAACCTATGAAGAAATTTTATTAAAGGCCATTGAAGATAAACCGGAAAAACATCACATAAATGAACATGAAAAACAATTGTTGAGAAATATGAATGAGATTGGAGGTTGATTATGGAAAAAGAAAACACCGAACTTACCCACTTTAATGAGGCGGGCAGAGGCCGAATGGTGGATGTATCAGAAAAAGACAGCACTGAACGAGTAGCCATTGCAAGAGGATCTATTTCCATGGAGCCTGAAACCCTGAGAAGAATCATGGAAGGCCAGATGAAAAAAGGGGATGTACTTGGGGTGGCCCAAATCGCTGGGATTATGGGCGTGAAGCAAACATCCACTCTGATTCCCATGTGCCATAACATTTTTATTTCAGGAAGCGATATTGCCTTTGAAATTGATGAAGCCAATGCAAAGATTACAATTGAGGCCACCGTAAAAAACACCGGTAAAACCGGGGTGGAAATGGAAGCATTAACAGCGGTATCCGTGACCGCTCTCACCATTTATGATATGTGCAAGGCCATAGACAGAGAAATGGTCATCAGTGAGATATGTTTAATGAAAAAATCCGGTGGAAAATCCGGGATATTTATAAGAAATAAAAAATTGGAGGAACAAAAATGAGTGCAAAAGTAACAGCAGTGAATATCAGTGAAAAAAAAGGGGAAATGAAAAAGCCCATTAAAATTGGAGATTTCATCAAGGATTTTGGTCTTAAAGATGATGCCCATGCAGGTAAATGGCATCGACAGGTTAGCCTTTTAGGTCAGGAAAGCATTGATAAAATGACAGAAAAAGGTATTGAAGGTTTGTGCGCAGGTAATTTTGCGGAAAATCTTACCACTGAAGGTATCTGCCTTTATGAGCTGCCAATTGGCACTAAGCTGAAAATTGGAGAAACCCTTCAGGAAGTGACTCAAATTGGGAAAGAATGTCATTCCGGTTGTGAAATCGCCAAAAAAGTTGGCGATTGTATCATGCCCCGAGAAGGAATATTTACCATTGTTTTAGAAAGCGGCACCATTAAAGCAGGAGACAGCATCGATATCGTTAAATAAAAGAGGAGTTTTAAAAAAATGAGTTTTTTTAAAAAAAGCTTACTTCTGGGATTATGTTTCGTTTTAGGAGTCGGGCTTCTGGCAGGATGTGACAATGCAAACACAATCGCTGACAAAGACCAGGGACAAAACAAGGAAGACACATCAAGTCGTGTTATGCCGAATAATATAAAAGAAGAGAGCATCACCTTTGGGGAGGATGCTTTTCTTTTGTCTGGAACTTTAACCACCCCGGTCCAGGGAACCAGTTTCCCCTGTGTGATTCTTGTTCAGGGGTCAGGCCCCCAGGATCGGGATGAAACCATTGGTCCCAACGCACCCTTTAGAGATATCGCCTGGGGCCTGGCGCAACAGGGGATTGCTTCCATTCGTTATGATAAACGGACAAAAACTTATGCGAATCACATAGGAGAAAATATTACACCAAAGGAAGAGACCATTGATGATGTGATCCATGCTTTGGATGATGCAAAGGGACTCGATAAAATCAACAGTAAAGACATTTTTATCCTGGGACATGGCTTCGGAGGATACCTGATGCCTAAAATAGCTGAATTGATCCCTGATGCCGCAGGATATATAATTCTGGGAGGTTCGCCATCCCCTTTAGAGGATCTTATGATCCGACAATATGATTATCTGACAAGTCTGGATAATACCATTACCAACGAAGAAGCTGAATTTATGTCTCAGGCCAAGGCCGCCTGGAACAGGATCAGGCAATTAACCCCTGAAGCAGAAGAAAGCTCCTCCCAATTAATGGGAATACCCAGAGATTATTGGCTTTATCTTAAGGATTACCAGCCAACTGAATCCCTGATTCACATTGAAAAACCAGTCCTTATTCTCCAGGGAGCAGAGGATTATGAGGTGAATATGATTGAGTTTGATCAATGGAAAATTGCCTTATCAGATAAACGCAATGTCACGCTAAAAGCCTATCCCGGTTTAAATCATCTTTTTATCATGGGAAATGGATCAAAATCTCCTGAAGAGTATAAGATTTCCGGAAAAGTAAGTCAGGAAGTGATCGATGACCTGGCGAATTTTGTCCGGGTGAATTCAAGTGAAGAGTAAAGTTTCAGAAAAAACTAAAATAATTTTCAAAAACATATAAAAATATGCTTTTGACTTGCAAAGTTTAAATAAAGTGTTACAATAATAAATGGTAATGTCGTACAAGTGTCTCTTGTAGGAGGACAATGTGAATGAATTTTTAAATAATATGAACGGTGTAGCCTGGAGCTTCATCCCGATTTTATTGATTCTTTTTTTAATGGCAGGAATCATGTTCGTGTTTTATTTTAAGAAGAAAGCCGAAGAATTAACAATCTATATAAAAAGTATTGCCGCATCCCTGGAGAGGCTTTCAAATCAGGGAAACGACAATTAAGAAAGAGTTTGATGGAGGAATTATATGTTTTTTGAAGAAGTGAAACAAGCAGATCCGGAGATTTATGAACTCATGGAAAAGGAACTGCATCGACAACAAGATCATTTAGAGCTCATAGCCTCTGAAAACTTTGTTTCCGAAGCAATCCTCAGTGCCATGGGAAGCCATTTAACGAATAAATATGCAGAGGGTACCCCTGGGCACCGCTTTTATGGGGGATGTGTCCATGTAGACGTAATTGAACAAGTAGCCATTGATCGGGCCAAGGCTCTTTTTGGTGCAGAATATGCCAACGTACAGCCCCATTCTGGAGCACAGGCCAATTCGGCTGTTTATATGGGAATATTAGAGCCCGGGGATACTGTTTTAGGAATGCGTCTGGATCAGGGTGGTCATTTAACCCACGGAAGCCCAGCCAATCTTTCAGGGAAATTTTATAACTTTGTTTCGTATGGGGTTGACCAGGTAACCGAAACCATTAATTATGACGAAATTGAAAAACTCATTGCAGAGCATCATCCCAAATTGGTGGTTGCAGGCGCAAGTTCTTACCCAAGAACCATTGATTTTGAACGCATTTCAAAAATGACCAAGGCTGCCGGGTGTTATTTCATGGTTGATATGGCTCATATTGCCGGGCTTGTCGCCGCAGGTCAGCACCAAAGCCCGGTACCCTATGCCGACTTTGTGACAACCACCACCCATAAAACCCTGAGAGGTCCGCGAGGCGGTGTCATTCTCTGCAAAGAGAAATACGGAAAACTCATCGACAAAGGTGTTTTTCCAGGCACCCAGGGCGGCCCTTTAGAGCATATGATCGCAGCCAAAGCAATCGCATTTAAAGAGGCTGCAACACCTGAATTTAAAGCTTACCAGGAACAGGTGGTTAAAAATGCCAAAGTATTATGTGCGGCCCTGGAAAAACGGGGATTTCGGATTGTTTCCGGAGGAACCGATAACCATCTGATGCTGTTGGATGTCAGCAGAGTTGGATTAACAGGGAAAGAAGCCGACGATACATTAGGCAAGGTCAACATCACTGCCAATAAAAATGCCATTCCCTATGATAAACAAAGTCCTTTTGTGACCAGTGGTATCCGTGTGGGAACCCCGGCCATTACCACCCGTGGTATGGTAGAGGAAGATATGGAAATTGTGGCAGACGCCATAGAAGCGGCGCTCATTAAGAAAGACCCGGTGCTGGCCCTTGCAAAAGTAGCCTACTTAACTGAAAAATACCCATTATATCCAGGATTAATGGGATAGGGGAGTCACACTCATTTCAAGGCCAATTATTTATCATTGTGTGCTGCAAGATCGTACAGGCTATGCCTGTTCGCCATGAGGCACACAATCTGATAAAATAATAGTCCTTGAAAAAGTTTGTTTAGACCTTTGTCTGCAACCTCACATCAGCAAGGATTTGTTCGTTGCTGGTGTTTTTTTGAACTATTTACTAAGAGAAATGAAGTGAAAATATGATTTATCTGATAAGTTACCTGGTTGTTATTAATTGTATTACCTTCTGTTTATTCTGGATGGACAAACAGAAGTCTAAAAAACAGGCATGGCGTATTCCCGAAAAGACGCTGCTGGGCTTTAGTGCCATTGGCGGGAGTCTGGGAGGAATTTGCGGCATGCAAATCTTTCATCATAAAACAAAGCATCCGATTTTTTTTATCGGACTTCCTTTTATCCTGATCCTCCAGGGTGGCATCAGCCTTTTCATTTACTGGAAAATTTTCTAAAAAGGGCTGAAAAAGTCAGGAAAACCTTGACAAGATATGAAAAAAACTGTACTCTATAATGGTACTCAGAAATGAGTGGTGTGCGAGAGTGTTGGAACTGGCAGACAAGCACGTTTCAGAGGCGTGTGCCCAAAAGGCGTACGGGTTCGACCCCCGTTTCTCGCACCACTATTAAAAAGCTGAGCTGTGAAAATTCTTAGAAGAGTTTTCACGGCTTTTTTATTTTTGGAACACAAGGGGACGGTTCTTTTGTGTTGATTTGCATCCTGCCATATGGTAAAATAAATGCATGCGGAGGTGTAAAATGCCAAGAAGAGCACGGGAAAAAAGCAGCACCGGAATTTATCATGTTGTGTTAAGAGGGATTAATCGACAGATCATCTTTGAAGAGGATGAAGATTATCAAAAACTCTTACAAACGCTACAG
>Ga0209748_1001069_pt1 | contig 13683 bp, 14 predicted proteins | sample BarGraIncu00421A_FD_185490 | JGI IMG/M metagenome (GOLD analysis project Ga0209748, IMG submission 185490) | Arctic peat soil microbial communities from Barrow, Alaska - Barrow Graham LP Incubations 004-21A (SPAdes) (version 2) | ecosystem: Environmental > Terrestrial > Soil > Wetlands > Peat... | reverse complement strand
GCGGCGTCCCACGTCGGTGAACAGGTCAGCGAACATCTCATCAGGGAACAACGTGAAGCACTCCCGGTGCAGCACCCCGTAGATCGAGTCCGCCGCGACCCGGCCCTCGCAGTAGCCGACCGTCGAGCGCAGCAGATCACCCTGTTTCGGCGCCAACCCCAACGTCATCGCGAACTCCCAAGACAGACAACGAAATCCCTTGCCACTATTGTCCCAAAGCGATCACATCAGCCCTGTCGGCGACACGCGAAAAACACCAGCGACCTAGGACAGCTCCCGCAGGTCGACGCCTTCCATGCCCAGCGCGGGCGCCTCAGCCCAGCGCAGGCCGACTGGACGGCACTGGGCTGCGGACGCTGAGGCTGCAGGCGACGTTCGGTGTTAGCGGGCTCGGCGGAATCGTTGCGAGGGGCGGCCGACGGTGCCGGAGGACAGGGTCCCGGTTCCCTGAAGGTGGGGTTCCATGCCCCGGCGGAAGGTGTCCTTCTGCAGGATGGTCCCGGCGATGGCTTCGTGGACGTCCCGCAGCTCGCGGATCGTGAACCGTGTGCCCAGAAGGCGCTCGGGGTCGGGGCGGTCGGCATACCGCAGCCTTAGTTCTTTCCTTGCGCGACTCACGATCGCGTCATGGTCGAAGGGCAGCGGCCCCGGCCGGGATACGGGAGCCAGCCGGACCACCCCGGGGTCAGCAAGCGCGCCCGCCAGAACGGCATACGGGATGACGGCCAGGTGTGCCACGGACAGCACCCATCCGCGCTCGTCACGGTCCGGGTCGTCGAAGACGGCGAGCTGTGCTGGGCGGCCGCCCGTGACGCCGGCCTTTTCGGCCAGCGACCGGGCCACGGCGTCGGCAAGTCGTTCGCCCTGGTGCAGGAAGGTGCCGGGTAGCGCCCAGGCAGGGCCACCATCACCCGCGAGTCGTCGGACCAGGAGCACGGACAGCCGGTGTGGGGGAGTGCCAGGGGCCGGTTTGATCCGGGGGGCGAGGGTCAGGACGGCCGTATCCACGGCCACGGACGGATGCGGGTAGTCGGCCAGAGCCCGTCCGGTCGTGTCGCGATACGGCTTCGGGAACCTGGCCGGGCGTTGTTCGGAGGGCACCGTCAGAGGCTACCTCCAGAGTCCTAATTAGAGCAAGAGTGATCTAATGGCTCAAGAGCTCGGGGTCGGGCCAGACTCAGGTGCCACAACGGTTGATCCCGCCCGCTGAGGCCCAATACTGGTCGTATTCAATTGCCCTGTAATCGAGATGTGACATTTGGGCGCTGGTTATGTACTGTTATCGGGCTTCGTCACCTTCGGCGGAGTACTTGATGCGGTTCGCCTAATCCTGTCACCGCATTCAAGACTCTCAACATCCGCTTGGCAGGAGCGGGGGACCCACATTTTGGGGCGTCGAAAGACGCTCCTTGGGGTGAAGCCCTCTTGGTGGTGGACGATTTTTTGTCGTTCCGCTGGCATGAGGGCCGGGTGCAAATCTCCCATCCGAATCCGACAGCTGACCTCGTAGGCGTCTGGAGAGGTTCCTTAACTGTGTCGAGCCATAATTCTGGTCGCCATCGCGCACCGAGCAACTTGAGTTCTGCGTCATCCTTTTCGTCGGCGTTCTCGCGTTCAGCCAAGCCGGCGAGCAAGGCCTCCGCCGTCATCGTCATCTCCGGTGCCATGGTGGCCTCCCTCGCCCTCCCGGCCTCAGCAGCCGCACCGATCGTCAAGGCCACCGCACCGGTTGCCCTGGCGGTTGCAGTTGCGGTCGCTGCTCCGTCATCCGCCCAGGCACCGCTGGCTCCCCGGACCTTCGGGAACATCGGTTTCGCCGGTGTGGTCAAGCCCAAGCCCAAGCCCAAGCCTGTCGTGGCGCCCGTTGTCCAGCAGGCGGTCGTCGTCAGTCGCTCCACCACGCGCTCTGCTATCTCGCCCACCTCAACGCCGGCTCCGGTCGCGGCGGCTTCTCGCTCGGGCGGCATTCTCGGCATCGCTGCGAGCCTGGCGGGCATCTACTACATCTATGGCGGCACCACAACTGCCGGCTTCGACTGCTCCGGTTACACGCAGTACGTCTTCGCGAAGATGGGCATCAGCATCCCCCGCACGTCTGAGGCACAGCAGGCGGCCGTGACGCCGGTGTCGAACCCGCAACCGGGTGACCTCGTGTTCTTCGGTTCACCGGCCGGCCACGTCGGCATCTACGCCGGTAACGGCATGATGTGGGACTCCCCGCACACCGGCGTGTCCATTGGCCTGCACAAGATCTGGTCGTCCAGCGCGACCTACGGTCGCCCCTGATGGACGCGCGCGCCTAGCCAGCGCGGCTTTCTGGCGCTCAGGGCGCCTGGATGAGGCCGATGACGTTGCCGTCCACGTCGGTGACCGATGCGACCAGCCTGCCGCCGCCGACGTCCTGGATCGCCCTGTGCTCCAGGGCGCCGGCGGCCAGGAGCCCTTTGATGCTCTGGTGGATGCTGTCGACGTGCCAGTAGCCGACTGGCCCGGTCATGCCGTTCTTGTGGCCGTTGGGATCCAGGCCGATGTGCTGACCCCCGACACTGAACCCGACGTAGTAGCCCTCATCCATGTCAGGCGCCACACCCAGGATCGTGCCGTACAGCGCCTTCGCCTGGGCCAGATCCCTGACGGGATAGATCACGGTCTTGATGCCTGATGTCATGAAGAACTCCTCACGCTCGATAAGTCACATTGACGGGGTGTTCTGTCAACTTTATGACGGACCGTGATCCGAGGCTGCGGCAAGTGCAGGCGGACGAGATCCCGGCGCGGTAGTTCGATGCTCACCGTGCATACCCGTCCCAGGGGATTGTCCGGCCGACCGGCTCGCAGATCAGCTGCGCCGGTCCCGCTTGTCGACCAGCACCAGTCCCCAGGCGACGACACCGGACGTCAGGAGCAGCAGCCAGGAGAACGCAACCCACGTGGTGGCGATGCGAGCGGCCCACGCCGTCGTCGCGGTCCCGACCACGAGGGTTGCCAGGAACGGCTTGCCGTACCAGAAGATCATCGATGGCACCCCGGCGCGGGGTCCAAAGACCCCGACCGGCGGCAGTCCGCGAAACGATGCCATGAGGTGCGAACCGGCCAGCAGGACCCCGATGCCAAGCACCCAGATTGAATCGGTTGGCCTGACCAGGCCGGCCAGCGACAGTCCTGCGTTCACGACGATGGCACTCAGCGCCCAGGCCGACAACGGCACGGCAAGGTGCGCGAGCGCGGTGTCACGGTAAGGAAGGCCCAGCAGCCGTGACGTGCCCGAGTTGTCGGCATGCAGCCGCAGACCCTCGCACAAGGCGCCGAAACCCAGGTAGGCGACGATCAGGCTGAATAGTGGAGCCACCGTCGGGGTCCGTGGCGACTGCAATGACAACATCAGCCCGGCCGATCCGGCGGCCGCGAAACCCAGCCCGTAGAGCGCGGACCATGGCGCCCGGTGCAGGCCCAGCAGGTCACGGCGGGCGATCACCACCAGTGGCCCGCTGGCGCGCAACCGCACGTGTCGGGCGTGCGTCGAGGGTCGTGCGGCGTCGAGGCGCACCGTGCGGAGATCGCCTGCGAGTACTGCTCCACCGATGGTGGCATTGCTCGCGGACTGCCTCTGCAGACCGGCGATGTCCAACAGTGCCAACGCGTTTCGGCGCCCACCGGGGAGCGAGGAGCCTGACGGCAAGCCGAGTGGGGACGCATGCACCTGACCGTGCAGCCAGAGCTCGGCGATCAGCACGCCGAGCAGGGCGCCGCAGACAGTGGCCGGCAGCAGCACGACAGGTGAGGAGACCTTGGCGATCGCCAGTCCCGCACCGCCGACCGCACCGACCAGCATGCCGCCGATGACGGAACCACCGAAGCTCAGACGCCAGTTCCGGGCGAGAGTGACTGTGCGCGGCATGGGGCTGGCGACGACCAGCCCGAGGTAGGGCAGCGGTGGCACCACCGGGCCATGAACACGTCCCACCAACGGGACCAGGGCCAGGAGTAACGCGGTTACCGACACCGCGACAATCGCCCCGACCGGGGTCCAGGCATGTGCGGCCAGCCACTTCCCGTCGAGGGAACGGAACAGCTGCTGGGCCGCCGGCACCCCGTACGAGGCCGCAGCGATCACGGCGACGTACACGGGATACAAGGTGGTGCTCACAGACGTGTCCGGGCGGTTGCCGAGGATGGCAGCGCGGACCTGCCGCAGTCGTTGCTGGTCCGCGCCGGTCATGCCGACTGGAGGTCGACGACGGTGTCAGCCAGCGCGTCAGTCATCGCCGGGTCGTGGCAGGCGATGAGCAGGCCGCTGCCATCTGCCTTGCGGTCCAGCAGGATTCGGGTGAGAAGCTCGCGCTTGTCCGGGTCAAGACGCTGCTCCGGCTCGTCCAGGAGGAGGATGGACGAGGGGCGTACGAGGACCATCGAGAGATGGAACAGCTGCTGTTGACCCGATGACAGCTCGTGCGGGAACCGCTCGGCCAGATGATCGATCTCGAGCAGCTCGAGGATCTCGTCGGCGCGGTCGTCAGCAGGCTCCCCAACATGGCCCCAGGTGGAGTCGATCAGGACGAGGTGGTCGACCAGCGTCAGATCCCGATAGGTCGCGGGTGCTCCGATCAGAGCTGCGACGGCGGTGCGGGTGGCGTCTTGTCTTTCGTCGACCGGCGAGCCATCCAGGGTGGCCTCGCCCTCCGACGCTGACATGGTGCCCGCGAGGATCCGCAACAGCGTGGTCTTGCCGCTGCCGTTCGGGCCGCGCAGGACGACACACTGTGCCCTGCGAAGCTGGACGTCGGCGGGCAGCAACAGCACAGCCTCGTCGATCTTCTTCCCGACACCCGTGGCCCGGAGAACATGGTCGGCAGGTTCGTGCACAGCAGGTATGGCGGCGCCGCGACGTCCCAGCATGGTTGTCTCTCCCTCGGTCTCCCGTGATTCTTTCACCACTGCAGATGCCGCATGTCGGGAGCCGAGCCGAACACGTCGGCGCGGACTGTCACCGGCCCGACGACACCCCCGTGGCGACGGGCACCAAGTGGGCCGAACAGCCCCACGGCCACGGGAGGGCCGATGAACGACGCCGTCTCGTGGCTGCCGGGCAACGCCAAGTCGACCAGGGTGATCCAGGCGTCAGCGCAGTTCCAGCCCAAGGACGAGATCCCGGCGACAGTGGTCTACGAGCGCGCCGGGGGAGTGACCCCCCAGGACATAGCCTCGGTGACAGCTCAGATCGCGAAGTTCAACGCCCTCGCGCCGGTTGCCCGTCCTTCTGTGGGTCCGATCCCGTCCCGGGACAAGAGCGCCATCCGGGTTGAGGTGCCGATCAACGCGGGAAGTGCCGGCTGGGACAAGCTCTCGGCCGCGGTGACAGATATGCGGTCCATTGCCAAGGCCAGCCCGGCCGGGCTGTCCGTGCACTTCACCGGTCCCGGGGGCTTCGCCGCGGACTCCTCGGCGGCCTTCTCCGGGATCGACGGCAAGCTCCTCTACTCCGCGCTGGCCGTCGTCATCTTCATCCTGCTGATCACCTATCGCAGCCCGGTGCTCTGGCTGCTTCCGGTGGTCTCCGCCGGACTGGCACTGACCGTCGCCCAAGCGGTCGTCTACCTGTTGGCGAGAAACGGCCTCACGGTCAACGCCCAGAGTGCCGGCATCCTCACGGTCCTTGTCTTCGGGGCCGGGACCGACTATGCCCTGCTCCTGGTCGCCCGCTACCGCGAGGAGCTGCGTCGCCACGAGGACCGTCATGAGGCAATGGCGTTTGCGTTGCACCGTGTCGGTCCCGCGATCTTCGCCAGTGGTTCCACGGTCATCGCCGGCATGCTGTGCCTGCTGGTCGCGAGCATGAACTCCACCCAGGGCCTGGGTCCTGTGGCAGCAGTCGGAATCGCGGTCGGGCTAATGGTCATGCTCACCTTGTTGCCAGCCCTCTTGGTCATCTTCGGTCGTTGGTTCTTCTGGCCGGTGCATCCGACGTTCGGGTCGGTCGACCACACCGCGACGGGTGTCTGGGCCAAGGTCGGCGCGCGCATTGCCCGTGCGCCACGGGCCACCTGGATCGCCACATCGGCCGCCTTGATCGTGGCAGGTGTGGGTGTCTTCCAGCTGAACGCCGTAGGGCTCCAGAACAGGGATGCGTTCTTCGGCACGCCGGACTCTGTGGTGGGCGAACAGGTTCTGGCTGATCACTTCCCGGCAGGCGCAGGACAGCCTGTCATTGTCATCGCGAACGCAGATCGTGCCACGGCGGTGAGGACAGCGTTGACCGGTGTCGGCGGCATCTCGGGTGTCGCCCCACCTGTGGTCAAGGGCGACCGCGTTCTCCTCGCGGGGACGCTTGCCGTCGCCCCTGACAGCCAGGCGGCGATCGACACCGTCGGGCGGGTACGGGATGCCGTCCACCAGGTCCCCGGCGCACAGGCTATTGCCAGAGGTGACTCCGCCACCCGCGGGGACATCTTGCAGGCCGCCAGCAACGACAACAAAGGTGATCATCCCGCTGATCCTGTTCGTGGTGTTCCTCATCCTGATGCTGTTGCTCCGGGCGGTGGTCGCGCCGCTGATCCTGATCGGGACCGTGGTCCTCTCATTCGGGGCCGCGATGGGACTGAGCTCGCTGGTCTTCCGACATGTCTTCAACTTCGCCGGCGCCGACTCGTCGCTCCCGCTCTTCGTATTCGTCTTCCTGGTGGCCCTCGGGATCGACTACAACATCTTCCTGATGACGAGGGTGCACGAGGAGGCCAGGCAGTTCGGCACCAGGCGTGGCGCCCTCATCGGGCTGGCCGCGACCGGTGGCGTGATCACGTCAGCCGGCCTGGTGCTGGCTGGTACGTTCTCGGTCCTGGCCACTCTGCCGGTGGTGGCGTTCGCCGAGATCGGGTTCGCCGTTGCCCTGGGTGTCCTGCTCGACACGCTGATCGTGCGCTCGGTGCTGGTGACGGCGCTGAACCTGGACGTCGGCCGGCACATGTGGTGGCCGAGCAGCCTTGCGAACAAACCGGATTCGGAAGAGCTACCTCGACCCGCCACGGTTACGCACCGGGGTGCGGCCTCAGGTGCCCTCAGGCGAACCCAGACCGACTGACCGTCAGTCGAGATCGTACGGGTCTGCGAGAACCCCCTTGCCCGCGAACAGCAGCTCAGCCGATGCGCTCGGCGACCTCCGGCGGGAAGCCACCGGTGGCCACCGGGCCCCAGCTGGTGGGCGTGATCCGGATCAGTGACTTGCCCTGCCGGGCCATGGCCCGCTTGTACTCGTCCCAGTCCGGATGTTCGCCGGCGATGGAACGAAAGTAGTCGACGAACGGCTCAGCAGCTTCGGGCATGTCGAGCACCTCGGCCGTGCCGTACACCTGAACCCAGGGCCCGTCGAAGTCGTCGGAAAGCACGCAGATGCTCACCTCGGGGTCGCGGCGGGTATTGCTCGCCTTCGCCCGTTGCGGGTACGTCGACACGACGATCCGGCCCTCAGGGTCCACGCCGCAGCTCACCGGGGAAAGCTGCGGTCTACCGTCGCCGCGCGTGGCCACATAGATCCCCTTGTGCCGGGGACGCAGGAAATCGAGGAGCTCCTCGTGGGAAACCTTGTCAGTGGTGGCAACCTTGGGCATGAACGCAATGGTAACGCCCGGCTGTCCCCGAGGCCCACTGGCAACCTGTCCATTGGGGCGGTCCGCAGCGGTGGACCAGAATCAGTAACCTCGACTGTGTGCACACACGTGAGCTGGGCAGGAAGGGTCGTCAGGTATCCATCGTTGGTCTGGGGTGCTGGCAGCTCGGTGGTGACTGGGGCCGGGTGGACGATGCGGACGCGATGGGCGTGCTGCACGCAGCGGTCGACGCCGGGGTGACGTTCCTCGATACCGCGGATGTCTACGGTGACGGCCGAAGTGAGGTCCTCATCGGGCGACTCTTGGCTGAGCGGCCCGACGCCGCCCTCACCGTTGCCACGAAGATGGGCCGACGGGCCGACCCACACGTTCCCGAGGCATTCACTCTCGAGGCCTTCCGGAACTGGACAGACCGCAGCCGGGCCAACCTTGGCGTCGAGGTGCTCGATCTTGTCCAGCTGCACTGTCCGCCGACGCCGGTGTTCTCTGATGACCGCGTCTTCGACGCTCTTGACACCCTGGTGCAGGAACAGCGCATCGCTGCCTATGGCGTTTCGGTGGAGACGTGTGAAGAGGCGCTCACTGCGATCGCCCGTTCTCACGTCGCCACGGTCCAGCTCATCCTCAACGTGTTCCGCCGCAAGCCGCTGGAGCGGGTCCTGCCGGCCGCACTCGAAGCGGGCGTCGGCATCATCGCGCGCGTGCCGCTGGCCAGCGGGCTCCTGTCCGGCAAGTACGACTTGTCCACCACTTTCGCGCCGGAGGACCACCGCACCTACAACCGCCACGGCGCGGCCTTCGACGTCGGCGAGACCTTCAGTGGCGTGCCGTTCGAGATCGGGGTGCGCGCGGCACGCAGTGTGGCCGCCCAAGCCCAGGGGACCCCCACCTCCCAGTTGGCACTGCGGTGGATCCTCGACCAGCCCGGCGTCAGCACCATCATCCCGGGTGCACGCAACGCGTCTCAGGTGAGTGGCAACGCCGCCGCCGCTGAGCTTGAACCGCTGTCGGCCGACGTACTGGATGCGCTACGCGATATCTACGACACGGAGATCCGCGAGCACGTGCATAACCGCTGGTGACCCACACCAGATGGGCTGGCATCGCGGTCAGTGGTAACTGCGCGTTGGGTGGACAGCTTGTTCTTCCCTGACAAAGCGCCCAGCGTAGATCGCATTGCGCCCGAGCGACGGCCCCGCCGGGGGCGTTCCTTGAAGGGCCGAGAGCTACAGGTCCTTGCGGCGGAACGCCTGCGCGGCAAACGCGACGAGAACGACAGCGAGCAGCAGCGAGGTCAGTACCGGCCACAGCACGGCGGCGTCCTTGCCGGCTGCGAGCGACGCGGGTTGGGTGGCCAGGGCTGCCGGTGAGTACGAGCCGAGGGGCTTCCAGATCGACGCGATCGACACCAGCGCGTAGATACCCAGGCCCGCGCCGGCAGCTCCAGCCGCAGACCCAATGAGGACCGAGAGAAGTGTCATCAGGGAAATGAAGAGCACGCCGAACACGAGCCACACCATCGCCGAGGACCACAGTGCCGATCCCGGCGCCTTCCCGAATACGGCCGCCGTGAGCCCCCAGGTGAGGAGAGTTCCCATGACAACCAGGACCGCGAGGAACACCGAGTGGACCGAAGCCTTGGCGATGACGAACGCGGCCCGCGATACCGGCTTGGTGAGCACAAGAACTGCCGTGCCGTTCCTGGTCTCCGCCGAGATGATGCTTCCGTAGATGATGATCAGTGCGAACAGGGCAATCTGCGACAAGTTCTTGACCCACTGGGTGTAGGAATCAAGATAGGTCGGTGTCGGCAGCTTGAGTCCACCGAGCTGGCTGCCGGCCAGCGCACCCACGATCTCCGGGGTGTACCGGGCGAGGACCGGGCCGGTCAGTGCGAAGAACAGCAGGATGCCGGGAAGCACCCAGATGCGCCACGTTCGCAGGATCTCGCGGACCTCCTTGGCTGCGAACACCACGAAACCGTTCACCGCTGCTCACCTCCGACGAGCTCGACGAAGACCTCCTCGAGACCCACCTCGCCAGCCTCCATGCGTGACATCCCCGTATTCCGCGCCGCCACCATGGCTGGAATCTCCCGTTGCGCTGTACCCACATCCGTCACCGTGATCTCGATGGCGCCATCGGGTCCCCGGGCCACTGCGGTCGCCCACTTCTGACGCCCGATCGCCTGCGCCAGCTCGTCGCCGCCGTCGGTGACCTCGATCACCACCTTCTGCACTCCGTAGCGTGCCTTGAGCTCGTCGATGGGTGCCTGGGCGACCACCCGACCGCGGTCGAGGATCGCCACTGTGTCGCACACCCGCTCGACGTCGGCAAGGATGTGCGTGGAGAAGAAGACGGTGGTGCGCCCCCGAAGCGAGGTGAGCATGTCGAGGACGTCCTTGCGCCCCATCGGGTCCAGCGCACTCGTCGGCTCGTCGAGAAGCAGCAGCTTCGGTGCGTTGACAAGGGCTTGGGCCACTCCAAGACGCTGTTTCATACCCCGCGAATATCCACCGATCTTCGTCTTCACATCGCCGAGCCCGGCCAGGTTGAGCAGCATTGCGACGCGCTCGTCAAGAACTGCCCCCCCGATCCCGAAGAGCCGTCCCGCAAAGCGGAGGAGCTCGTCGGCGGACATCCACTCATAGAACCCGGGAATATCGGGCAAGAACCCGATATCGGCGCGGACGTCGTTCCCAGCCAGCGCGACATCGTGGCCGAGTATCTGCACAGAACCGCTGGTGGCACGCGCGAGACCGGTCAGGATGCGGAGCGTGGTCGTCTTACCTGCTCCGTTCGGGCCGAGAAAACCGAAGATCGAGCCTTCCTCGATGACCAGGTCCACGGCATCCAGCGCGCGTTTCTCGCCGTAGGTTTTCGTCAGCCGTGTGGTCTGGATCGCTGCGCTCACCTCGGGCCGTCTTCCTTGCGTCGCCCGTAGAGAACATCGGCGATGTCCTCAGCGCGAACCGGCGGCGATGGGGGCGCCGCCGCATCGTGGGCAACGGGCGGCGGCTTGCGGCCGACCGCAAGGTAGAGGATCGGGCCAACGGTGTTCACCAGCAGGACGATCGCGACCCAGATCCACTTGTTCTCGAAGACCACCTGCGCAGTGGGTCGCCGGTACAGATCGAGCAGTGCGATGACGTCGAGCGTGATCTCCACTAAGGTCAGCACGCCCAGAACAACCAAGACCCAGACCGGAACCGCGGCAAGGTTCGTTCTCATCGCGCACCCCTTCGTTGAGACATCTGACAGATCATGTCGCTGTTCCGCGGCGCGAGCGATGCGCGACACACGAACGAGCAGGAACGGACCACAACGCTGGTACCCGGCTCTGACGCGGGCGCCGTCGAACGGGTTCGGTGGGCTGGATCAGGAGCGGCGCCGCCGACGTTCGGCACTTTGGCGCGCAGCCGCGCGGATCCGCCGCAAGGCCCGCCGTTGACTATCGATGACCGGAGGTGGTCGCCACGCCTGTTCCGGTGAGCGGACCGCGGCCTCCACCTCGATCCGCATTCGGTCCAGGTCCGTGAGCAGGGCTCCGTGCTGTTGCCAGACCGCCCGATCCGCACTTGACTCCTTGTGCAAGAGCTCGGCAAGGCGGTCGCGGCGACGGTGCAGTTCGGCGAGTCTTCGATCGACCTCCGTTCGGGCTGGGTCCTGGGCTTCGGTTCCGGAGGTCACCACCGGCACGTGTGCGATGGCGTCAGCCGCAGCGATGAGCACCTGCACGAGCGCCTCGCGGACCTGTGCGTCGTACACGGACTCCGCCTGTTCACTTGGTACGAAGTAAGTCCGGTCGAGGAGGGAACGGCACAGGTTTCGGATCGTGAGGTACGTGTGCTCAAGCCCGGTCAGCCCGGTGCGCAAGCGCGGTAATGCCTCGCGAGCCTCGGCAACGCGTGGGTTGAACCGGGCGCTGTCCTGGGCGCGGGCCAGGGTCCGGTCGGCGTGGTCGACCTCGTCACCGAGGCGTCGGGCCTGGTCCAGCATCCGGTCGGCCAACTCGCGGGACCACCCCGAACCCAGTTGATCGGCGAGCTGCCGGAGAAACTCCGCCATTCGTTCGGCCAGCTCAGCGATCGCGTCACTAGCCGGTTGCACATAGAGCGGGGCTGCGATCACCACGTTGACGGCGACGCCGACGCCGGCTCCGATCAGCGTCTCGTAAACCCGGTCCCGGGCTGCGCCCTCGGCGCCGCCCACTGCCAGCACCAGCATCGCCGAGATCGGGACCTCGAGGAGATGGTCGCCAAGGTGCAGGAGACGGCCGATGACCAGCGACCCAGCCACCACCACGCCCAGGCTCCACCAAGTCAGCCCGACCCAGGTGGCGACGCCGACCGCGATCAGCACTCCGGCCACCACGCTGACGACTCTCTGCAAACCGCTGGCCACGGTCTCGTACATCGTCAGCTGGACGACGAGCAGTGCGGTCAGGGGAGCTAGCACCGGCTGCGGGCTGGTCGTCAGGTGCTGGGCCAAGACGTAGGACAGAACGGCGGCAAGGGTCGTCTTCGCCGTCCGCAGCCCCGGCCGGCGTCCCCGCCGGAACAGCGCGGTGCGCATCTGACGCACGGCGTCGGATCCGCGCGATGACACCCGAACCCCTAACCAGCGGTCGTTCAGGCCGGGGGCCGGATGACGACCACCGAGCAGTGTGCGTGCCGCACCACCTGGGCGCTCACGGAGCCGAGCAGCAGAGAGGCGAACCCGCCGTGGCCGCGGGAGCCGACAACGACAAGGTCGGCCTCGTGGGACAGCTCCCGCAAGACGCCGGCCGGCTGCCCCTCGAGCAGCTCAGCGTGCACCTCCACCGGAGACGTGTCGCCGGCCGCCTCGATCGCGCTCGCGAGACGCTGCCTGGCCTCCTGCTCGAACATGACAGGGTCGGGCAGCCCGTAAGGCTCCGGCCCCATGCCGCCCGCGAGACCGCCGTAGGGGATTGCCCAGACCATGACGGCGCGCACATCGCCGCCGCCATGTACACGGGCCTCGGCAACAGCCCATCGCAGAGCCTCAAGACTCGCTGTCGATCCATCGACGCCCACGACGTATCGCCGCGGGGAGACCGCCTGCTGTTCGGACACCTTCGTTCCCTTCGCCCAGGTTTGGGAGCATTCCTAATCTCTACGTTACTGATCACTGGCCCAGTCGTCGGTTCCTTCATAGCCCAGCTTCAGAAGATCGCGGATCTCGCTGACCAGCGGCATCCGCGGGTTGGTGCGATGACAGGTCCTGGAACGCGTTCATGGCCACATTGGGCAGGGCCTTTCCTTGCATCGACAACCCTGTGGAGGCAGATTGTCGACATAGGCAGCGCTCGCTCGTACCCAGTCCGCGAGCACGCGGTCGCCCTCATCGACATGGTCGTCCTCCCCGATCGAAAGGCCAGCGCATGGCAGCCACGTTCGCCACCATCGACGAGTACATCAGCTCATTCCCCGACGACGTTCAGATCATCCTCCGGGAGGTTCGACAGGCGATCCTGAACGCTGCGCCCGCAGCCGACGAGACAATCAGCTATCAGATACCCACGATCACGCTCAGCGGCCGAAAGCTGGTGCACTTCGCGGCCTGGAAGCACCACATCGGCCTCTACCCGATACCCACAGCCGACGAAGCCTTCGAGCAGAAGATCGCGCCCTACCGAGCGGCCAGGGGAACGGCGAGATTTCCGCTCCAGAAGCCCATTCCCTACGACCTCATCGAACGGGTGGCAGGACTTCTCGTCGAACAGCGGACGTGAGCGTGGGGCAGCGCTCGTTCGTCCAGCACGCGCACCGCCCCTATGTCTCGGTCGGCAGGCTTATCGCGGTGACGGGCTACGGCTTGGTGTAGGCGTCCATCGCGGCTTTGAGGTTCTTGCCCATACGAGTGGGTCCGGTCAGTTCCACCCCGAGCGCAGCGCGAAGCTCAGCACCCCCCTTACTGTTGGCGCGGATGGCTGCGCTCAAGGCCCCAGCGACCTCTGGTGCGTGGTCCTTGAGTCCGTCAGGCAGCCCACCGTGAGGTGCGGCTGCATCCACCATGGCTCCGGCAAGTACAAGAGCAGGGTCGGCTGGTTTCTCAGTCA
>Ga0209748_1001068_pt1 | contig 13693 bp, 19 predicted proteins | sample BarGraIncu00421A_FD_185490 | JGI IMG/M metagenome (GOLD analysis project Ga0209748, IMG submission 185490) | Arctic peat soil microbial communities from Barrow, Alaska - Barrow Graham LP Incubations 004-21A (SPAdes) (version 2) | ecosystem: Environmental > Terrestrial > Soil > Wetlands > Peat... | reverse complement strand
TCGTCTGATGGCGAAAACGGAAGACCCATTGCCTACCAGCGACAGCAGCGCCTCGATGCTGATGTCGGTCGGATACCTCTTGCCTTCTGCATCAACAGCCCAGCGGCGGTTTCTGTCCAATCGGGCTATCTCAACGATGGGGATGATGTCCGTCTCTTCCATCAAGTAGCCAAGAGACATTCGTCTATTGGTTGCTTCACTACTTGTCGGGTCTAGGTGACGAACGGATACCTCGGCTCTGGTCGCCACATCACGGCGCAGAAAGAAGCCGGAACCCAACAACCAAGAGACTCCAGACCTGGTGATATCAAGCGGCTCATCAACAACGATGCCGGTCTGGTTGTTCGTATCGTAAGTCGTGGGTGCTAGTCCGATGACCACCCGATGATGGATGGCGACGGTGGTGGGTCCTTCGGTCATGGTGTCTATCAGGTTCATAGGCGGAAGGATAACGACGGAATAGGACAACGCCAGTGAGTCGGCGTTGTTCTTCCTCTTGTTAAGCAATCTCCTGCGCTGAGCAACCAAACGACGGATTGGTCAAGACGGCGGCAATATCACCAGAGGACAACACTTGCCGCCGCCGATCGGCGGCGGCACCACTTCAACGCGACGAATTCGAGCGGCGGCGACAGAACCGCACGAGAACCTCGCGTCAATTTGCCCCCGAGAACCACGGATTCCTAAATGAATCTCGGCGAAACGTCGGAATGTGTGTCGGCTTAGGGAAAGCGGCATCTCGCAGGAATCTATGTGCGATTTCATTTGAAGGTCGGCGGCGGCACCCGGCGGCGGAATCGAGGTAGGGCGAAGACCGATTCGTGAATGCTCCGGTCTGTTCGTCGCTTCAAAGACCAAACCCGTTGTGAATGAATGGTTCCTTCTGGTGTTCTTCACGCCTCTTCCAAAGTCCGATACCTCATGGCGGCTGAATGTCTCATTCACAACCTGGTTTGACCTTCGTTGCCGTTCGGAACGAAATCCCTTTTCCCGATGACCATTGTTCGTCGGCGCGACCTCGGCAGGCGTTCAGCCGTGCATGGAGCATCTGCTCAAACGCCTTGGATTCTCATTGCCGTGATGACCGACCCTCGCGGGCGTGTATGCGCGAAGTGGTTATGAAGTACAACCCGTTCTTCCAGGCGTATGGATAGTAGTCGCGGGAAATGAAATAGAGTTCAGAAGATAGGAAAGACATCAAGGTCTTCAGTAGAGATACAGTATTGGAAATCCGTAAGACAACAAAGAAATCCGTAAGACTACTTGCATCCCGCAATTGTGCCGATATGCTTCCAGGGAAACGCGATGCGGGGGGTAGCAAGATGCTCAAGTTGATTGTCTACAAGTTGACGTTGGACGCGGACGAAGCGCAACAACTGCGCCGACTTCTGGTCACCTGGAACAAGGCATGCGACTATGCCGCGAAGGTGGCAGACCAGAAGCATCGGTACAACGTGATAGACATGCGTCGGAAGGTCGGCAGCGGCGGTATCGGGCTGCGTGACGATGTGGCAAGTCGGTTCTCGCTGAAGACGGGAATCGCCGATGCGGTCGTCAACCGCGTGTCCAGCGACTACAAACGGCTCAACGGTGGTCGCCGTGTCAAGAAGGTCATCCCGCACTACGGCGACAACACCTACATGGATTGCAACAAGGACACGGCATCCCTGCGTCTGCCGGTTCTACGACCGTGGCACACCGCGGAACTTCCCTGGCAAATCAGTTTGACCACCAAAGGGAAGCGGCTGCTCGTGCCGTTCGCAAAGACGGACGAGACCCCGAAGGATGACTCGTGGCAAGAGTTCGACATGCGGCTCCAAGCGGATGAGGACGGTAGATGGGTGCTGCGGGTCGCCGTTCCCGAAAAGGACTTGGATGAGGATGCGGTTGTGAGCCATCCCGAGGACATCGCCACAGGAGCGCCGACGATTGACTACGACCACACACCGCCCGACGACGATGGATACGGCTATGTATCGCCCGACGAGGTAATGGACTAGCCGCCAACAGCGCAATCGCGTTCGAATAGAAGCCCCGCGCCCAACTGGTCAACCGAGCGCGGGGTTTCGCTTTGCCCTGAGAGTTGTCGCCACGCTCGCCCGATTTGCATCTTCCATTCGGCGCGGGATGCTTAGTTTGTGAGCAGATTGCGGGAAACCGCAGAAGCAGGTGAATGTGATGGTTGACCAGGCAAGAGACGACGAGGTAACCGAGGATTTCCTAAGGGCGGTCTACATCGAACGGGAGTACGCCCGTGCAGAATGGGGCGACGACTATGAGGCTGGGAAATCACCGTGGCTGCTGTTGACCGCGCTCGTGAGCGCCGTAGGTGAGGTGGCGGATGCGGTTATCGGCAACGTGAATGAGGGCGACCGAATCGCCGATTGTGTCAGCGCTCAAGAGGCATTGGTAGTAGTCGGGGGTGCGAGTGCCAGCCTGTACGAACTCATGGGGCGGTTGAAAGAGGAGTTCGAGGCTCAGGACGCGGACGGAAGCGCGTGATTTCGACCCCGCAGATGCGGTGGCTGGCTGGTCAGCCGCTTCAAATCAAGTTGGCGGCGGTTGAGAAGGTGTGGCAGGCGAGAGCGGACGAGATGATTCTCATTGCCGACCAACTATCGGCGGTCGGCAAATCCCAAGAAGCGTTGGACACCGTTCTAGAATTCGCGGAACGCGCTGCGCATGTCTGCGAACGAGTGAACAAGATGAGTGAGTTTGGTTCGTTCGCTGGGGCACGCGTTCGGGCGATTGCGAGCAGCGGCATGGTGAAGACGGCTGTTGCGTCGGATATCGCTGCGGGCGCGGCGGAGGGACTGGATACTGAGGCGCTGATGCAGGTATGCGAGCGCCTCGGGGTCAGCATCTAGGTGCTGTCTCGTAGACCCCCATCGGATATCCTCGGAGCATCCGACGGGGGATGGGGACAGCCAGTGACACAGAAGAATGTGCGCCGAGCCAAGAGTGAACTTCGGTTGGACGATGAATCAGAGGCACAACGCGAACTGAGCGACAAACCAGCCTCGTATGTTATTAGGCAGAAGAACCTCGCCGCCAGTCAATGCGAGCCGCCGCTCACCGCCCTATCTGAAGACGAGAAGCGTGCGTTCATCTCCCAGTTGGTCACCCGCTATGCCCGTGAACTGGACACGAGTCGGGACTACGTCACCAGGGGGCAGGTTGAGGACGATGTTTGGGGGATGCGAGACGGGCGCAGCAACAAGTTCGTTGAAGATGTCGCCGCCACCGTTATTGAGGCGCTGGACAGCGGCACTGGCACTCCTGGGAGCCGTGCGTACGATGTGCGAGCAATCAGCAGGCATGCTGCGTATCGTTGGTTGGTCTTGCCCAGCCATCAGAATCGATACGTCAGAGACCAAGTGGGATATCGGCGCGAGAAGACTCGCATCAGCGACCCAGAACCATTCCCTCAGGTGCCGAGTGCAGGGGCATGGCAGAGGTGGGAAGCCGAGATGGCTTCCTATGCTCTTTGGTATGTGACGGCTCGCTGGTTGAACCTCCCGAACGGTGAAGACGTTCTGCTTGAGCGCTTTGCGAGTGAGGTTGAGAGACGACTGCCCAACAGGGGGCACGGGGTGCAGCCGCAAGATGTGAGCACGAGGCTCTCGCGAATCCTGTCCAACGCTATTGGCGTGGCGCAGAGCCAGGGTTCTACGGTACTGACTGACCCGAACGGCACTCGCTGGGTGCTTCCGTTGATGAAGCCACGGAAGCGGTTCTGATGGCGAGCCACTGAGTGCGGCTGCAGTCCAGCCTGACGGGTGCTCAGAGACAGCGCTGACGGGCACCGCTTGACGGTGCTTCCGTTGACGGACGGGGGAATACGGCTCGTCCGTACTTCTTGCCATCCTCATCGACGTAGTCCTTGATGACCCGGTAGCCATCCTCACCAAGTTCTCTAATCACGACATCCCGAATCTCTCGGGCGTTGAGAGAACCAAGACCGCCGTATCCTTCAGCCATGCGGTCTAGGGTTCTTGCCGATGCCGCTGACAGCGTCATAGACTGCTTGAATTCCAGAACCGCCTGCTGAGCCTGGGATGAGTCTCGCAGCCTGGCTCCGATTCGTCGTGCGATGAAGGAAGCAGGCACGAAGGGGCGCGAATGGGAGTCGAGCATCTGACCGAATTCATCAGACGAGCGCCTGCCCAAGTGCTCAACGAGCAGTTCGTTGAGTTCGGACTTTGTCAGGTCACGCGGGATTACGATTCTGCGGGACGGGACAGCATGGACTTCGTCGTCATCCACGCGCAGAGCGCTCTTCGTTCTCACGTCCCCACTCATGTGCACCTCGCAGAGTATTGGTGAACCAGCAAGCGCTTCGCATCCTGATGCCAAGAGAAGACAGTACTGCGCCGTGGCGACGACCGTGGGTTCGCACGACCTGAAATGCAAGTGGACACACTAGACGAGTATCAGGCACTCTCGCCAAGTCCGTTCTAACAAGCGTTCTCCGTTACAAACTCTGGCGCAAAGTCGGGATGGGTGTCGTCGTAGGGTTCACGATTTCCCGCAAGGAATCTCTACCCGTCCGAAATCATCGCCGCAGGACATATTCGTCCTGGTTGTCGGTGGCGACGTAGGTTGGGCGGAATCCCATGTGGTGGATATGGTTGGTTGTGATTGTCGGTGTCGTCCTTGCCTTAGCGTTCATGTTGGATTGGGATTCAGAAGGAGGAGGCTGTGGCGGCTGCCTACTGTTAATGGTGGTAGTCGTTCTCGCGTTTGTGATTCTCACTGGTATGCACTAGATAACCGCCATACCTGAGCCGCCAAGGGTGCCAATCATTGCGAAACATATAGCCACTGTGGTATATATATATGTGTATACGTCCGAGAAGTCATCGCAGATGAGGTGTCACATGGCTGACGATATCAAGGTTGAGTGGGGCGTTCCTCTTCCGCCGCTGACTCGCAGGAAGAAGCGTTCCAAGTACACGCCGTTCATTGAAGAATTCCTCCGGCGCGAAGACACGACCGCTCGTATCACCGTTGCTGGCATCCAGGCTCAGGCGGTCGCCGCTGGACTGAAGACCGCCATCAATGCTCTAGGGGTCAGCGAGAAGTTGCATGTGTCCAACCGTAGTGAGGAAGGCGTTTGGCTGGTCAAGGCGGATGCGGATGTAGAGAACCGAACAGCCCCACCGAACTAGCGCCAGATAATCGAGTTGCCGAGAGCGTCCCCGTCGTTGCGGGGGCGCTCTTCTTTGTTGCCCGGTCAGGGAACACCTTCCTCTTGTCAAAGATACAGGGAAGGCGGCGAGTCTGTGGTAGTCGCCCAGAAATGTTCTAGTAGTACTATAAGGATAGTAATAGACTTATTAGCCCGAAAGGTTTATCATAGCAACATAGGAATACGGACTAAGAACCGAAGTCAAGTGATTGAGGGTTCAGCGCTCCGTATCAAAGAAGTCCGACGTGTCGGGCAACGAGTCGAAAGTGGGTGCGTCATTGCACCCCGTGGGCTTTCTGGGACTAGTGCACCTGCGGCAATCCCGCCGCTGACAGTGAAGGAGTGTGGTCGAAATGTTGGTCGTTTCCAGCGAGTCACAGAGTCACAAGGACGAAGCCGATGCGGAGGAATGGTGGGATGTGCCCGCCATTGCGAGCGAGGTCGGCGCAGACGAGAAGACCGTCATGAACAACGTCGTCTGGGGCGGGTACGAGCATGTGCAGAAGAGGGACGGCAAGTGGTTCATCTTGCGTTCCGAGGTCGAGCGCGAGTTCTTTAAGACGATGGCTCCGGACGGCTACGTCACCATCAAGGAGGCAGCGAGTCGGGTTCCAACCACTTATTCAACCATGTCAGCCCATGCGAAGAGGTGCATGGGGCATTCAGCCAAGAGGATTGGTGGGCGCATCTTCATTTCAGCGGATGAAGTGCAGGGTTTTCGCGACTACCGCGACCGTCCGAAGAAGCCCGCGCTCGTCGCGTCAGAGTACTTCCCGACCAACAGGGCGGCGAAGCGGGTGGCGGACACCCAGCCCTACCGTCTTCTTGAGTCTGCCCTCGACGGCATGGCGCGTGAGTTCACCGCTCGAGCAACCGAACTCGGAATACCCGAATACGAATTCAAAGGTGAGGTCTCAGTTGTCGGCAAGCGGGTTGGCGCGGACTTCGAGTTCTCTTGGCGCATCGTTTCCGGTTGCCTCCTATTCCGCGACAACAACTCGCAAGCCTGGGACATCGTGTTTGGTCTGTGCGGGGGTCAGTTCGACATCAACATCACGCATGCCACGTTCTTGGAAGCGGTACATTCTGCGCTGTGGTGGCACCTGCACCATCTCGTCGTCACCGCCACTTGCGAAGGCGGGCGATAGCCATGGGGCGCAGGCGCATGAATACAAACGGGGCGTTCCGAACGATTGACCAGTTGGTCGCCTCTGGGAGCATCAAGAGGAGCGGTATCGCACTTCGCACTGCCACACTCGAATTCGTTGAGAAGATGTCCCTGCTCAGAGCAACGTCGGATGACTTGCACTGGCTGAGGTGCGAAGGCAAGCCGCTCAAGGATGGATGGTACCTGCTCGACGTTGAATCCTGCGACATGTGGGACGAGGCAGCATGGCTTGTGACCGTCGATGGGCACATCTACTACCACACAGAGGAGCACCTGTCCCTCAATGCGAGCCAGCGGTATTGGATGCGCGACTACTGTGGAAACAAGTGCAGCGATGGCTTTGGTGTGCGCTGCGCTGACTGTGCGCTGGGCGACGCTTACTACTACGACAACGTCAGAGTGGATACGTGGGAAGCGCTGAAGAGCGCCGCTGTGAGGCTAAGTACTGGTTACCAGGAAGGACTCAGCGAGCAGTCACTTTTCGACCTGCTGTTGCGCAACATGAGCCAGTTGTTGGAAGAGGCAGCGCGTGCGTACCATTCTAGGAACAACCTCCTGGACGCAGAAGAGTCCAAGAAGACCGCCTAGTCCTTGGGGCAAGAACACAAAGGGGAGTGTCTGTTGAAGCGGTGCACCCACATAGGACGGCAGGAAGCCCTTCGCTAGGACAGCGAGGGGCTTCTTCATTCGTTGCACAATAGTCACCAGAGGCTGGTCTACCTCTTCATCTTCGCCGACAACACATGCTCGGCACCCCTTACGTCTATCAACAAGTCGTCGTGTTGGTCACTTAGTCGGTAGGGCAGGTCAGACCAGCCAAGAGTCTTCAGAATATGAAGAACGGCGGCTATGGGCGTGTTGACCATCACCTCGTAGGACTCAGCGCCTTGTTCCGACATCACGGCGACGATGTAGGGAACCGCTCGCTCGTCCTCGGGCACCTCACGAACGAACCGCTCAACCATGTAACCCTCGGCACGCCAGGACTCGCCGTCGCGGTCACGAACATACAAAGCGTTTCCGCTGACGCTGGCATTCGCGCCGAATCCACCGGTCACGAAGACAGTGCGATTCGCTTCGTCGTCCCATCTCGGGTCGGACGGATAGTGCTCGCGTCCAAGCACGACGAGACAATCGGTGAGGTTTCTGTTCAGTGAGTTCGCCATGGGCGGCCACGTTACCAGGAGAGCGCCGCGTCTACGAATGCCAGCCGTGTGCTCTGGTGCTGGAGAACGTCATGGACGGCGGCGCTCCATGCCACTACTTCTCAGCGCCACATCGCCGCAGGTCAGAGGCTCAAGACGGATTCGGCTGACAGCGATGCCACGCTTGTTGTGCGGCGATTGCGCGGTGGTTGTGTCAAACCGCGCTCTACGCTTGGAGGCAACAGCGAGCGAAGCGCGGTGTGTTCACGGTGGACTGGCAAGGCATAGCGAACAACGTGACGAGTGGCTTGCTGCTCGCCGCCGTTCTAGGTACGACCGCGTGGTCGTGGAAGTGGTTGGGCAAGAGGCGAAAGCACGGCAAGCGGCTGACGGCACGGCAGAGGGGGAACGGTCGGTGCGTTAACATCGCAGGGAGGTTCGGGCTAGGCGAGGGGATGCGCGACGTGACCAACGGACAGCGGTCGGGGCAGCAAACAGGGTCTTTGACAGACGCGACACGGAACAAGGGACTCATCACCGCTGAGACCTTGGCTATCGCAACGGGACTCGGATACGCGCTCGCCTTCCTCTATGAGTCGGGGCTGGCTGCCTACTATCGGATTCCTTTCGAGACAATCCGCGTGTCGCCCGAGTGGGTCATCTTCATCGCTATTGCCCTCGTTCCCAGCGTTCTCGGACTCATCACTGGGATTACCGTAGCCGACAGCATTGCAGCGATGACCGCTCCGCAGAGAATTGTCATGCGAACAAGCATGTTGCTCGGGGGCGCTGTGTCCACGCTTGTCTCGGGCGTTCTCGGCGGCAGCGCCTGGTCATCGCCTCTGTTGGTCGTAGGTGTTCTGTTGATGTCTCTCGGTTTCGCCGACTGGCTTGCGAGCAGAATGGACGCGCGCGAAACGAAAGGTTCTTCGCCCTACATCCTTCTGTTGGTGCTCACAGTCTCGGTCGTCCTGGGCATCCTCGGGATTACGCTATCGGGCTATCTCCATGCCTACGGGCAAAGCGAATACCTCGTCGACACGGCTCATCAGCGAGTTCTGGTCTACTCGACCGACTCGGTCTACGTCTTCGCTGACTTTGACCTGAAGAGCGCACAGTTGAAGCCGACGCTCACTTACCTGAGCACTAGTGACTTCGGAATGAGCGGGATGACGCTCGTCAGCACGAAGACGGGTAGCCTCAAGACGGCAGTGGCGGCTGGTCAGTAGGGCTGCAAGTCAGCGTGGCGCTGACTAGAACCTCGGCTTGTGCTCCGCAATCAGTCTGGTTTCCAGCATCAGGGCTGCCGCCTTGGATGCGCACGCTGCCGTGGAGTATTCGATGCGGGCGAGGTTCGCCAGGACGTACTCCCGCAGCGGCGCGTTGTTCCGAGTGCCGTGTCCTAGAGGCGCGGGCAGCAGAGACGACATTCTCTGGGCAACGTGTGAGCCTTCGCCGATGTAGATGTTCTCGCCGCTGATTGAGTCACGAAGCCAGTACACGCCCGCTCCCAACGGCGCGGTCAGGAACTCACCCTTGGTGGGGTCGGGGAATACTCGCCATTCTTGCCAGACGGGTTCTGTCATGGGGCTACGACTCCTCGGCCAGCCCAGCGGCTCTGAGGTCTTCAAGGTTCCTCAACAGCCGCTCGTATCTCTTTCGCTGTTCTACGGACTTCTCTTCAGGGATGAAGCCGCCCTTGTAGCAGTCATATTCGTGCAACCACTCTCTGTCCTCGGCGACCTGCTTGCGTCTATTCGCCGCGACCCTTGAGGGCATCTTCCTCTTGCGATTGTTGTCGCTCGGGAACAGGAGCGAGGCATCACCCGCAGGCGCGAACAACGCTCTTGGGTCTGGCGGCGTAGCAAGGCGGTGCTTCACAAGATTCTGCTGCTCAAGTCGCGTCACCGCAGTCAAGATAGCGTCTTCAGACAACCGACCCTGCAAAGTCTCAAGCATCTGCCCATAAGAGGTCTGCACGAACGATACATTCGTGTGCATGGCATTCAAGACGATGTAGCCATTCTGTCCCGCTGCCCGTCGCGCCCGTTGCGCTCGGAACCAGCGCGTTGTGCCCAGCCAGAGTCTCTTGAAGAACGTGCGCACCTGCTTGAACACGACGGGAATTGCAAGAAGCGCGACCCCAACGACAACGCCTGTCAGAAAGTCGTCTCCGTTGATGCGCATGGCTAATTCCCGTCCGTGTTGCTCTTCGGATGGCATCGCGTCCAGTAGTGGCGACACAGTTGTTCAGGCTTGGGGTGTAGTGAGCCAGTCATTGGGTCATTCTAACTGTCGACCACGACACCGACCGCTCTTCTTTGGTCATTGCGCCCCGCTTGCTGAAGCCATCGGAGACGTGGTACCTGGAACGTGACGACGGCGATGTCATGTTGTGTGACAACTTGAACCGCTGCATCTCGCGTGGTCAGGGCTGCGCCGTCTACGCCCATCAACACGAATCGGGGTGAGCGCGGTGGCAATTGTCGAGCGCCAATTGGTCTCTGGCGAAACGGTCTTCTGGGTCGTGGTGACCGTAGCGAGCCACCGCAGGTGGTATCGAGCCACCGACAGGCGAGCAGCCGAGCATTTGCACGAGTCTCTCAGAGTGAAGGCTCGGGCGAATGACCTTCCCACGGCTGACGACCGCATACCGTTGGCGAAGTTCGCCAAGCGCTGGCGGATGGAGGGCTGGGCGCATCTCAAGCCCGCGACGAAGCGCGGCTACGATTCTCGACTCGACCGTCACATCCTGCCGACCCTCGGGGAGAGAACTCGTCTGCGTGATGCTCTAACGGTCTCGCGTCTTCATCAGATGGCGGCATTGTGGCGAGAGCAGGGTCTGAGCGAGGGCAACATCGCCAACAACATGACGGTCGTGAGCGCGATGTGCCGATGGGCGGTCGACCTGGGGTACCTCGTGAACAACCCCGCGCATCGGGTCAGAACGAGAAGCCAACAGCGGCAGAGGCCTCGGCGCGTTCTCGCACCCGATGCGCTCGCGGCTCTCGTGCGGCACACGCCCGTCGAACAGCGCCCGCTTATGACTCTGCTGGTCGCCACGGGGATGCGCCCGCAGAGCGAGGCGGCGGGGCTGAAGTGGCAGAACATCGATTGGCGAAGGAGCGTAATTCACCTGGACTTTTCGATGAGCGATGGCGTACGCACCGACTGTCCGAAGAACGGCTGCCACCGAGAGGTGCCGATGTCCAATGCTGTCGTCGCCGCCTTGCAGAAGCAGAGGAGCAAGCGGCTTGCTGGCGACCTCGTGTTCCAGACCGCCAGCGGCAAAGCAGTGAACATGAGCCACTGGACGCGTGAGGTGTTCGTCCCCTCAGCACACAGGGCGGGCATCGCAACCGAAGGGCTTCGGCTCTATGACGCGACCCGCCACTCAGCCATTACCCAGATGGTCAATGCAGGCGTGCCGATACCTGTCATCGCCGAGGTCTGCGGTACTTCACGGCAGTTGGTGTTGGATACATATGCTGGCGTGTATGTGGGGGATGGTCAGCGAGCGCTGGACGGACTCGGCGATGCCGTCTTCGGGGCAAACGCGTCCATCGGGAGCCAGCGCACCGCTTGACGCAACATGTCGCGCTTGAGCCCTAGGCTCAACCGCTTCTTAGAATCCGCGTAGAGGCAACGATGGTTGCCGAGCCTTGAGATGCAGCGCCCCGCCCACGAATGGTCAGCGGGCGGGGCGGCTCATTGAAAACCCGAGTCTTTGGTGAGTCGGGCGACGAATCCAATCTTCCCCGTGGTCGATGGATATCAACATCGCAGCAAATGGGGAAGTCGTGAGTTCGTTGTGTGGGCGATTTGCCAGCGGGGTCAAGGGCACAAGATAGCGGTGGTTGTCCCGCACAAGGCACTAGCCCTTGGGGAGCGAGGATTGACAACGAACGCGTGTTCGTATAGGTTGTCCTAGGGGGAGGAGGCAGTCCGCGTAAGCGGGCGCTCACCCCTGTTTGTGTACTGGAAGCAGAGAAGCCCTGCGCTAACAGGGCTTCCCGACAAGACGGTTCACGCAAGACACTGACACTACGCATCTTCGCTCAAGAACTTCTCGCAAAGCAATAGACCCGTAGGCACAGCGCAGAGCCGTCCGAGAGGATGGCTCTTTGTCGTCTTAGCAAGAACCACCGAAGCGGTGGAACCCAATCGAATCGCTGGAACACGAACGAAGGAATATGAATGTCCAAATACATGGTCACCTACGACCTGCGCAAACCTGGTCAGAACTATGACAACCTCATCGCTGCTATCAAGACCTACAAGAACGCCAAGGTAACCGAGTCAACGTGGTTCATCGCCGCAGACGCGACTGCGTCCGAAGTGCATAAGAGGCTCTACGCCCACATGGATTCGAGTGACCGCCTGATGGTGGCGGGGCTGTCGGACGCTGCGGCGTGGCAGAACTGCATTGCCAGTGACGACGAACTCCAAGGTTTCTACAAGAACAACTAGGAAGGCACCACCATGACAACACCAAGAAACAGCGGCAAGAAGTGGACATCCACCGACGACGCACAGATGAACAGACTCATCAGGGCGGACACGCCCACGCCTCAGATAGCGCGGGCGCTGGGTCGTACCGAAGCGGCGCTGCGGACGCACGCTAGCGAGGAGCACAAGAGTCTTATGCCTCGGGACAAGTAGGGCTACCGAGCCAGCGACGGTCGTGCGCTGACTGCACGGAACGAACGAGAAGGGGTGGGCAAACCGCCCACCCCTTCTCGCATGTCAGACCCGTTGATTACCTTGCCAACAAACTATTCGTAGAGGGGAGGTGAAGAACATGCAACAGGTGATGGGTGACCTCGCCAGCAAATTGACGCTGACGTTGGCACCGATGTTGGGGTCATTCTTGGTGATTGTCTTGGCTCTGGCTGTCGTGCGTGTCACCGTCCGCAGCAAGTTCGTTCGACAACTCGCCGCCTATGCCGCCGCGTTTGTATGGGTCGGCTGGCTGGCGAGTCTCTACAAGGTCGTCTAGGCGAAAGAAGAAAACTTGAGCCGAGACACAAGACAACCCCGACCCTGAAGAAGACGGTCGGGGTTGTTCGTTCATTTCTGAGCCTAAGCGCCCACGACTATCGCCGAGCAAGGTCATCGAGAACGGGCTGCATCACCCGCATAAGGACCGCCATCTTGTCCGCTGCCCAGGTAGCCAACTCATCGTCCATCTCGGTAAGAGGGTTCTCAATGTAGAAGCGCAGGCGAGAACCCCACGGGTCTTCCACGCTCACGGGTTCCCGAAGCGCTGCCTCCAGAGCAGGCAGGTGTGGTTCGAACACGGCGAAAAGAGCACGGTTCCGCTCGATGTTGCCCGCCTCAAAGTGCAGTTGTACCCTCAGCCCGCTGCGAGGTCTTCCATGGAACCCCCACTCGAAGTGGACATCTGGAACACTCGTAGGCATCAGGTAGTAACCCTGACCGCAGGGAGCCGCGTAGTCCATCGGCACCTGCTTGTTGAGCAACTCGGCACACTGGGTGAAGAACTCGTTGGTTGCAACCTGCCTAGGGGACAGACCTCGTCGCCGTTTAGCAGCGTCGTCCACGGCGGATAGCGGTTCTACCAACCAGGAGCGGGACAGATACTCTGACGCGCCATCCCTGAAGAATGAGAAGAACACCGCGTTGACTGGCACCCCGTAGTTCTTCTGCAAGTAGCGGACGACTCTCTCGCTCTCGGGATGCAGTTCGGCGGCGACGATGACCATCTCGTGTTCCGCGTTGATTTCCTCGGGGATGTCCACGCCGAAGTAGGACTTGAAGGCAGCCTCAAGCGGAATGGTGCTGCCGTTCTTCTGGCAGTAATTCGTGAACAGCGCTGCGATTTGCGCGTAGTCCAAGTCCTCAACCCAAGACGCGTAGTCCAGAACCTGAGAGACGACCTCTCGGTCTGTCTTGTCACGCTTGAGTTCGAGAACTATGACCGTGCCCACTTCATCAATGGCGAGCAGGTCAATGCGACCGCCGTGGTCGGTGATGATTTGCCGCCCGATGACCATCCACTTGCGCGGTTCCGAAACGACAGCGATGTCGGATTCGAGAATTGCTTCCAGGCGTGCTTCAAAGTCCATCGCGGTCGGACTGATGCGCTGCGGCTTGATGCCACCCTGAATGCGCCAGAAACCTGTCTCAAGAGACATGAAGACCCCCATTCCTCATCTCGCAGGATGT
>Ga0209748_1001067_pt1 | contig 13693 bp, 11 predicted proteins | sample BarGraIncu00421A_FD_185490 | JGI IMG/M metagenome (GOLD analysis project Ga0209748, IMG submission 185490) | Arctic peat soil microbial communities from Barrow, Alaska - Barrow Graham LP Incubations 004-21A (SPAdes) (version 2) | ecosystem: Environmental > Terrestrial > Soil > Wetlands > Peat... | reverse complement strand
GGCGTTTCAAATAAGATCGCCAGTTTTACATTACCACTCGGGGCAACTGTAAATATGAATGGAACAGCTCTATATGAATGTGTGGCAGTAATTTTTATAGCTCAGGCTTATGGAATTGATCTTACTTTCGGAAAACAGATAATTGTTATTTTCACAGCTCTTCTTGCAGCTATCGGAGCAGCGGGGATTCCAATGGCCGGATTGGTTATGATGACTGTTGTCCTGAAAGCTGTAGGTCTTCCTCTTGAGGGTATTGGTCTTATAATCGCTGTGGATCGTATTCTGGATATGTTCCGGACCACCATCAATGTTTATGGGGACACCTGCTGTGCGGTAATAATAGCAAAATCAGAGGGAGAAAAACTTAATATTTAATATTTTATCAGGATGACCGGTGTATCAGCTACAAGAACCCGGGCACCCTTTTTCACTGGTGATACTACAGGAAGAACATGAATGATTTATCCGGGCGATCTCTTCAGCGGTAGCTTCACGGACTTCAACTATTTTACCTGAAAAAAACAGATCTAAACCAGCCATAGGATGGTTGAAATCCATTTTAACATAAGTGTCAGTAATTTCATTTATGATACCCGTCAAAGGGTTTCCGTCTGTATCCATCATTGGTACCTGGTTCCCCACTCTGCAAATGTTTTCGTTGATTTTTCCATCTGTTTCAAAAACTGTTGCCGGAACGTTGATAATCATCTCTTCCCTTTTATCTCCATAAGCCATTTCAGAATTCAGCATAAACCTGAAAAGATCTCCTGTTTTTAATAAATTGATATTTGATTCAAAAACCGGTAGCAGTCTGCCTGTTCCGAATATAAACTTTAATGGGCTGGCCTCATTCAGCGATTCAATAACTCTTCCGCTTGAATCACTTTCCCTCAGTTCATAAATCAGAGAGACCATTCTATTATTTTCAATTCTCATCTTAACGTAATTTTTAAAGGTTCAAATATAAATTAAATTGCCGGCAGGTAAATCATATAATAATAATTTTCAGGAAAAGTTTTAATATGAGTATCAGCTATCAATAATATTATCGCAGGAATGAGGAATCTCCAAATAGTAAAAACTGCTAGAAACTAAAACTGACTCTTATTTCAGGTTTGCTATAGATATCATAACCTGAATCATTTAGTGCCCATAAAAGCATAAAATTCAATGAAGATCTCCTTCCAATCTGCTGACTAATGCCACCACCGGCAAGAATAGTGTTAACATAAAATCTGTCAGAAGTATAAAGAAGTGGATACTTCCAGAAGGATGACTTAAGACTAAGCAATTCATCCTCCAGATGAAGGAAGATTCCTGTATGAACTCCAATTGGAATGATCGAATTAATGTCCTGAATAACAACAAATTGTAAATATCCTTTTCCTCCATAAATACTTGTCCGATCATACCGGTCTTTTAAGTATCTATAGTCCGGTCCGACAGCGATAGCTATCCGTGGCAAAACCCAAAATCCTATAACCGGGGAGACCTGAATATCAGTTATGGTTCCGAACTGCAATCCGAAATTTCCTCCAAAGAATAATCTCTCTTTAAAAGGAGGAGATTCTTCCCTGACCTTCTGATCATATGGTAGCTGTTCTTCTTTGGCCGTCTGTCCGGATATTATTGAAAATGATATAAATACGAGCAGATTAATTAGAAGTATAGTCCTCGAATGATGGATTATTGCAGTTACTTTATTATTGAGAGTCATTTTTGCTAATTTGCAGTGTTATAGGTGAACGATACAAATAAACGAAAAAATGCACTTAATAATATGTAATGCACTCAATCTTTTTCTAATATAATAAGAAAGTCAGAAGACAGAAGCCGGAAGACGGAAGTCAAAGCAAAATCTGATCTTCCGACTTCGGTCTTCGGACTTTGGACTAAACTTTATTTTTCAATCTTTTCGAATGAAGCAACCAGACCTTTTATCAGAGAAGAGCTGAAACCATTATGCTCCATTTCATTTAATCCGACGATAGTACATCCTTTTGGAGTTGTCACCTTATCGATCTCAAATTCCGGATGCTGATGTCTTTCAATTAAAAGTTCCGCAGCTCCCTTAACGGTTTGATTTACAATAGCACTCGCAGTTGCGGCGTCAAAACCAATCTGAATACCTCCCTGAATCATTGCCCTGATAAACCTCAGTACATATGCAATTCCGCATGCTCCTAAAATAGTTGCTGATTCCATTAAATCTTCATCGATGGTCATAGTGGTTCCAACCATGTCAAACAGAGATAATACAGATTCAATTTCTTTTGTCTTGGCTCCGTTATGACATATACAGGTAACTGATTTCCCAACACTTGCAGATATATTTGGCATCGCTCTGAATATCGGAACCCTGGTACCAATTACATCCTGTATCATACTAATGGTAACACCGGCAGTTACGGAAATAAGAAGATGTTTCCCGGAATTGAGGTGATCCTTTAATTCTTCCAGAACATTAACTATATTATATGGTTTTACTGCAATTATTATAAGATCAGATTCTTTTATGGCACTGATATTATCAGCCATTAACCTTACACCGTATTCTTTCAGATAATCAAGCTCCCGTATATTTCTTCTTGTTGCAGTAATATTTTCTGCATGAATTGTCTGCTCTTTCAGTAGTCCCAGTAATAATGAAATACCAATATTTCCGCATCCAATAATGGATACTTTCTTGTCTGTCTTTTCTCCTTTATTTAATTCTTTCTGCATAATTGAAATATTGATTCTGTCTAAATAAGTATTTTCACATTAACAATTTTTTAGTTACATATGAAATAAACAATCGCAAATATAAGATTATTAGTTAAAATATGATATACAAAATGGTTTTTCAATTGATGTTTTATATCTTAAGCCAATTACATTAACAATTTAAAGTTGGATAGAAAAATCTCTGTCTTTTGTATACTTAACAGGCACTAATTAAATATCTTTAGAGTTAATAATTTTGGAATCAAAACTATCTTTTTCTTACCCCTTTTCCTGTCCCGCCTAAGCGGGATGATTTGCTCCTTCCCCCCTGCCTACCGGCAGGCAGGCGTGGGGGAGTCCCGATAGATATCGGGAGGGAAGGGGGTCGAAAAAACTAGTTTTTGAACATAAATCGGAATTATTAATTTTAACCGATATTAATTTTGAATATTATGAATATTATAGTTAATGGAGGTACCAGGGGCATTGGGAAAGAGGTTGTTAATTATCTGGCGCAAGATAAAAGTAACCAAATCCTTGTGACCGGAAGGAATGAAAAGGTTCTGAATAGTCTTTCAAACAGATATAGAAATGTTCATTCATTATCCATAGACATGTCGGTTTTTGATTGTCAGTCCGAAAAATTCAGAGAGACAGTTTCTGATCATTTTAAGAGAGTTGACATTCTTATTAACGTTGCAGGCTCTCTTGTCAAAAAAAAATTTTTGGATATGGAAAATGATGAAGCCAGAATGATGATGGAAACAAACTTTTTCGGACCTGCTTCGGTTATCAGAATTTTACAACCCATGATGTCTGCAGGATCCCATATAGTGAATGTCTCAAGTATGGGTGGTTTTCAGGGCAGTACAAAGTACAAAGGACTCTCTTATTATAGTGCATCCAAAGCTGCAATAGCCTGTCTTACAGAGTGTCTGGCAGATGAATTCGCTGAGTACGGGATTACTGTAAACTGTCTGGCCCTCGGCGCGGTACAGACTGAAATGTTAGATGAAGCATTTCCCGGTTATAAAGCTCCGGTTGATGCAATGCAAATGGCTGAATTTATTTCGAATTTCGCTCTAACCGGGCATAAATTTTTTAACGGGAAAATACTACCGGTTGCGCTAAGCAATCCTTGAGTTTCACTCATAGTTTTTGATCTCTATTTTCCCATCCAATGCCAGCAAACCATTAAATGCAAGTGCTTTCAACTCATCCTCCCCGGGATAGACAACGACATCTGCAATAAAATCGATCATTGACCTGATACCTTTGATATTTGCATCCTGGTATGCCATCCCACCGGTAAGAATGATTGCATCTACTTTCCCATTTAAAACGGCAGCCATTGCTCCTATCTCTTTTCCAATCTGATACGAAGCGGCATTTCTGATAAGCAGAGCTTTATTATCGCCATTATCTGCCATCTTACAGACTTCAATAAAACTATTGGTACCAAGATAGGCCATCATTCCCCCTTTTCCGGTAAGCATTGTTTTAAGTTCATCCTGTGAAAATCTAGCGCTAAAACAGAGGTCAACAAGCTGACCTGAAGGTAAGCCGCCTGAGCGTTCCGGAGAAAACGGTCCATCACCATTCAAAGCATTATTAACATCGATTACTTTTCCATTTTTATGAGCACCAATGCTCACTCCACCACCCATATGGGCAATAACCAGACTTAATTCTTCATATTTCCTGCCAATTGAGGCTGCATAAACACGGGCAACAGCTTTCTGGTTAAGGGCATGAAAAATAGATTTTCTTTCAATCTCCGGGTGCCCTGATATTCTGGCAATGGACTGAAGTTCATCTACAACAACAGGATCAACAATATAAGCTTTAGCGCAACATAAAGAAGATGCAATATCATCCGCAATAAGTCCACCAAGGTTACTGGCATGCTGACCTGAAAATCCTGCCCTTAAATCATCTTTCATTCTTTGATTGACCTTATATATACCAGATTCAATTGGCTTTACCAGGCCACCACGACCAACAACTGCAGCAATTCTGGCAAAATCTATTTTTCGCTCAGTTAGTTCATTCATTATAAGACCTTTCCTGAAATGAAACTGGTCCGTAATTTTTTCAAAATTGTTTAATTCTTCAGTAGTATGTCTGAGAGATTTTTCAAAAACTAATTTTTCTTCATCAAAGAGAGAAAATTTAGTTGAAGTTGATCCTGGATTAATTGCCAGAATGAGTCGGTTTGCCATAAATCAATTTGTGTTTCAGGTTGAATTTTTCTGACAAATATGTCATTTCGCCATAAGACAGGACAGTGCAATGCAGAAATACTTGGATTTTTCGCTTTCACTTCTCGACATTACTATAACAGGTTTTTCTGTTCCTCTGATTAGTCCGGCCATCTCGCCATTTGCAAATAGCATTAGTCCCTTATAGAATGGATTACAGGATTCCAAAGAAGGAAATAGAAGGATATCTGCATCGCCATTAACAGGAGTTTCAACTCCTTTAATCTCAATACTTTTTTTATCACATGCCAGGAATATGTCAAGCGGGCCATCCATCACACAATTTTTTATCTGATCGCGGTCGGCCATTTTACACATTATTGAGTAATCGACAGAATTCTCAAAATGACGGCTCATCTTTTCAGAGGCGCCAATAAGGGCAATTTTAGGCTTTTGGACACCAAACTTTCGGGCCATTTCGATTGCATATCCGGCCATGGCAACTTTCTGATCCAGGTCAGGAAAGGGAATAACAGCCGGATCAGTAATAAAAATAAGTTTATGATATGCCGGTATTTCGATGGCACCTACATAGCTCAGTACAGCATTTGGCAACATTAATCCATTTTCTTTATCCATTACTGCCCTGAGAAACTTATCTGTTCCCACACGCCCTTTCATAACAACATCTGCATCACCATTTTTTACCAGCCTTACTGCTTCAGAAGATGATTTGCTTTCATTTTCCGATTCAAGTAATGTGAAGATCTTTTCATCGATCCCTTCAGCTTTGCAGGTCCTTCTGATTTCGGAAGACTTTCCAATCAGGAAAGCTTCAATAAAGCCTTTTTTAACCGCTTTATTGATTGCCCCGATGGTATTGGTATCCTGCGCCCAGGCAACAGCAATCCGGTACTTCTTTTTAAGCGTAAGCACCTTTTCTTCGATCTGTTCCAGGGTCCTTATCATAATTGCGTTATCTGCAGGCTGCTGCTGCTAAAAGTATGCTATCGAATTTTGCCTGTTCCGAATCTGATCTTGAGGTAAGTACAATAGGAACCATGGCGCCAAGAATTATTGAAGCAACTTTAGCTTTTGCAAAGAAAACCAATGACTTGTATAATACGTTACCAACCTCAATATCAGGCATAAGCAGGAGATCAGTATCGCCCGCTACCTCACTTTTAATTCCTTTAAGCTGTGCACTTTCAAGGCTGACAGCATTATCGAATGCGAGAGGGCCATCAATAAGACAGTTTTTTATCTGGTCGCGTTGATTCATTTTTGAGAGAAGGGCTGCATCGAGTGTAGCTTTCATATTCTCGTTAACCATCTCAACAGCACCAAGAACGGCAACTTTTGGTATCTTATACCCAAGTCTTTTCAGACATGCAACTGAGTTATTTACAATAGCTATCTTATCCTGCAGAGTTGGTGCAATATTCATTGCCACATCAGTTACAGCGATCACCTTAGGATAAGTTTCAACTTCGAACAGAGCAAAATGTGACAGGAGATTACCGGTTCTCAGTCCCCACTCCTTATTAAGTACGCATTTGAGCAATGTGGCTGAACCTATTTTTCCCTTCATTAGTATATCAGCCTGTTTACTGCTAGCCATCTTTACGGCAGTTTCAACAGACATCTCGGGGTCGGATTCATGAATTATTCTGATGCCGGAGATATCATAATTGTTTGACGCACAAATATTCTGAATACCCTCTTTATCCCCGACAAGAATTGGTTCAATAATATTGTCTTTCCAGGCTTTGATAATTGCACCCAATGAATGTTGATCCTGTGCGGCTGCCAGAACGAGCTTCTTCCTGGGTCCGCCTTCAACAAGACGTTTCAGGTCATTCATGTTCTTTAATACCATTGAATCAGAGTTTTATGTTTGTATTTATACTTTATGATGTTCTACGATATCACGGGTCTCAGATGCAATAACAAATTCTTCATTTGTCGGTACGATCATTACAGTTACCTTGGATTCTTTCTTACTAATAATCAACTCTTTACTGCGAACTCCTTCATTTATTTGTTTATCAAATTCAAGACCAAGAAATTCCATGTCTCTACAAATATTTTCCCTTGCATCCGATCCGTTCTCCCCGATTCCACCTGTAAAAATAAGTATATCGACTCCCCCCATGGCTGCAGCATAAGCCCCTATATACTTTTTAACGCGATAATTATACATTTTGAGCGCCAGAACAGCGCGTTCATCCCCCTCTTCAGCAGCTGATTCAACCTCTCTCATATCAGAAGATATCCCTGAGATGCCTAATACGCCACTATGTTTATTTAAGAGCGTATTCAGGGAAGAAAAGTCTATTTCTTCCTTTTCCATAATTAAAGTAAGCGCCCCGGCATCTACATCACCTGATCTGGTACCCATTATAAGGCCTTCTACAGGAGTAAGTCCCATAGAAGTATCAAGCGATTTGCCATTTTTTATGGCAGTAATTGAGGCGCCATTACCAAGGTGGCATGTAATGATTCTCTTTGTGTTATAATCCACATTCAGAATTTGACACGCCCTTTTAGAGACATAACTGTGACTTGTCCCATGGAAGCCATAACGCCTGATTCCATATTTTTTGTACAGGGAATAAGGCAGAGCATACATAAACGAGTAATCAGGCATCGTCTGATGAAATGAGGTATCAAAAACACCCACCTGAGGCACATTGGGAAGTAGCGTTTTCATTGCATATATTCCTTTCAGATTTGCCGGATTATGGAGCGGAGCAAGGTCAGAACAATCTTCAACTCCTTTTATTGTAATATCATCGAGATAACAACTTTCCTGAAAAGTTTCACCACCATGAACGAGACGGTGACCAACTGCATCAATTTCATTCAGATCCTCAATCACTCCCCTTTTTTTACTTATCATCAATCCAAGAAGATATTCAATACCCGTCTGATGATCAAGAATCTCTCCCTCAAGTTTTACTTTATTTCCGTCAAATCTTTCATTTTTCAAAAAGGATCCTTTTAATCCTATTTTTTCAACGATCCCTTTCGTCAGAACCACACCGGAGGCCATGTCGAAAAGCTGGTATTTAATTGATGAGCTACCGCAGTTAAGAACTAATATTTTCATTATAAAAAAGTTTTTTATAAAAGTAATTGAATCAACAATTGTTGTGCTTAATCTCCAATAGAGGTATTTTTAGTAATTTTCACACCATCTTTATTATATTCATAAAACCCTCTGCCGGTACGTCTTCCCCACTGGTTTGCCCTTACGAGTTTTTTAAGAAGAGGTGAAGATTTGTATTTCAAATCACCGAATTCATCATACAGGTTTTCACACCACCTTAGTATTTTATCCAAACCGATCTTATCAGCCATTTCAAAGGGCCCCAGAGGTAGACCAAATCCCACTTTCATAGTCAGGTCGATATCCTCCATTGTTCCAACACCTTCCATTAAGATCTCACAAGCTTCAGTTATAAAAGGAACTATAAGACGTGTGCTTATTATACCGGGAGATTCTTTTACAGGAACTACCTTTTTACCAATTAAATTGGCAAATTTTATTGTGTTATCATAAGCAACCTGCGATGTGTAAAGACCTTTTACAATTTCCACAATCCTTGCATCTGCCTCAGGAGTAAGAAAATGAAAACTCACACAACGGTCTTTATATGTGAGATCGGCAGTGAGTTCAGTAATAACCTGTGTTGAGGAGTTTGTTGCAATAATTGTATCTCTGTCGACATGCAATTCAATTTTTTTCAATATTTCCGCACGGATATCATGGCTATGTTCACGGGTCGATGATTTGATTGCTTCGATCACGATATCGCATCCTTTAAAACTATTATAATTAGTTGTACCCTTTATTCGAGATAGTATTCCAAGTTTTTCAGAATTGGTCATACCCCACCTTTCGATCATACGGTCAAGTTCTTTTGCAAGTTCAACATATGCCTGATCAATTTTATCCTGACTAAGGTCAAGTAAGATCACATCCAACCCCTTGGAACTTACCATCCTGGCGATATTCTGTCCAACGGAACCTGCCCCGACTATTCCGACCCGTGAAAACAAGGTTTTTGGCTTATTGTCCTGTGATAGTCCGTAATCCTCCAACCGTTCAATATTTTCTGTCATACTTGTATTATTAATATTACGATTTTATTTTTTTGAGATAACAAGTGTCCCTATGAATTAAACTTTACTTTTTCAGACCCGCAGCCTGATTTGATGTTATTGCTATCATGCTAACTATATCGTTCACCGAACAACCACGTGAAAGGTCATTTATCGGAGCAGCCATTCCCTGTAATATTGGACCTATAGCCTCTGCATGAGCGAGTCGTTGAACAAGCTTATAAGCTATATTCCCTGAATTCAGATCAGGAAAAATAAGGACATTAGCTTTGCCTGCAATCGGGCTGCCCGGAGCTTTACTTTTGCCAATTGCATCGATCAGAGCAGCATCAGCCTGAAGCTCTCCATCAATCTGAAGATCTGGCGCCATATCTTTTGCTAATCTGGTTGCATTAACAACTTTATCAACCATTTCGTGTTTAGCGCTTCCTTTTGTTGAGAAACTAAGCATCGCAATTCTTGGTTCAAATCCTGCAATTGCCCTGGCTGTGTGAGCAGTTGCGATGGCTATCTCTGCCAGTTCTTTTTCATTTGGATTTGGATGAACGGCTCCATCGGCAAAGATAATAACACCATTTTCACCGAAGCTCTTTTCAGGGAGAATCATTATAAATGCTCCGGAAACAACTGAAATACCGGGAGCTGTTTTAACATAATGGAATGCAGGACGCAGAACGTCACCTGTAGCATGATCTGCTCCGGAAACTTCGCCATCCGCATCACCGTTTTTAATCATCAGTACACCAAGGTAAAGAGGGTCTTCTATTAGTTTTGACGCTTCTTCCTTTGTCATGCCTTTACTTTTCCTGAGTTCAACCATTATATCAATATAATGATTCTTCTTATCATGCGATTCAGGATTGACGATTTTAGCTTTTGAAAGGTTCTTTAATCCAAGTTTGGCAACATGTGAATTTATCTCTGCCGGATCCCCGATCAGGATTATCTGAGCCAGTCCTTCCTGTATTGCAATGTCAGCCGCTTTAATTGTTCTTTCCTCATACCCTTCCGGAAGCACAATCCGCATATTGTGTTTTCTGGCATTTTGTTTGATGTGATCTAATAATTCCATTGTGTATCAATCTATTAATAAGTTCGAAATTTTTTTATAAATGTACGAAAAAAAAGTTCTATTAAACAATTTTGAATGACATGATTAATATCATTATTATTCCATTTTTAAATAAATTCCCAAATAAAAAGTCATCCTAAAAACCAGGATTGAATCATTTTCCTAATTTAGCAGATCAAAATTAACCGATTTAAATGGATACATATATTTCACGTTTAGATGCACTTGGTAAGAGCCTGGAAGGTGACATTAAACACGACAAAATCACAACAACTATTTATTCCACTGATGCGTCGGTTTATAAAGAGGAACCTTCCGCTGTTACATGGCCAAAAACAGTATCAGATATCAGGAAAATACTGCAATTTGCTGTTAATGAGAAATCTAGTATAACTCTCAGAGCCGGAGGCACTTCGCTTGCAGGACAGGTAGTCAGCTCAGGAATTATTGTAGATATCTCAAAATATATGAATAAAATACTTGAGATAAACAAAGAGAAGATGTGGGTCAGAGTCGAACCCGGTGTTGTTCTTGATGAGCTGAATTTTAAACTAAAAGAACAGGGTCTGTTTTTTGGTCCGGAAACTTCAACCTCAAATCGCTGTAATATCGGCGGTATGGTTGGTAATAATGCATGTGGCTCGCATTCTGTTGTTTACGGGTCAACAAGAGATCATACTATAGAGATAAAGACACTCCTGAGCGATAGTAGTGAAGTAATATTTGGCCCTTTGAATAATGATGATTTCCTGTCTAAATGCACACTGAAAAATCTTGAAGGGAATATCTACAGGAATATAAAGGAAATACTTGGAGATAAAATAAACCAGGAGAAGATCAGGGAAGGTTACCCCGATCCGGATGTGCACAGAAGAAATACAGGATATGCCATTGATCAGCTTTTGGATTCTGAGATTTTTGATGAAAAATCGGATAGGAAATTTAATTTCAGCAAATTGCTTACAGGATCAGAAGGAACACTGGCAATTACAACTGAAATCAAGCTTAATGTTGTTACATTACCATCTGCTAATAAAGCACTTGTATGCGTTCATCTCAAGGAAAGAAACGACGCATTCAAAGCTAACCTGATAGCCCTGAAATATAAGCCATCCGCCGTGGAAATGATGGATAACCGGATCCTTGAGTTGACAGAAGATAATGCCAGTCAGAGAAACAACCGGTTTTTTCTCGATGGAAAACCTGCAGCTATCCTGATTGTCGAATTTGTGAGGGAAAAACCGGAAGAAATTGACGTTGCCGCCTCAGCACTGATTCAGGCATTAAAGTCGGCAGGTTATGGATATTCATATCCCATTGTGAAAGGAAAAGATATCTCAAAGGTCTGGGAACTCAGAAAAGCAGGACTCGGAGTTCTTGCTAACATGAAAGGAGATCTTAAACCGGTAACACTTATGGAGGATACTGCAATCAGAGTAGAACTTTTACCGGAGTATATGGATGAAATAGAAACATTGCTGTCTAAATATGGTAAGGACGCTGTATTTCATGCCCATATTGGCACAGGTGAACTTCACATCAGACCAATACTTAACCTTAAGGATACTGCAGATGTAAAGCTCTTCAGAACAATTGGGTTAGAAACAGCACATCTGGTTAAAAAATACCGGGGCTCTCTCAGCGGTGAACATGGCGACGGAAGACTAAGAGGTGAATTTATCCCGCTTATTCTGGGAGAACACAACTATAACCTGTTGAAACAGGTAAAAGAATGCTGGGATCCGAATGGTATCTTAAACCCTGGTAAGATCACCGGTACTCCACCTATGGATACTAATCTGAGATACACCCCGGGAATACCAACCCGTGATATAAAGACTATCTATGATTTTTCTTCAAGCGATGGAATAATAAGAGCAGCAGAAAGATGCAACGGTTCAGCCGACTGTCGAAAATCGGCAATTATGGGAGGAACCATGTGTCCCAGTTTTATGGCATCCGGCGATGAAGATAAAACTACAAGGGCAAGAGCAAACATCATTCGCGAGTTCTTTAGCAAAGATGGTGATCCATGGAACCACAGGGAGATCTATGAGATTCTTGATCTCTGTCTCGGATGCAAGGGATGCAAATCGGAATGTCCTTCAAGCGTTGATATTGCCAAGATCAAATCGGAATTCCTTCAGCACTGGTACGATAAGCATGGAATTCCATTGAGGTCAAGGCTGATTGCATATATATCAGTGATTAATCATATCGGTTCCTTCGCTCCTTCCATCTTTAACTTCTTTCTTAAGAACAAGATCACATCCGGTATTGTAAAAAAGGCAACAGGGTTTGCATCAAAAAGATCCATTCCGCTAATTTACAGGATAACGCTTAGAAGATGGATCAGGAAAAACCTTTCAAAGATCAATCCGGAGAATCCAAAAGGCACCGTATGCCTTTTTATCGATGAATTCAGCGATTATAACGACACAGAGACAGGTATTAACACTATACGGTTACTTACCACATTAAATTACAAAGTGGTTACAACGGGCCACAAAATAAGTGCAAGGACATTTCTCTCAAAAGGTCTGGTCAGAACAGCAAAGAAGACAATAAGAAAAAATATTCAGGTATTATCAGGCATTATCAGCAATGAACTTCCTTTAGTCGGAATTGAACCTTCTGCAATTCTTGGGTTCAGGGATGAATATCCCGAGCTGGCCGGAGATGATTTAAAGGAATCAGCTGATAAGATTGCTGCCAACAGTTTTATGGTTGATGAGTTTATCTCAAAAGAGTTCAGATCCGGAAGAATTGACCGTAGTTTATTTGTTGATGACAAGATCAGTATTCTTCTGCATGCTCATTGCCAGCAGAAGGCTGTCGCATCTTCAGCAAGTACCATAGAAATGCTTTCGATACCCGTGAATTATTCAGTAAAGGAGATCCCATCGGGATGTTGTGGTATGGCAGGATCGTTCGGATATGAAAAGGAACATTTTGAATTATCAAATAAGATCGGAGAGCTGATCCTGTTCCCTGCAGTCAGGAATTCTGATAATAATACAATAATTACTGCTCCCGGAACAAGTTGCAGACATCATATCAAGGATGGAACAGGGAGAATTGTATTGCATCCTGCGGTGGTTCTGTTTAACGCACTTAAGAAATAGTTGCACCTTACAACCTGAATCTTGTCAATTAATAGCTGCCATTGTTCTTAATAAGCTAGCTGCCCAGGAATAAATATTATGCCTGACAATTACCAACCGCATCTGAATCATTCGCTGATTTTGTTCTTCTTTAGTCATTTCCAGAGCTAGTTTTATAGCATCTGCGGATTTTTCTATGTCATACGGATTTATAATAATCGCTCCCTGAAGTTCCTGTGATGCACCTGCAAAACGACTCAGGATAAGAGAACCGTCATTATGATTTCGTGAAGCTACAAATTCTTTTGCAACAAGATTCATCCCGTCATGTAGCGAAGTTACCATGCAGAAATCTGCTGTAGAATAATAGGGAGCTATTTCTTCATGGCTGTGATGCCGTTTTAAAAGGAGAATTGCCTTCCAGTTTTTTGATTTGAAACGTATATTGATTCTGTTAGCTTCGTTTTCAACAGCAGTGACCA
>Ga0209748_1001066_pt1 | contig 13694 bp, 9 predicted proteins | sample BarGraIncu00421A_FD_185490 | JGI IMG/M metagenome (GOLD analysis project Ga0209748, IMG submission 185490) | Arctic peat soil microbial communities from Barrow, Alaska - Barrow Graham LP Incubations 004-21A (SPAdes) (version 2) | ecosystem: Environmental > Terrestrial > Soil > Wetlands > Peat... | reverse complement strand
CGCGTTAGGATGCGACACGAGGACCCCTCCTTCAGTTGTGGCTTCGACACCTACAACCGATAGGACGGGGTCCTCATCCGGTCAACAACCTCTATGGGAACTACAGCTAGGGCGCGCACCGGGCAAGTGACCCCTTCGTCCTACTCGATGGGACACCGCTCTGCCAGGCGCGCCGCGTCCTGTTCCCTGAACATCGTTAGCTGGAATTCGTAGGCCTGGCGTGCCTGGTCGAGGATGGAGTCGAGCAGGATCCCACATGTCAACAAGACCGCCGACGTGATGCCGAGCCCGGCAGCCAGCACCAGTGTCGGCAGTGAGCTCACGAAGCCCCTCGTCAGGAAGTCGCTGAGAGGCACGGCGGCGATGGCGAGCGAAACGAGCATGACGAACAGGCCGACCACGCCGAAGAACGCCATCGGCCGATAGTCGCGGAACAGCCTGACGACCGTGCGGAGCACGAGCATCCCGTCCGAGTACGTATTGAGCTTCGACTCGCTCCCGGGTCCCCGATCGCGATATGAGACGGGCACCTCTCGGATCTGGAACCCCTTGTCCAGCGCGTGGATCGACATCTCGGTCTCGATCTCGAAGCCGTGACTGAGGATCGGCATCGTCTTCACGAATTCGCGACTCATGCACCGGCAGCCGGTCATGATGTCGTGAAGGTCGCTATCGAAGAAGCGGTCGACGAGGAAGCGCACCAGCCGGTTGCCGACACCGTGGAAGCGTCGCGTGTTCTCAGAGAAGTAGGTGCTGGAGAGTCGGTCGCCGATGACCATGTCCGCGCTCCGGTCGAGAACGTAGGAGCGCATCGCGAGTGCCTCGTCGGCCGGGTAGGTGTCGTCGCCGTCCACCATGACGTAGATGTCGGCTTCCACCCGACGGAACATGCTTCGGACGACCCAGCCTTTCCCGCGTCGATACTCGGGGATGACGGTCGCGCCGGCCTCGGCAGCGACCCGTGCGGTCCCGTCGGTGGAGGCGTTGTCGAACACGTAGACGGTCACGCCGGGGTCCGCAGAGAGGAAGTCCCGGACCACCTTGCCGATCGTCTTCTCCTCGTTGAGGCAGGCGATGAGCACGGCGGTTGTGGCCGCGCAGCTCGGCGGCGCGGAAGCCCCGGCCGCGTTGGCGGATGCGCTCGGGTCGGTCATGTCTGGTCTCTCCTCCAGTCACGCCGCCGCTGCGACCCTCGAGCCAACCAGCCCGAGTGGGGCACCGACGCCTTGGGAATACCATGATACGGCCTCATTACCCCCGTCGGTCGCTGCCGGGTGCGATGACGAGAGCGGTTCCCGCGTTCACGTGCGGGCGGCCCCAGCATGGGTGATCCAGCGCGAGAGGGAGGTACGCCGGTGAACTGGTTGCACATCATCCTGTGGCGCATCTACGAGCGATGGTTCCGACCGAACGTCGCCAAGGACCTGCGAGCACGCGGGATGGTCGTCGGAAGCAACTTCAACATGCTGGACGGGGTCCTGATCGACTGGAGCCATTGCTGGCACATCTCCATCGGCGATGACGTGACCTTGGCCCCACGCGTCATGATCCTCGCGCACGACGCGAGCACCAAGAAGTATCTCGGGTACACGCGCATCGGCAAGGTCGACATCGGCGATCGAGTCTTCATCGGGGCGGGCTCCATCGTCATGCCGGGCGTGAACATCGGCAACGACGTCGTCATCGGCGCCGGGAGCATCGTCACCAAGGACATCCCCGACAACATGGTCGCGGTCGGGAACCCGGCGCGGGTCCTCCATCCCCTCGACGAGTACATCGCGCGTCGGAAGAGCGAGATGGACGGGGTCCCGATCTTCGGCGCGGAGTACACGATGGAGAAGGGCATCACCGGCCCCATGCGCGACGAGATGAACGAGAAGATGGTCGACCGAGTGGGCTACGTTGTCTGATAGGTCTTGGCGCTCGGCGCTCACGCCGATGCGCGTGAGCGCATATGCGCTGCTGGGCAACCAGGTACTCTCGGCGGCCCTGGGAGTCGTGTACTGGATCCTCGCCGCGAGGCTGTACGGAGTCGTGATCGTCGGCGCGAGCTCGGCTGCGGTGTCGGCGCTGCTGCTGATAGCGGGCGTCGCGGACCTCGGGCTCAGCGCCGGCATGGTGCGCTTCCTTCCCCGCGCCGGGGACAGGACTCGCCGCATCATCGTGCTCGCCTACGCGACAAGCATCGTTGCGGCCGCGGTGCTGAGCCTTGTGTTCGTGGTGTTCGGCGGCAGACTCAACTTCGGAGGCGTGCTCGGGTTCGGAGCGCTCACGGCCCTGTGGGTGATACTGGCCGCCGTGCTCCGGACGCTCTTCCGGCTTCAAGACGCGGTGCTGACGGGCCTCAAACAGGCCAAGTGGGTGCTCATAGAGAACGCGATCTACAACGCGGCCAAGATCGTGATCCTCGTCGCCGGTGTGAGCTACCTGGGCCGCGCCGGCATCGTCGGCTCGTGGTTCATCCCGTTGCCCCTCGTCGTGGCGCTGTGCGCATGGCTCATCTTCGGGCTCTACACGCGAGCGCGTCCTCTGTCCCCCGCGCCGACTGACAGCGCTGCGCTCAGCCTGCGCGAGATCGCGACCTCCTCCGGCGGAGACTACGTCGGCTCACTCGTCGCCGAGGCCGCCTCGCGTCTGCTGCCTCTGGTCGTCATCGTGGTGCTCGGTGCCGCCGCCAACGCCTACTTCTACCAAGCCTGGCTCGTTGCGGCGACTCTCGGCCTCTTGGCTGGGAGCATGACCGATTCGTTCACGGCCGAGGCGGCGGGCGACCGCGCCCACGTCGGCCGGTACAGCAGGGACATCCTCCGGCAGATGGCGGCGCTGATACTCCCCGCCGCGGCGGTGATCGGGGTGGGTGCTCCGCTCATCTTGACGTTGTTCGGCACGTCGTACGCGGCAGAAGGGTCGGCGCTGCTCAGGTGGCTGTGCCTGTCCACGCCGCTGATCGTCTTCAACACCTGGTACCTCGCATACGCGCGCGTCATGTCCCGGATCAGGCAGGTCGTGTGGCTTCAGTCCATCGGCGCGTTCGTCCTGCTCGCCGTCGGATACGTATTGCTGCGCCCGCTTGGCATCACGGGCATCGGCCTGGCGTGGGTAGTGAGCCAGGTACCGATCACGGTCATCGGGCTGCTCAACTCTCGCGACGTGCTTGCGCTGAAGCCCGAGGCGTCCGCCCTCTGAAATCGGCCACGGGCGCACGATAGCCGGCTAGTGCTGGAAGACCCTGATGTAGTCGACCTGCAGGCTGGCCGGGAAGACCGTGTAGCGATCCGGAGCGCCCGACCAGCTCGTGCGGCCACCGACGGTCAGGCTCGTGACGATGCACATCGGATGCGATGGGATGTTCGTCGTGACTCGGCGGCGTTCGACGCCGTCTATGTACCAGACGAGGGCGTTGGGTTCCCAATCGATGGCGAAGGTGTGGAATCCGGCCGAGGAATCGGGGCCGACGTAGGGAACAGCGGACTTATGCCGGTCGGCCCGGGTCCCGTAGTGCACGACCGCGTACTCCGTCGTTGGGTCCGAACCGAGGATCTCCATGATGTCGATCTCATCGTTGAGCGTCGGTACTGTCGTCGCCAGCCAGAACGCGGGCCAGAGCCCTTGTCCAGCGGGTACCTGAACACGGGCTTCCACGTAGCCGTAGGTGAACGCGAAGCTCTTCGACGAGTTGATGGCCCCCGAGGTGTAGGGCAACCCGTTCATGTTCTGGCGCCGTGCCGTGAGCGTGAGCACTCCGCCGCCCACGGCGAGGTTGTTCGGCGTGTAGAACTGCGACTCACCGGGATTCGTGTTGCCCCAAGGCAGCGCGGACATCCAGCGCCGGTCAAGCTTGGTGCCCTCGAACTCATCGTCGAAGACGGAGTGGTAGCCGGGCAGCGTGGGCGTGCCGCTCGGCGACGGAGAGGACGACGCAGGTGCGGGCGCCGGGGCGGCGGTCGCGATGACCGTCACCGATGAAGCGTTCGAGACGCCGCGTGTGTCCGTGCTCGTTCCGCACGACGCCAGCAAGAGTGTCGACAGCAGCACGAGGACGATCGCCGCGATCTCGGTCAGCGGCCTCGTCGGTCGCTCATCGATTGCGGTCATCGTATGGGGCGCGCGAGGGCACATACTGGTTCACAGATCTTCGAGTCCGTCCGGGTCTTGTCCCGTGTGCGAGCAAAGAGGACACCATAGACTATATTCCTCTCATGCTCTGCAAGGTAATCGCCCAGTCCCGGAGCGCGGTCGCCGCGCCAGGCCCGGCGGGAGATCAGGCTCGAACCGACAACGCGGGGTGATGATGGGTCCAGAGTCTGCGAGCTGTTCGGTCGTCATCTGCACATACACCCTGGACCGGTGGAGCGACCTCGTCGCATCGGTCGAATCCGTTCGCCGGCAGACGGTGCTCCCGACAGAGCTCATCGTCGTCGTCGACCACAACCCGGAGCTTCTCGCCCGCGCGCAGCAGGCCTTCCCGGACTGTCGCACGCTCGCGAGCACTCAGCCTCCGGGTTTGTCAGGGGCGCGGAACACCGGTCTCGCCCGAGCGACCGGCGAGATCATCGCCTTCATCGATGACGACGCCATCGCGGACGCGAGCTGGCTCGAGGAGCTCCTGTCGCCGCCGTGGGAGGACAACGTGCTCGGCGTGGGAGGGTTCCTCGCACCGCTTTGGGACGGCGAGCGTCCTGACTGGCTGCCCGAGGAGTTCTACTGGGTGATCGGATGCTCATACCTCGGAATGCGTGAAGGTCCCGGCGTGCGCAACCTGATCGGCGCGAACATGTCCTTCCGCCGAGAGGTCCTGCTGATGTCCGGCGGCTTCAATTCGCGACTCGGCCGGACGAGCACACAGGCGCTGGCGGGTGAAGAGACAGAGGTCTGCATCCGGGCTCGACGGTTGAACCCGGGCGGTGTCCTCGTGTACACCGGTCGGGCGAGGGTCGATCACCGGGTGCCCGTCGGGCGCGTCACGCGGGAGTACTTCCGTGCGCGGTGCTACGGAGAGGGGCTGTCGAAAGCGCGACTGGCCAGGACCATCGGCAGTCAAGAGGGACTGGCTTCGGAGCGGCGCTACACCCTCGTCACCCTGCCGGCCGGCGTGCTGCGCAACCTCGGAGCGTTCATCAAGGGAGACCGCGCGGGACTTGCCCGCGCGGCGGCGATGCTCTCCGGCTTCGGATTCACGGCTGCCGGATATGTCGTCGGTCGGCTGACGTCGCTGATCAGGGCGGAATCGACCAGCAGGCTCGCGCCGACGTGCCGCCTCGATGAAGCCTTCTGCACCAAGCCGAGGGTACTCATGGTCACGCCTCGCTTCGCGCCATTCGTGGGCGGGGTCGAGCTGCACGTGGAGAAAGTGGCCCGCCTTCTGGGCCCTTACGTCAACGTGACGGTGCTGACGACGGACACGACCGGGGAGCTGCCGCAGTCCGAGCTCATGGAGGGCGTCAAGGTCGTGCGCGTCCCTGCGTGGCCGCGCAAACGGGACTACTACTTCGCTCCGCGTATCAGGCGCATCGTCGAGGCGGGCGATTGGGACCTGGTGCACGTGCAGTCCTATCACTCGGCGGTCGCTCCGTTGACGATGATGGCGTCGCTACGGGCCCGTGTGCCGTACGTTGTCACGTTCCACCGGGGCGGTCACTCGTCTCGCCTGCGCAATTCGCTGAGAGGCCTGCAAGAGCGGATGCTCAGGCCGCTCCTTACTCGCGCGTCCAAGCTCATCGCCGTCGCCGAGTTCGAAGTCGACCACTTCTCGGCGGTCTTGGGGCTGCCGCGCGACCGGTTCGTGGTCATCCCCAACGGCTCGGACCTTGCTGCCCAGCCCGTGGAAGCCGAGCGCCGTCGCGCGGGCCGACCCAAGATCGTCTCAGTGGGGCGCCTCGAGCGCTACAAAGGGCACGAGCGGGTCATCGAGGCGATGCCGGCCGTGCTGACGGCCTACCCTGACGCGCGCCTCGACATCATCGGATCGGGACCGTACCTAGCCAGACTGGAAGAGCTCGTCGAACGTCTCGGTCTCAGCGGGGTGGTCATCATACGAACGATCCCCGCCGCTGATCGCCGGGCGATGGCTCAAGAGCTGACGTGGAGTTCGCTGTTCGTGCTGATGAGCGAATTCGAGACTCACCCCATCGCGGTGGTGGAGGCGCTCGAACTGGGACGTCCGGTGATCGTCGCGGACACGTCCGGCCTTCGTGAGCTCGCGGAGCGCGGGCTGGCACGTGCTGTTCCACTCCACGCCTCGAGCGCCGAGCTGGCGCGCTCCATCATCGAGGAACTCCGAGCGACCTCTTCCCGCGCCGAAGTGGAGTCCAGCACGTGGCAGGAGTGCGCGGACCGGGTTATGGACGTCTACGCGGAGGTGCTGTCCACCCGGCAGGGTGCGCCCGAGTCCGTTTCGGCCCGGACGGCTCCGGAGGAATGAGCGTGGACGCACCGCTCGACACGCAGCCCTCCGGAGAGCAGGTGCCCTCGGCCGACGCTGTCTGGCTTTCGAGGACGCTTCGATGGCGCCTCTTGGCCGCGCCACTGCTCGGAGCGATCGCGGGCGTCGCGTGTGTGGCGATCGCGGATGCGGCCTCGAGCCGGGGGGCCTCCGGGACACAGATCCTGTGGTGGCTGAGCATGGCGCTCATCTTCGCGCCGACCGCTGTGACGGTGCTCACGCGACGCGTGTCGCGCAACGAGGCCGCGTTCATGCTGCTCGTGGCTGGCATGGCACTCTACGCGGTCAAGCTCGTCTACGCGCCGGGCCGCTTCTGGGAATTCGACGAGTTGTTGCACTACCCCAACGTCGACGCGCTCCTCTCGACCGGTCACCTCTTCACACCCAACTCGCTTCTGCCAGTCTCGCCGTATTACCCGGGCTTGGAGACGGTGACCGCGGTCATCGTCCGATTGACAGGCCTGCCGATCATCCAGGCGGGCCTCGTCTTCATCGGGGTCGTGCATGCGCTGATGGTGGCCTCCCTGTTCTTGCTCCTGGAGCGCATCGCTCTGCCGCCCAGGCTCACGGCGATTGCATCGCTCGTGTACTTGGCGTGCCCGGCGTTCCTCTATTTCGACTCCCAGTTCGCGTATGAGTCCCTCGCGTTGGCGCTCACGGTCGCGTGCCTGTTCACGCTGCGTGCGGCGCAGTTGGAAGAGGGAGGGAGACGGCTTCGGCTCGAGATCCTGGCGGCCGTCCTGATGCTCTGCGTGATTGTCACGCACCACATCACCTCGATCGTGCTGGTCGCGCTGCTCGTCGTTTGGACGTTCGGCGAGATGCTTGGCAAGCGGCGCCTGTCCCGTTTCGCAACGCTCCCAGGCAGCGGTTGGGTGCCGCTGCTCGGTGTCGTGGCGCTTCTTGGCTGGTTGCTCAAGGTGGCCTCGGCCACCGTCTCGTACCTGGGTCCGCAGCTGGCTTCGGGCGTTACCGAGCTGCTCCGCATACTCGCGCTCGACGAGTCCGGCCGGGCGCTGTTCCAATCGGGCGCCGGCACTACCCCCGTGCTCGAACGCGCGGTCGGCATCGGCTCCGTCGCGATCATCATCGTCCTCATCCCGTTCGGGTTCCGCTATCTGTGGACCCGTCGAGAGTCGACGGTGCTGTCTCGGCTCTTCGCCATCGGATCGCTGGCGTACCCTGCGACGCTGGCGCTGCGCTTCGCACCGAGCGGGTGGGAGATCGGATCGCGCGCGACGGCGTTCGTTTATATCCCGCTGTCGTTGACGGTGGCCGTCGGCCTGTATCTGTTCATGGAGCGGCTGACGCGTCGCCGACTCCTGCGCATGTGCGCGGCGATCCTCGCGCTGCTGGCCGTCTTCGCCGGAGGCATCATCGCGGTGACGTCCCCATACACGCGCGAGCCGGCGCCCTACAGTCCGGGCCTCGCTTGGACACCTTTCGACGTCGAGTCGCTTGCGGCCGCGCAATGGGCAGCGACGACCTTCGGCCCCGGACACCGGATCGCCGCCGACTCGGCGGGCGGCGCGTTGATGGGGAGCCTGGGCTACCAGGACGTGGTCGCCTCTCAGGGCAAGGTCTCGATCTCGCAGCTCTTCCTCTCTCCCGATTTCGGCCCGAGAGAGGTCCAGATCGCGAAGAGCGGCCGGATCGACCACGTCATGGTCGACCGCAGGATCGCCGGGGCTCAACCCCTGAAGGGCTACATCTATGAAAGGTGGGAGCGCACGGTGCAACCGTACGGTTCCACAGTGAGCAGCGACACCGTCAACAAGTTCGACCGGCTCTTCGAGGCGAGCAAGGTCTTCGACAGCGGCAACGTCGAGTTCTTCGATCTGCACAGGTTGTTCCAATGAGGTGGAGCCGCGACTACATCGTCGTTGCTGGCATGACGGTGCTCTCCGCCGTCTTGCTCGCTGTGGTCCCCGCGAGCGTTCTGTGGCTGCGAGTCGTGGTCGGGATACCGTACACGCTGTTCCTGCCGGGCGTCGGCGTCATGCTTCTGTGCGACCCGGACAGGCGGCAGGGCGGTCTTGAGTGGTTCGCGCTCTCGATCGCGGCGAGCATCGCAGTCACGATGTTCTCGGGCATGGCCTGCGCCGCCATGATCGGACTGACCGAGGTGGGCATCGTCGCCGTGGTGACCGCTCTGACGCTCGGCGCGGTCGCGATCGCGTGGGCTCGCGCGCAGCGACGCAGCGAGCCGGACGGCCGTTCTCGTGGGCCTGCATGGGACGCGATCGCCGGCGCGGCCGCGGTGCTTGCGTGCGCACTGCTGACTCTCGCGCTCTCGATCCCGCGGGACCAGACGACGGGACCGGGCACGACGCAGCTTTGGGCACTACCCGATCTCTCCGGCGGCGTGAGCGTCGGCGCTCGCAACGTGGACGCGGCGTCCGAGCGCTACCGCCTGATCGTGGAGCAGGGCGGCCGGACGATCGCGCAGGAAGAGATCGACATGCCGAAGGGCACCCAGGCCATCTTCGAGGTGAAGCGGTCGGCGACAGTGACGCCGAGCGCTCCGATCACCGCCGTGCTCACCGATGAGAGCGGCATCGTATCGCCGCGCACGGTCTATGCTTGGACGAATCCGTGAGCCGGCTCGAGTCCGATGAACGGGGCGGGGATGGGCGCACGAACGGCGAGCATCGTCCCGCCGCAGGGAGATCGAGCATGCGCATCTTGATGATCGCCCAGTTCTACCCGCCCGTGATCGGCGGCATCGAGGTCCACGTTGCGGCTCTGGCGCGCGATCTCGTGAAGCGCGGCCACGAGGTCGCCGTCGCAACGTTTGCGACGGACACGGACCCACGGGGCGTGCGCATCGACGAAGGCGTGCGCGTGCACGCGCTCCAAGGGGCCGTCCAGCGCATCGGCCCGTTGTTCGCGTCCGAGCGTCGCCACGCGATCCCGCTGCCGGACCCGGAGGCCGCCGCGAGCCTGCTCCGGTTGGTCCGGGAGTTTCGGCCCGACATCGTTCATGCGCACAACTGGCTCGGGCGCTCATACCTTCCGCTCAAGCGGCATGTGGGCGTGCCCTACCTCGTGTCACTACATGACTCGAGCCGCATCTGCACACAGGCCCGGTGGATGTATCGCGATCGCGAGTTCTGCTCGGGCCCGTCGCTGTCACGCTGCACGCGATGTTGCGCGGTTCACTTCGGCGCGCTCAAAGGCCCCGTCACGTACCTCGGAAACCGTCTTGCCAGAGGCGCGGAAGCAGCCCGCGTCGACTTCTTCTTGCCGGTGAGTCGTGCCGTCGCCGAATCCAACCGCCTTGCGCAGGACGGTTTGCCGTTCGAAGTGGTGCCGAACTTCTCGGTCGACATCCGCGAGGTGCCGACGCCGGACGACCCGCGGCTCGACGATCTGCCAACCGGGCCCTATCTGCTCTTCGCCGGCGACGTGGTCGCGGACAAGGGCGCCGACGCTTTGCTCGATGCCTACCGCCAACTCAGCGCGGCACCACCGCTCGTGCTCATCGGACGAGTGAGCGAGGCGACTCGCTGTGCATTGCCTCCCGGCGCCATCGCCGTCGGCCCGTGGCCGCACGAGCTCGTGTTGGAGGCATGGCGTCGCTGCTTGCTCGGTGTGATCCCCTCGATCTTCCTCGATCCGTGCCCCACGACGGCCTACGAAGCGATGGCGGCCGGGAAGGCGGTCGTCGCGTCGGCGCGGGGCGGACTGCTCGACCAGGTGGCCGACGGCGTGACAGGACTGCTGGTGCCTCCAGGGGAGCCATCGGCGCTGGCGGCGGCAATCGCCCGCCTCATGTCGGATTCGGAGCTTCGCGAGCGGATGGGCGTTGCGGGGCGGCAGAGATTCCTCGAGAAGTTCGAGTCCAGCGTGATCACGACGCGGATCGAGACGTTGTATCGGGTCCAAGCCGGCGACCGGCTCGGCTGACCGGGCGACCGCTCGCACGTCGGGTCGGACCAACTCACATGGGCGCCCGCTCGTCGTCAGGTTCGCCACAGGGGCGGCGCGTGGCACGCGCTTCGCATCGTCTGCTGTCGATCAGACGGTCCATGGACGCGCTCAAGTCGTTTCGGCGGACAGCCGATACAACACTTGAGTTGTGGACGCTGCTCGCAAGGAGGATTCCGCGAATGAAGAAGATCTTGTACCGATTGATTGTCATCGTCGCAGCCGCCGCTGCCACGCTCGCCTTCATGACCTCGATTGCGTACGCATCGCAGCTCGTGTTCTCCGACGACTTTAACGGTCCGCTGAACACGACCGCGTGGGCGAACGCGACGCCTTGGAACACCCAGTACACGATCGGCGAGCTCGAGTTCTACGATCCCGCGGACTGCACGTTCGCCAACGGGATGATGGTTCTGACTTCGGAGAAGCGAGCGACGCCCGGATACTCGTGGACCGGGCCTTTCGCCTATACCTCGGGTATCACGACCAGTCTCAACCACACGAAGTTCTCGTACGGCTACTTCGAGATCCGAGCGAAGCTGCCTAAAGGTCAAGGCATCTGGCCGGCGTTCTGGCTCACGAACGACAGCACGCTCGAGATCGACGGGCTGGAGATGCTCGGCGACCGGCCGACCCGCATCTACCAGACGCTCCATGAGAACAAGCAGCAGATCTATCAGAGCATCGTCGATGGCCCGGACTACTCGGCAGGATTTCACACGTACGGGATCGATTGGCAGCCGAACTACGTTAAGTGGTACATCGACGGCGTGCTCACTACGACATACAGTGCGCCGATGCCGTCCGACGGGCTCTACATCTGCCTGAACACGGCGGTGGGCGGATCGTGGCCGGGCGCGCCTGACACGTCGACGTCGTTCCCCGTGAACTACGACGTCGACTACGTTCGCGTCTGGGGCACCAAGCCGGCAGCGCCTGTCGCAGCGCCCGATGCGTACTCCACCGGCACCGGCATCGCGCTCAGCGTGCCGGCTCCCGGTGTGCTCGCGAATGACACGGACCCGCAGGGCAACGGACTGACCGCCCAGGTCGTCACCCAGCCCACGCACGGCACGCTGAGCATGGCGTCCAACGGGTCGTTCACGTATGTGCGTGCTGCGGGGTACTCGGGTACGGATTCGTTCACGTACACCGCCGCGGACGGGAGCTTCGTGTCGAGTCCCTCAAGGGTTTCGCTGACGGTGCTCGCCGCCGGAGCGACCGTCGTCGCCAAGCCCGTCGTGAAGAAGACCCACCGCACGACGGCCAAGATCACTGGCTCGTTCAAGGTCGGAGTGGGTTCGGGGATCTTGCTGGCTTCCTACTTCCCTGCGGCGACGCCCGTCGCGGCGACTCCGGTGACGCTCAGCGCGGTGATCCAGAGGTGGTCTCGCGGGGCTTGGAGAGCGTATTCCACGAAGAAGGCCGTCGATCCGCCGTCGAGCTACTCGATTTCGTTCCGTGTCGGCAGAGGCACCTATCGCGTTCGCACGCTCATCTCGGGAGGCGGCGGTATCGCCGGCCACTCGGCGTGGTCACGCAACTTGTCCGTCAAATAGCCGCGGACGCGGACAGGCACCTGCTCGAATCCGCTTGGGGCCACACAGGATGATGCGGGTCCGTCGGCGAGCCGGTCGGCGGGCCCGTTTGCGTCGCGAGCGCGGCGGCGTGGCGCTGTCGGATCTTCAGCCCCAGCGCGGCCATCTCGTCGAGGGTGACGAAGTCGTGGCCACGCGACCGCAGCGATCGGATGATCGTCGGGAGCGCGGACCGCGGTCGCCGCGGTTACAGCGACCGCGAACCGCGCGGGCCAGGCAGCATGTCGGACCGCATTCGGGTACCGACTCCTGACGACCCACCGAAGAGAGGAACCCCCGTGGAAGAAGTGGAAGGCCACGATACATTACGGAGGAGAGGTCGTCGTCACCAACATAGCCGCTCTGCTCGACGTCGATCAGACCGCCGCCTCGTCATCCGCGTGAGTTGTCCGGCTGCGCCGGCACCGCGAATCGAGACAGGCGCCCAGCGCCCGTCAGAGCGACTGGTCGACGCTCTCTTGAGAGGATGGCGCGTGCCCTCCGCGTGCCTCGCACGCCCGAAACGGCCTGAATCCGCCTGAACCGGGCTGAGACGCGATGGCGCCGGCCGGCACCGCACATGCCGCCTGACCTGAGACGATGCGACACTCAGCGGGACCGGTCGACCCCCACTGGAACCGGCAGGTCAGGTTTCGAATTCCCTTGGGGGCACCACAAATCCTCGTGAGCCCGTCTGTGCAAACAGGCGGGCTCACCTGCGCTTCAGCCGCAGCGCACCCTCGCCGGTGAACGGTCGAATGCGTGCCGTTCGCGTGCCTTGTGTGCCATGGACGCGTTGAGGCCGGGTGTGACGGACGGGCACTGGGCGGCGTTGGACGGCATGTTTCGCGGACAACGCTGTGGCCACGTTCGAGTCAACAAGACCACTCCCTATACTGTGAGGTGCGGCTCTCCGAAGGCGGAGCGTCGTCTCAGCTCCTCCGGGATACGGGAGTACATGTCATGCTGCGACTGTGCAGGGGAGATCGAGCGCGTGCGCGGGTGAACGCGGCATGGTGACACGATCGTCGGCCGCCCATCGCGCTGCAGCCGAGGTCGTGGCCGCAGCCGTGGCTCAAGGGCTCGGCGCGCTGGACGAGTGGCAGGCGAAGACGTTGCTCGCCGGTTACGGGATCGCCGTTCCCGAGGGCGGCCTCGCGCGCAACGAGGACGAGGCCGCGAACATCGCCCGGGGGCTCGACGGCCCGGTTGCCGTTAAGGCCATCGGACCGGGCATCACCCACAAGACAGAGCGCGGGCTGGTCGCTCTGGACCTCCGCGGGGACGAGGCCGTCCGGACCGCTGCTCGCTCGCTCTTGGCGCTCACCGAAGGTCAGGACGCCCTGCTCCTCGTCGAGCGGATGGTCCGGGGGGCGCGCGAGTTCATGATCGGGATGAAGCGCGATCCACTCTTCGGCCCGGTCATCGTCTTCGGCGTCGGAGGGATCTTCGCCGAGGCTCACAAGGACATCGCGCTCGGCGTGACGCCCTTGGAAGACCGGGACATCGAGGGCATGTTCTCCGGGATCAGGGCGAGCGCGCTGCTCGACGAGTTCCGCGGCCTTCCGCCTGTGGATCGCGCGGCACTGGCCGACGCCATCCGCGCACTCGCGCGCATCTCCGCGGACCATCCGGCCGTGAGCGAGATCGACGTGAACCCCCTCATCGTGGAAGGCGCGACACCGGTGGCCGCCGACGCACTCGTGATCCTCGATCCGTGCGCGGAGCGAGGCGCGACCGTGCAC
>Ga0209748_1001063_pt1 | contig 13706 bp, 10 predicted proteins | sample BarGraIncu00421A_FD_185490 | JGI IMG/M metagenome (GOLD analysis project Ga0209748, IMG submission 185490) | Arctic peat soil microbial communities from Barrow, Alaska - Barrow Graham LP Incubations 004-21A (SPAdes) (version 2) | ecosystem: Environmental > Terrestrial > Soil > Wetlands > Peat... | reverse complement strand
AGGCTAAACCTCTCTTTTTAACAGGGGTGGATAAGGTCGGATCATTTTCTTCACTATTTTCAAAAAAAGCCCACCTCCAGAAGCAGCCTCCCGCCACGCCGTACCTTTTGATCAGTTTAATATGGCTTTCAAATGCCTGCTCTGTCGTCCAGTTGGGATCATTTTTATATAATCCCATTTCCACGGCAACTACCCTGTAATTATTTCTTCCTGTAATTTCAAAAACGTTTTTCCAAGTTTCTTCGGCCCAGACAGACGGATCGGCATCCACGCACGGGACACCACGAGCGTCCTGACATTTCCGTTGCTGATAAAACGAGATAGCATATGTACGTTGATTATCGGGCACGGCAAGATCATCAAATATTTGTTTCAGGACCTTAACCGTACGCCACAAATGGTTGCCAGTTGTATCAGGACCTGAAGGCGATTCTGCATCAATAATATAACTACCCACAACGCATTCTGCCGAAAGCTTATTCGCAGGCAAACCCAATGTCATCCCGTATTGTATGGCCCATTTAACGTAATTTGCAGGCACAGATGACGGGCCCATATATAAGGGTGCTTCAGCAGGTGTCCCGCATTGATCTTTTATACCATCACCGTTGCTATCGACTAATCGAGTACTCCCACCAAACAGTACTAAGTCGAGAGCAGGATGGTCTTTAACTGCGTTTAAAATAGCGCTTATCCATTGAGTATTGTTTGAAGGAGGCTGTTCCTCCATGTGTGTATTATTAAGCCACAACATTATTTTAATTTGTTTGTTGTTAATCAGATCGAAGAGGGCACGCAAGTTCGTAATTTCCGTTTGTGTAGGAAAAGGATATTCACATCCGAGCACTACGTGCAAATTACATGCAGGATATTCGAATCCACCCGTCCAACCCGGGTCAGTAGTCCGTAGTTCAAAGGTAATAGTGTTTACTCCGATCTTTTTCATTTCATCAAGTTGCAGGCTCACCTCTTCGGCAACTGTATGGCCAAGTGAAGATTCAAAGGTGTTCAAATCTTGGATGACCTGCCCGGTATAATATCCGTTAATAAAACCACGGTCGTCAAACTGCACACAAAGACCTCGCACAACAAATTTATTCTCAAAATCAGTGACTGTGAAATTATCTGCGGTGGTGGTAGTAGTTCCTCCGCTTGTCAGAGAAATTTTGCCGGTCATGGCTCCCTCAGGAACAATTATCTTTAGTTCAGTTGCCGAAGCATTGGTAACAACAGCAATAAGATCATTTATCCTGACAGTATTACCTGAAATCTCTGTATTGAAATCTGTACCGGTTAAAGTTATTGGCGAACCCATTGTACCGTTTTTTGGAGTAAATCCGGTGATAGCGGGAGGAATAAAATCATCTTTCTTACTGCACCCAATAGAAGCAAACAAAAATAATACAATAATGCAAAAAACAACTCTTCGTTTGTTCATCTGTCCCTCCAAAATTTAAATCATTTCCTCCCAAATACTTATACGAAAATCATAGCATCACTATGCCGAGGTCTTCCGAAGCATTCAGTGATGCTATCCCTATGCTCGCATTTTAAGGATCATTATCTGAAATGTCAATATGGACTTGTTATTTTCAATCGCTGATCAAACAAAAAATACTTCTGAAATTTGCCGGTTATTTAAAATCATAAAAATGAATCTTTCAAGGCCGCTTCGAGCCGCTGCAAACCATCTTCCATGACTTCCGGCTTGCCAATGCAGGCCATGCGGAAATGGCGCGGCATCTGGAAAAAACGACCTTCGGTTACGACCATGTGGTATTTTTTATAGAGCAGGGTATGAAATTTTTTTAAATCGAGCGTGGTTTTCACTTCCGGAAAAAAGAGCAGCCCGTTTTTGGGAATGTAGCAGGTTAAAAAATCGGTTCGATTTAAATAATTGCTGGTGATTTCACGGTTGGTCTTGATGCGCTGACGGATGCGCCGTTCCAGCTCGGAGAGCACGGGATTTTCGAGCAGGAGATGAGCCAGATACAACGGCGGGAATGGTATTTCCGGAGTTAGATAATCACTGAAATTGCGGGCTTTTTCCACGATGAGGGCCGGGGCGAAAGCCCAGCCGATGCGCAATGAACCCAGACCGTAAAACTTGGAAAGGGAAGCGGTGACGACGAATTCCGGATAATCAACAAAAAGCGATTGATCCCGATAGAACTTTCCATATACTTCATCAATAAAAACGATAATGCTCCTCTCCTGGTTCAGGGTTTTCAGGTATTGCAGAACTTCTTTAGAAATTTGATTGCCGGAAGGATTATGCGAATCAGTCAGAATTATCATTCTAGTTTTTTCAGAAAGACTTGAGGCAATGGCATTCACAGTTAAGGAAAAATCAAGCGGGTCACGTTTGAAAAAACGGATTTTCGCCCCCAGGTAAGCCGGGACTTTGAACATGGGTTCATAAGCCGGAAATTCAATCAGGACTTCGTCACCGCGCTTGAGCAGCACCGACCAGAGTATAAAATTGGCCAGACTGGTTCCCAGCGACAGGAAAATGTTTTCCTCTGGCACCATTTCTTTCCGACTCAGGGTGTGCAGCAGATGTTGGCTGCCAACGCAGGCGTCGCCCGGGAAAGCGTGCAACTGAATCGATTCCCGGGTAAAAGGCAATTCGTCCTGCTCCAGTAAAAACTCCATGTTGGAAAATGAAAAATTGATTTCCACATCAGGGGGATAGGTTTTTACGGTCAGCAAATGATCGATTTTTAAATTTTTATTCATGACTTCCCCACGCAAACGACTTCAATATGGACCCGGGGTTTTTCAAGGGTGATCCGCAGGTTCAGTTTATTGCAGGTTTTGGTAATGATAGCCATCTAATTATTCTTGTTGATAAACTGGAATTTCAGAATGGTCCGGAAAAGAATCTCCAGATCGAGCCGTAATGTCCAATTTTGAATATAGTAAATATCAAATTCAATGCGTTTATCCAAAGGGGTGTTGCCGCGCAAGCCGTGAACCTGCGCCCAGCCCGTCATTCCGGTTTTTACCCGGTGACGAAGCATGTAGCGGGGAATATTGTTTTTAAATTTTTCCACCAGTTCTGGCCGCTCGGGGCGGGGTCCCACCAGGCTCATGTCCCCGATTAACACATTGATCAGTTGCGGTAATTCATCGATTGATAATTTACGCAAAAACCTGCCCACCCTGGTCACGCGCTGATCGTTTTGGGGCGACCAGATGGGACCGGTTTCCTTCTCGGCGTTTTTAATCATGGTCCTGAACTTGATCATCCTGAAAATCCGGCCGTCCAGGCCGACTCTGGTTTGCAGGTAAAAAACCGGCCCAACGGAATCGAGTTTCAAGAACAAGGTCGTCAGGGCGATCAGTGGTAAAAATAAAATCAATCCGGTCAGGCTGACCAGGAAATCAAAAAGCCTCTTGCTGAGCGCCGGCCAGCCTTCAAGGGGAATATCGCCGAGATTGATGATCGGCAGGCCTTCAATATGCTCCAAACCGGCTTTCAGCGATGCCAGCTGCAAAATATCCGGTACCAGGCGGATGTCAAGCAGCAGGTTGTTGCCTGTTTCTATCAGTTTCATGATGGTGCTATATTCTTTCAACGGCAAAGCAATGAAAAGATCGGTAATACCGTGTTTTTCTACCACTTTTTTCAGATCAGCACAGTTCCCGAGAGTGTTCGCCTTTTGTTCAGGACCCAAAAAACCGGCCACTTCCAGTCCAAAATGCCGGTATTTAGCCAAGTTGGAGGCCGTCATCTCGGCCAGGTCGCCCTGACCGGCGATCAGTACTTTGGAAACGCCATTGCGCGCCAGCGCCAGGCTGCTAAACACTTTGAACATCAGGGTGCGGCAAATGAAAATAGACAGAATCGAAAGCGGCGCGTAAACTGCTATAAAAACATGAGAAATTTCGAAATGTATAAATCCATAACTTTTAAAATAACTAAAAATAAGCAAAACGGCGAACGATGAAATCAAACTGTTCAAAATGACCAAAAAAAGATCATCGAGACGGTTGCGGCGCAACTTGAAGCGGTAGAAGCCTTGGTAGGAAAAATAGATCAACTGTATGATCAGCAAAAATGGAATAATGACCAGATAACTGTTAAGCGAAGGTATGCCCTTGGGAACACCCAGAATACCTGAATGGAAGCGCAGCCAAAACGAAGTGAAAAAGCCGAGCAAAATTGCCAGCACATCGCTCAGGACATACATCCGGGCCAGCTGCTCTCTTTTCTTTCTAATCATCGTTTTTTTTGCTGATAAATTGTTTAAACTGAGCCCGGAAGCGCGCCGCCGAAAATCGCAGGCTACTTTCCCTGATAGCCGCGGAATCGAAATCCAGGCACCTGGAATCCTGAATGGCTTTTTTCAAAGCAATGACGGTTGCTTCGTTGAATAAAACTCCGCTGCTTCCGTCGCTAACTATATCCCGCGCTCCACCCCGGTTCAGAGCTATAACCGGAGTGCCGCAAGCCTGACTTTCGGCAAAGGCGATGCCAAAATCCTCCACGCCGGCAAAAACAAAAGCCCGGGCGTTTTGGTATAATTCTCTTAGTGTTTCGGCTTTGACCGCTGGCAAGAATTCGCTGCCCTGGCTAGCCATTTTTTTTAACTTTTTTTGCTCCGGCCCCCGGCCAACGATAATGAGCTTTTCACCCAGCTGCCGGCAAACTTCAATGACCAAGCCGATGTTTTTATAAGGAACCAGGGCCGAAACCAGCAGAAAATAATCACGGCTGGGTTTAGCGGCCGGCTGAAAAAAATCAATATCCACCGGCGGGTGAATAACCGTCGCCTGGCGCCGGTAATACTTTTCAATCCGCTGGCGGACAAACTGGGAATTGGCGATAAAATCATCGACTCGGGCAGCGCTGCTGACATCCCAGATGCGCAGCCGGGAAATTTTCTTTTGAATGATTTTTCTGCGGAAATAACCTGCCCCGGCAAAATAGGAATAATATTGATCCCAGGCATAACGCATCGGCGAATGAATATAGCTGACGTGCCGGGCTTCCGGCGCCGGGATCACACCCTTGGCCACGCAATGCGAACTGCTGATCACCAGGGAATACTCGTTCAGGTCAAAGGCTTCGATGTGGCGGGGAAACCAGGGCAGAAAAAACTGGTAATACTTTTTAATCAAAGGGTTGCGGTTCAGGCGCGAAGTGAACACCCGCTTGGAGCTGATCAGCGGCGACACTTTTTCAGGCTCGTAAAAAAGGGTGAAAATATCGGCATCAGGATATAGCCGTAAAATTTCTTCCAGAACCTTTTCGCCGCCGCGCATGCCGTTCAGCCAGTCGTGTATGATCGCTACTTTTTCTGCCATTACGGGTTATTTTACACTCCCTTGCTCTATAAATCAAGATTATGGCCACCCGGGCGGTCAGCAAGAGTTTCGCCGTGACATTCAGCGATTTTGCTGACCTGGCCGTGCAATTGAATTATCCGGTCAAGGCGGCTCCCGGACAGTCCTTGCGGCAGGAAGTCTCGGTCAATGGAATCGGGATTACCTAATTTTATCGGCTGATTATAAGTATTGTTATTGTGCAATGCAAGAAGAGGCAATTAGCACGATGTTCTCTGATTATTTGTAGAGAGTTTTACACAAAATTCTGTGTTAAAAGTTTCTTCAATTTATTCCATCAGGTTTTCTTACGATTATTTTTCCGATTTTCCTGACTTGTTGTTTAATTGTTTTCATGTTACCACCAGTTCTCATGATGGATAAAAAGGAAATACTATAATGTTCACCTCGGCAATTGGCCGGGGAAAGATATTGCTAAATTATTCTGAGTTTTTTAGAAAAGAATATCAAGATTCTAATAATCTGGAAATAATTTAATGGAGGAAAAATGGCTGGCAAGATACAATTCACATTGAACGGGGAGGCGCAGGAATTTGCCGGGGAGGTCACGGGCAAGGGCAGCCTGAAACTGGAAATGGATGCCACTTCTCTATGCTTCGCCATGGATTACAAATCAGCGGACAAGATAATCCTCACCCTTTCAGGAACTCAAGGCATAAATCTTTCAGCAGGCAATAAACTGAAGTTTTCCGGCAGCGTGTCGCGCGACCTGGTCAACCGCAGCTGGGATGGTGAGTACGCCGTGAAGCTTGAGATAAGCAAGACCGTGGCCGCGCGTCTCAGCCAGGAGTTCACCAAGATGGGAACAAAGACCAGAGCCGAGATTACGATCAGGTTCTAATTGAGCGATGTTGAAGAGTTAAAGGGTTGAAGAGTTGATGGGTAAGAGAAGAGATCGAACTCTTGCGGTTGAGTCAAACCCTTTAACCCTTAAACTCTTGAACCCTTGAACATTCTAAAACCATGGAGGACAAAATGAACGACAGTGGAATTAAAAGAACCTTTGGTTGGCGGCGGGATTTGCCCGATTTTCGCGATTTTACGGTCAGCCACAATGAATTATCCGCGAAAGTGAAAGAGATTGGGAATCAGCAGACGATTCTGGCGCTGCTGAAAAAAACCGGAGCCGGTAAACTCCAGACGAAAAAACTGCCGGCGACGGCCGACCTGAGAAAATGGTGCTCGCCGATCGAGCAGCAGGGCAATATCGGTTCCTGCACCGCCCAGGCGGGTGTCGGGATGATGGAGTATTTCGAAAACCGCAGTTTTAACAAAGTTCTCGATGCCTCACGGTTGTTTCTTTATAAGGCGACCCGCAACCTGATGAAAGAAACCGGCGATGTTGGCGGTTACCTGAGATTTACCATGGGAGCCATGGCTCTGTTCGGCTTGCCGCCCGAAGAATACTGGCCGTACATTGAGGAAAAGTTTGATGAAGAACCGCCGGCATTCTGTTACGCCTACGCCCAGAATTACCAGAGCCTGCAGTATTACCGCCACGATCCCAGCGGCACTGCCAAAGCCGCGGTCCTGGAAAGTGTCAAAAAGCACCTGGCAGCCGGACTGCCGTCGATGTTCGGCTTCAGCGTCTACAGTTCCTACACCCAGGCCGACAAGAACGGCAAGATCCCTTACCCGGCCAAGGGCGAAAAAATTGCGGGCGGGCACGCCATCATGGCCGTCGGTTACGACGACAAGCTGAAAATTAAAAACACGAATTTAAAAGGCCCCGAAACCATTGGCGCTCTTCTGATCCGTAATTCCTGGGGCACTGAATGGGGCGAGAAGGGTTATGGCTGGCTGCCCTACGAATACCTCTTGGCAGGCTTGGCAGATGAATGGTGGTCGCTGATCAAGAGTGAGTGGATTGAAACTGGAGAGTTTAGTTTATAAATAAAATGAAAACATCATGAATCATGTAAAATTGCAAGCACTGAATGGCCTACCAGAACATTTTCCAGACACTGTCTGGAAAAAGCGAATTTCTTAGTTTTCAAAAGGTTCAATCAGTGGCAAGTCATTTCCCTCTCCCCTGGTCAACCTATGTACACCTTCTTTCGGTGAAAAACAAAAATGCCAGGCGTTTCTATGAGACCGAAGTCCTGCGTGGCGGCTGGTCGGTCAGGCAACTTGACCGGCAGATCAATTCCCAGTTCTAGAATGATGAGAAAACTCTGTTTCTAAGGTCACATTTTGTGACCATAAAGCGCGGCCGCGGCCAGCGTGCAGGCGAGCGAGAAGTAAAATAGCCCAGGGAATGTGAAAAAGATTAATGGGCACTCGTACCAAGTCTTAATTGCACGCATTGGCTCAGCTGTACAAGGATGCCCGGAAATGGATCGCCGCTAAAAACAACTGAAGTCACAAAGTCAACCACCGTCCCCAATTCTTCAAAAAAGCGGCCAAGGCATATTTTTTTATTCAAATCCAGCAACTTTATTTCTGGATTCCTGAGACCAGGACCCTTTGCATTCCCCTTATTATAATAAAAGTCAAATAGCGAGTAACATTTCTTGCAAATTGATTTTCCTATCAGTTAATATTATAATTACCACATGCTTAAAAAGGAGAGAAAAATGGAACTGACAATAAGTATATCCAAAGATGAGGAACAGTTTACCAAGGATGAATTTGGTCTTTTCCTGGCAAAGAAAGGTTTTATGAAAAGATTGATCGAGATAGAGATGGCCGAAAAGCTGGCTGCCCAAAGTCATTTGACAGACAACGCTGTGGACGAGTTGTCCAAATCAGTAAAAGAAAGCCTGTACAGGAAAATCAAATCTTCATAAAATGAAAGCCTTCGTTATAGACACCAACATAATATTTTCTGCACTTCTTAAAAATTCTGCTGCCAGGAAAATTATTTTGTCCGATACCTTCGATCTATTTGTCCCGGAGTTTTTATTTACCGAAATATTAAAATATGAAGAAGCAATATTAAGGAAATCGGGAATGGCAAAGGAAAATTTGGAACTTTTACTTCTCCTTTTGCAATCGCATGTATCAGTAATTCCTTTCAAAATATTTATTGATTTTTTAGAGGAAGCTGAAGAGGAGATGGCGGAAATAGATATGAAAGACGCTCCTTTTATAGCACTGGCTCTCAAACTGAAAATTCCGATATGGAGCAATGATTTACATTTCAAAAAACAAAGAAAAGTCGAATCTTTTAATACTGCCGAATTAATTAGTGATTTTCTGAGCTGATTTTTTTATCCAGCAAACAGTAAGCAATAATTTTGATCTTCAATTTCAGGGAAGTTTCAGCCAATGCTATTTCAAGACCTGGGACTCATGTCCATTTTCTGACTTTGATTTCCTTCAGACGGAGTCTTAAATTTCATCAGTACCTTAAAACAAATTAGTAACTTAAAGCAAATTAGCTTGGTAAAAAAACAAGATAATTTGCTTTCTAAGTTACTTATCCTGCACAGCAGGGTTAGCTTGTTAAAAAACAAGTTAATTTGTTTTCTACCCAGCCAAGCTGGATAAGAGCATTAGATAGCAAATTCTATAATTTGTTAGAGTATTAAAACAAATCTTGAATTTGCTATAATGCTCTTAAGTTACTTATCCCCCCTTGCAGGGGACTTCGCAGCGCAGCTGGGTCAGTTAAATCTAAAATCGAGACCAGGCCCCGAGGCTCTTTAACAAAGAAGCAGAGAAGCTGGGGTGAATGACTCGAAGTCAAGACTCCTTTTTGTTTTCAAAAAATTGTCTATTAAACACATCTTCAAATTCTTTTCTTAATCTGGGATTAGTTTGCCCTTCATTATAAAATGGCAAACCAATCAAACGAAAATCTTTATTTTCCAACTTCAAATCAACTGTATGGCTTTTTTCTATTTTAATCAATAGCTTTTGCTTCCAACCCTCTTTTGATTGCTCAAAAGTATTTTGTTCGTCTAAAAACTGATCACCTTTGGGCTCAATGAAAACCTGATATACAACCTCTTGCTTTGTTTTCTTCTCAGTCAAAAACAGAACAAAATCTGGGTAAAACGGCTCGCCGTCAGCAAAACTATAAATTTTAAAAAACTGTTCATTGCGTAATAATGCGATATCTTGATAATTTTTCTTTAATTTTGTTACTGCTTCATCTATAAAGCGCAAAAATGATTCTTCTTCGCTTGTCCCCCAAATCTCGTTTTGAGCAAACCATTCTTTGTCTCCAAAATTAAAATCATGCATTCCTATCGCTCGCGGACTTTCGCTATCCAGTTGTAAAACTTTATCGTTTTCAAAGATTTTTCGGATCAAATGGGCTTTGAATTCTTTTGTTCCGTAATATTCTTTTTTCTCTTTTCCAGCAGTTACCAAAACTTTATCAATAACAAATCCGGCAATATTCAACTTTTCTGCTTGTAAAAGATTTCCCAATTGCACGGCCGTGCCTTTAACTTTGATTTTGATTCCGCCAAGATATTTTTCATTTGAAATAAAATCTTTTACTGATTCAATATTGCCAAATATTTTTCTTAATTCATCAAATCGCCCAGCAGGTATTTTGGCTAAAGCGGTACGGATAATATATGTTCCAAAATCGGCAATTCTAAATTCTCGTATTTCTGTTTTTACCTTAGTTCCTGCACTCTCACCTAAAATAAATATATCTTTCTCTAGCGCTTCTCTCGTCGGTAATAGAAAAACATTTATTTCAGCGTTGTGATCAAATTCTGCTTCAGCGTCCGCAAGAGCAAAAATATTTTTACCTAAATTTTCCTTGCGTGAATTTAAGAAAATATAGCCTTTCTTCCAAAAATCTTTATTTTTGAAACTATCCTTAATTTTAATTTCTTTCTTTATTGTTCGCTCCGGTACTATGCCTTCCTGCACCAATACCTTTGTTAATTCGCTAATATAATCCGGATTATGCATTGAATGATAATATAATTGCTCTAAAATTCGCAACTCATTTTCCGGTTCAGCATCAAATTTTCGGCTATATGCATCGGTGAATTCGCCAATTATAAACGGACAATATCGCGCGCCTCTACCGATTAACTGAGCTTCCTGCACCGTAGTTTTGCCCGGTTTTCTTTCTTTACTTGTCTTTGATTTATATTCGCCCCTCGTATCGTAGAGCCTGACAATATCAAAAAGATTCAAAACATCCCAGCCCTCATTCAATTTTTCTGTCGCAAAAATAGCACGAATTTCATTATTTGGATCTTCCAAAGAATTGAGCAGTATTTGTTTTTGCTCCAAATCTTTTTCTTCATCAACTGTCAAACATTTTTCCGGCGCAAAATCACTTTTTATTTCTTCTACTAAATCTCCCAGCGATATTTTTTGGTTATTGAAAAATTGAAATGCTTTTTGCAAAGTCGCGTCTTGTATTTGTGCTTGTTGTTTTAATAACTTCTCGTTAAGGCCAGCAATAAGCTGATGAAAAGCGATTTTAAATTCACTGGAAACAACAATTTGCGGATTATTGCCTCGCAATTCCCCTTTTTGTTTTGGTGGTGTTACTCTATTTGCTTTAAACATCACGACTGGCTTGAGCGCAATTTTATGTTTTTCTGCAACCTTACGGCGATATTGCGAAATAATCACCGCTGAGAGAACGCGTTCCATAATTGGCGCGTTAATTTGCAATGTCCGTACGTCCTTAGAAAATCCGTCCAAGCGGTATTCTTTTAGATCATAGCGATAAATTGCTTTATCTTTGTATTTCTCTAAAATCTCCGGATATTCCTGTTCAAGTCGAGCTGTTGCCGTAAATTCCAAAAGTACATTTTCTTTTTGGCTATTTGCATTGAGTATTTTTACTACTGTATTTTCCCAATTTCTGCGATCTTCTTCCTCGGTCTTACTTAGTTTATTGTTTGTTTCCGCCGATAAGTTATGCGCCTCATCGGCAATTAAAACAATTTTATTATCGGCAAAGTCTTCATATGTCAAAACATTTTCTCGCGCAAAATTAAAACGAGAATGCAAAAGCGCGGTAGTAGAAAAGATAATGTTTATGTCTTCATCATTTACCCCTTCGAAATTATCTACTTCTTTGATTTTTATATCCTGTCCATTTAAGACAATTTTATTGGCAAACAGATATTTCTTGGAATTGGTATCAAGAAAATTGGCTTTTGTTTTTTGAATAATATTACCAAGACGAGTAAAGAAAATAAAATTGCGATACCCTTTTTGATAAAAATACAAAATATTGGCCGCCATAATCAGCGTCTTGCCTGAGCCGGTCGCCATATTAAACATCAAATGAATCGGCTTTTGCTTTTGGTGATATTCTTCGCAGTAATAATAAAACCTGCCCAAAGCTTCCTTTTGGTATTCGCGCACTGAAAAGGCCGGATTAAGATTTTTCAATATTTCCGTTTTTTCCAGCGCTTCGTTTTTATAAACATCATCGCCAGCAAAGTTTTTGTATGAGTTAAATTCGTCGTAAAGCATAAATTATGGCTCAATCTTTTTAATTTCTAATCCATCTCCAATATATTCAGCTTTCCATTGTTGCAAGAATGAAAAAGTTTTTGTATCTACGGGACATTTGGCTTTTGGGTTGTGAACCATAATACAATCCGATCCAATATCCTGCGGGGAGTTTAAAATATTTATTGATGAATAAATAACTGCACTAACAAAATTGTTTTCATCTTTTTCAAAAAATATCATTGGAATTTTTTTGCCATTCTTCTTTTCAACATATTCTCTTTTGGTCCAACCATTATAAATAAACGGTCCATCCACTTTTTTAAAGTGTTCGTAACCAAGGCCAAACAAACATTTCAACACTAAAGGTATTTGCGGGTCAGGGTGTTTTAGTGCCCCTTTATTAACTGCGATGATATATGGCTTATTTTTGTCAATTATAAAATTCTTGTACTTCTTTGCCTTACGTTCTATTGATCTTGATAGTCTTAGCAACATTTCATCATGCGGGACATTTTGCGCTGTTATATCTTCCGGCTTTTCCGCAATAATCATATCTGGCACAGCATCTGCCGAATCTCCCTTTTTACATGCAACGGCTTCAATAAATGTTTCATCTGTCTTATCTTTATTCAATATAAAATCTGGTCCACTATCTCCTGAAGATACATCGGAAAAATATTTTTTCAGAACACATCCCACATACATTTCCCAAGTTCGCTCATGAAATTCTTTTTTTATTTGAGATAAAAAATGTGTATCCGCCAAAGACTTAAATTGTTTCCATAGATTATTAAATTTATCTCTTCTTTCCTCTATACATCCGCTGGCAATAAAATAAGAATCACAATCAGTATGTAGTGTTTTTACCTTTTCCAGTTCTTCATTTGTGCTTACCAAAGGAAGATCAATTGTGAAAATTGAATCTTGCATAGTCTAATTTTTATAGAATTCTTTATTCATCTTTTTATCCCCATCGCTCACCCCGTACTCCTTGTCCTCAATCTCACTGTAATTTACATAGAGCTGATTTTTATCCAAGCACTCAATTAGAAATTTCTTCTGATCGGCAATGCTCAAGTCGGCAAAGTCTTTGGCGTTTGCGTCAATCGTTTTCGGATTAACTTTGTAGCTCAAAAAGGCTGCTCCTTTCATCTCGTTCCATAGTTTGACGAATTCTTTTTCGGTTTTTGCCTTTTCAATTTTTTCTATCCACTCCTCATTCCATTTCGCCAGTTCCATATATATAAAATCTCCGCCACCTTTCCAATGAACTACTTTTGAAATTCCACCTTGTTCGCCAGCTATAACTTTTTTCAATCTTTCGACAGTAACATTATCAATATAATCCATTTGTTCGCATGTAATAAATTGTCTTTTCATTTTTATAGTAGTTGCAGCTGTTGTGCCTGATCCTGCAAAAAAATCTAAAACAATATCATTTTCTTTTGTTGATAATTCAATAATTCTTTGTATTAAACCTTCCGGTTTTGGATTTTCAAATACTTTTTCTCCAAATAGTTCTTTAAGGTGTCTCGTTGCATTAGTTGTGGTTGGTAAATCATCCCAAAGAGTTGTTGTTACTTCACCCCTTTCTTTCGCCTCTGTCCAAAATCTTTTCCGTTGTGGTCCTGCTTCCCCGCTAACACCAAAAACAATTCTATTTTCTGCTATCAACTGATCAAATATCGATTTTTCATTTTTCCAACTGTTTCCTGGCAATGGAACATATACTTCCCCGGTTTTTGGATTGGTTATAGGATAAAGCTGATTTGGTCGAATACCTCCAACTTGAAACGGATCTGCAACCCATTTGCCCCGAGTGTCATTATCTGGATTACTAAATTTTGACTCATTCGCAGTCATTCTAATGTAGTGCGTCACTAATAACTTGACATTTAAAAGGATATATGTTATGCTTGTTTCAAATGAATATATCGGAACGCATTACTTTAGATCCTCAA
>Ga0209748_1001062_pt1 | contig 13709 bp, 12 predicted proteins | sample BarGraIncu00421A_FD_185490 | JGI IMG/M metagenome (GOLD analysis project Ga0209748, IMG submission 185490) | Arctic peat soil microbial communities from Barrow, Alaska - Barrow Graham LP Incubations 004-21A (SPAdes) (version 2) | ecosystem: Environmental > Terrestrial > Soil > Wetlands > Peat... | reverse complement strand
CAATACTCACTTACAGGAATCAAGTCCCCGTTTTTCCTTATCGTTCACCACCGAGGGAGTTTCCGCCCAACGCAGCATAAGGTAGTTTGCAAACTACTCCTGAAAGTCGTCTGCGGAAGGCCAATTCCTTTGTTGATAATACTGATTCCATTGCCAGTTCGCTCGACTCCGGCTTTCGTTTTATCATCACAAAAGGGCTTCCATCTTTTGTACAGCATTCTTCCCGTTTTAAAGGGTTGATTCAAGACACACACGTTCCGCAGCTACCCGAAGGCAGTGACTTTCACCACTGAACCTCCCACGAAGAACTGTACTTCAAATATAATATTTATTGTCAACAAAGCACCGAAACCCGACTTGTCGCTTGCTGTTATACATCAGACTTTTTATTAGTCAATGCCATATATAATTCGTATTTATTAATGGGTCAAAATTATTGAATTGATCGAAACTTTTATTTTTATTGTTTTCCCACCAATCAAAATATGCCTGAGATATGATTTCATAAGCCGTGCTATTATAATCCAATACCCATTCTGATGGATTATTCCTTAAAGCGATAAAAGGATTTTGAGAAGGGAATTTACCAATCAGTCTTGGACTTTTTATTGAGACAGCTCTTATAGATTCAATTGTCCACAAAACGAGTACACCTAATTTATATTTAGGCTCTGTTGTGGCATATGAAGATATAGGATTTGCTGGGAATATGATTACTACTTGATTATCATTCCTGTATTCTAGCAATGAAGGAATGTCCATTGATGTAAATGCGGGTAAATTTATTGAATCAAACTGATTCGCTTTTAGTAATTCGATATACTTCGCTACATCTAAGTTGACAATTTCCTCATTATCTTTTTTGTCACAACCCATTAATCCGATAAAAGAAACAAGAATGAATAAGAATTTTAAAGTTTTCATAGTTTATACCTTTTAGTTATTGCCTAATAATAAGAAGCTCAAGATGTCAAATGCTTGTCTCCTTTTGTTAGCGGGTCGGTTTTTTATTCAACTTTTTTAATTTCGATGATCTCACAGTCAATGCCCTGAGAACAAACCTTATTTATACCAATTTCTTTGTACTTTACACTTACTCTATCGCCGGACGCAAAAGTTATTAAATCTTCCATATTAACAATTAACGTATCTCCGTTGTCAAGATGTATTTGTTCAGCACAATAGGCTAAACCACCACTAAGCCAGACTTTTCCGTTTTCCTTTTTAACAGCGTCATCATCCTTATTGCAGGATAACGCAAATACAAGTACTAATCCCAGTAAAATAAATTTTGTCATTTTCGATTTTAGTTTATGTTGTGTCGTTAATAGATTCTTTTTTTCAATTGTTTGCGCAGCTTCCTTAAACTGACAGCTACTTTGCTGTTTTGCGCTGATTTTTATTCAGTTGTATATCCGACATAAAAGTCTATCTGAATTTTCTTGTTCTTGTCTATTTTTACATTTTTCTTTTCTTCAATTAATAGGGCCCATTCGTTAGACTGCGTTTGGCACCTTATTGAGTATGTCCCAGGAATGGTTTTTATGGTGTAATATCCGGTAGAATCCGTCGTTGTGCGATACTTTGTATTTTCAATCCATATCTCAAACTGATTTGCATAATATGGATAATTACCTGTCCAGTCAACCTGTTGTACATGTCCCACAAATATAGAAGAGTCATTAAGTGTTGAATCAGAAATAGATATAAGCTCAGCTCTTCCTTTGACAAATTGCCTGTCCAGACATGACACAATTAATAAAAGCGTCACAAAAATTAAAATATAGCTCAATCTTTTTTGCGTATAACTCATTTATCGGTTTTTAAAATTCGCGCTTATTGTCTCGCAACTACTTGCAGGGAGGTAGTTTCCCGATAAATTTCCTGCAAAGCGCTGCATTCAAATATTAATTTCCTGTCAATGAAGCACCGAAACCCAGCTGTTTAGCTTGCTGTTATGTGTCGTTTTATTGTTAGGCAAGTCTAAAGTTTACTCAAATGAGGTCTATCAACTCTCATAACATATGTGAACTTGAATAATTAAAATCCGATTCAGCTGTGAGGTCCTATTTTATGTGTCAATTTGATACAAAAATCCAGGCTGCTCCCTGATTGTTATTGTCTGTATCACCACCGATGATTGCTGTTTTGCCATCACCGCTTAATGAAACAGCAGCGCCCTGCGAGGCTGGTCCGATGGAACCTGATCCAATCAATTTATTCACTTGTTGCGTCCATATCGCGTTGTTACGTGAATAAATCCATGCCGCTCCCTGGTAATTATTATCAAAGGGTCCTCCCACGATGGCCGTATTTCCATCAGAGCTTAAGGAAACAGCTTTTCCTAGCTGTGTTCCATTTGTTGAACCGGTACCTGCCAATTTATCCCCTTGTTGGGCCCATGTCCCATTGCTACGCACATAAATCCATACAGCACCACCATTTTTATCAAGTGGTCCGCCTATTATGGCCGTATTTCCATCTGCACTAAGCGACACTGAAAACCCTTGATTAGCAGCCCCCAAAGCACTTGATCCAATCAACTTATTTCCTTGCTGATTCCATATCCCATTGCTTCGTATGAATAACCAGACAGCTCCCTGGTTATTGGTATCAAAGGGGCCACCCACAATGGCTGTGTTACCATCTGCACTGAGAGCGATGCCTTTCCCAAAGGCAGCTTTGCCGGAAGCTCCGGTTCCTGTAAGCTTTGATCCCTGTTGTGTCCAAATCCCATTACTTCGGGTAAAAATCCAAACCGCCCCGCTACCGCTATCATCCTGTAAACCTCCAATGATAGCTGTATTTCCATCTGCACTTATGGCGACCGATGAACCCTGATCTGCCTCTCCGGCCGCTCCGGTTCCACTTAATCTGGTTCCTTGCTGCGTCCATATGCCGCCGCTTCGAATATAAAAAGATACACCATTGAATCTGCTACCGACTATGGCTGTATTTCCATCTCCACTCAATGAAACTGAATGTCCCTGATGAGCATTCAAGCCTCCATCCAAGCCTGCATTTATATCTGTCAGTTTATTTCCTTGTTGGCTCCAGATCCCGTTGGAACGGGTATAAAACCATACAGAACCACTGTAATTTTTGTTATCATATGGTCCCCCTATGATGGCAGTATTCCCATCCGAACTTATGGAAACGCTGGTCCCTTGCGTGGCATAATTTCCAACACCACCTGATCCAAAAACTTTATTGCCTTGTTGCAGAAATTGAACCGGAGTTGAAAAATTCAACTCATTGCCATAATTAGTCCCTGCACTGCTTGTAGCATAGGCTCTTAACCTGTATTTAGTTCCCGACGATAATCCGGTCAGCGAACTTATATAAACTCCTGTCCCAGAACCATCTGTAGTTTTACTGTCAGAAATTGTTGGAGCAGAGTTGCCTGAATTCCAACAAACGCCTCTGATTGTTATTGCAGTACCGCCATCAGAACTGATTTCTCCCCCGGATATAGCCGAATTTGCTTCAATGCTTGTTATACCGGAAGTGGTCAACTTCGGTCCTGTTATTGATGTTTCCTTTTTACAATTAGACAGAAGAATAACAGACAACCCGATTGAAAATACTATTTTGAAAAAGAATCTACTGCTCATAGTTAAGGTTATTGAGTTAGTAATCAGTATGTATTAAATTAATTTTATCTCTATTAATATGAAATTATAAACCATTATCGCTTATAGCGTGTCACTATATAACGTTTCGCTACAGGCAGGGATCTTTAAAACTGAACCTTCAAAGAAAAGCAGCACTTCAAATGTAATATAATATTTCATACGAGAACCAAAATCCTGCCTGGAAGTTGCTGTTATGCCTTCGTGCTATTTTGTTTTAAATTTGAAGACTTAGTTTAAGATTCCCTCCAAGTCCTTCCCTGGTTATTCTCATAAGTGTTGAAAGTCGGATACCGCTGGCAGTGTTCTCAATTCTCGAAATATAGTTTTTTGTTGTTCCGCACTTTAGTGCAAGTTCCTCCTGTGTCAAATTTTGCTTTTTCCTTGCTTCCTGGATAAGTACACAGATCAGTTTGGTGTACTTATTTGTTGTAAGGCAATAGCGTTTCAGATTCACACCTAATGTCAAGTTTTATCCTGACTTATTTTTGTATTTGTCATGGTTTAGCCTGACTAATATATGCGTATGTCAGGTTAAAGCCTTACTTTTGTCAATCGTATGTCAGGTTATAAACTTACAATATGAACAAGAATAGACTACAAATTGAACAACTGGACGCCAAAATCAAAGTTTACGCTCCAATAATCAAGGTTGCCGTTCCACCTACCGGATGGATAAAAGCAGTCCGGATGGCGCTGGGTATGTCTTTGCAACAATTAGCAAATCGTATTTCTATTACAAAGCAAAGTGTACAGGAGATGGAACAAAGGGAGAAAAACGGATCTATTTCCTTAAAATCATTGCAGGAATCTGCACGTGCCCTGGATATGGAGCTGGTATATGGTTTTGTTCCTAAAGACGGATCATTGGATGCTTTGATTGACCGCAAGGCACGGGAATTGGCAACCCAAATAGTCTCACGGACTTCAATTACGATGAAGCTGGAAGATCAAGGTAATTCTGATACAAGACTCAGTAAAGCCATTGAAGAACGGGCATTATTGCTTAAACACGAAATACCTAAATTATTATGGGATTAGACTTTGTGTATATTGATAGATAGGCTCAGACAAAAAAGCAAAGAATTAACTATGTAACTATTCAATAAGACAGCCTATGGCATCTATAACAGATGTATGATCTTCCAACATATCAGCAAATAAACTGCAATAAAATCCCACCTTGGTTTTTTTCGCAGATAGATAAGTCATATTCTTTTCATTGCCTCTGTACCTTAACGAAAAACTAAACCAAGAATCATACAAATGGATAAAAGAGATTTGTTAAATGCTTTAAGTCAAACTCACTTTAATTGCCGTTGAAATCTTCGTTTCGTAGGATCCATCGCATTAAGAATATCGGCAGTATTAAAAATGACTTTACGTCCCATTTGTTTATAAGGGATACGACCTTTATTTTTCAACATTTGCGCCGTCACCTTACTGCAATGCAAAAAATCAGCCAACTCTTGCATCGAATGCAAAAATTCAGGTACAATTGGAATCTCTCTTTCTTTCTTGTTCAGAATGATTTCTAATTCCTCTTTTACTGCTTTCCTGACCATTTCTTCCAGTTTTTCTTCCTCAATAATTACCATAATCAAGACTTTTTTCAAATTAGTGAATATAGAAGCAAATTTAGTGAATGTTCGTGATGTCATTTACACTCGACCTTGAATTTGAAAACGAATTAGTCTTTCCCTGAATTAACCACAAGTATTTAAACTTCATTGTTGCAAAACCATTTCCACTTGTTAAATAATATTTATAAAATCATTCCTAACAATAATGTTTTGTTAATTGTGATTTTGTAACTTGCAAGGCAGATTGGAAATATCAATATACAACCTGCAATAACGATACTAAAACCCTATGGCAACCAATAAAAATGCGACAATCAGATATCAGACACTAAACCGGTGTTTCCGAAATCCGGGAAGGAAGTATTATATCGATGATTTAATTGAAGCCTGCAACGATTCTTTGTTGGATATTGATCCATCTTCAACCGGAATAAAAAGACGACAGTTATTAGATGACATTAAATTCATGCGTGACTCGCAAGGGTTTGATGCCCCCATTGAAACTATTATCGAAGTTAAAAAAGCATATTACCGATACAGCGATTTGTCGTTTTCGATCAACAATCAACCTTTAAATGAAAAGGAAGCACAGCAGTTAAAAGAAGCTCTTTTGACTTTATCCCGATTTAAGGGCGTTCCTCAGTTTGAATGGGTTGATGAAATAAAAGCTCGTTTAGAAGCCAGTTTTCAGTTAAAAAGTCAGGAGAAGGTTATTGAATTTGAGGAAAATCAGTATTTGACTGGTAAGGAACATATTGGCATTTTGTACGATTCCATTATCAACAAACAGGTACTTGAAATTCAATATCATCCATTTACGCGCGATGAATGCATGTTAATCATTGTACATCCCTATTTTCTAAAACAATACAACAACCGCTGGTTTTTATTTGGCGGGAATAATGATGGTTCAACTATTACAAACATTGCACTCGACCGGATTGAGAAGATACAGACAGTCAATGAAAATTATCTTCCAAATACCGAAATCGATTTCGAAGAATATTTTGAAGATATTATTGGGGTATCGGTGCCAAATGATAGCACTGTTGAGAAAATTCTATTGAAAATTGATGCAGAGAGTTGGCCATACATTAAAACAAAGCCGATTCATGGCTCGCAGAAAATCAAGGAACAAGTTGCCGATTATACAATTATTGAACTACGTTTAATCCCGAACTTTGAACTTGAATCTGTTCTCTTTTCACATGCTGACAGGATTGAAGTCCTGAGCCCGGACTCCTTGCGTCAAAGAATCAAGGATCGTCTGGCCAAATTAAATGAAAAATATTTTCAACCTGTGCAGAATGATCGCACAGAATAAATGAATCTTTGTATCGTATTCAATATATTTAAAATGACTTTACACGAAGCAATACAAATAGTTCTGTTTGATGCGAAGAAACCTCTCATATCAAAGGAAATTGCAAAAATCATCAATGACCAGAAACTATATTTCAGGAATGACGGTCGCGATATTCCCGAATCACAAATTTCTATCAGAATTAATCAATATCCTGAATTATTCCAAACGAATCCAAACAATACAATTTCAGCCCTATCTATTGATGTTACTGGTCTGCTTCAAATTAAAAACAACTCTCTTCTTAATTATTTACGGAATATTAACTTATCTAATTCGTTGATACTGCCTCTACTCTATTTTTTTAAGCGTATTATCGATAATCCTAAACAATTCAGAATTCTGTATCAAGCATTCGATAAACAACCAGAATGCGATTTTTTCGGATTTTTGAAGTTTCTTGAAACCTTAAACAACAGCACGACTCCCTTTAATTCCCTTCTTAATACGATTATTCAAGAGGTCGAATTAAATGAAAACAACAAGGTGGCATTTCACGGTTTATTCAATGCACTTAGCAAAATTGAATTACACCTTAGCAAAGTTTCTAAAGATGAATTCGGAGTTTTTTATTCATCAGTTTTGACATTTAATCTTAAAGAACCTCATAAAGGCGGCGAATATTATACTCCAGTTGAAATTATAGACGTTATTGCAAAAATTGCTTACTCAACAGCCGGAAGCAAAGTTTATAATCCTTTTGCAGGTCAGTGTTCCCTGGCAGTTGGAGTTTTAAAGAAGTTTACAAATGATTATTCATTCTATGGTGAAGAAATCAACCCTCAAATCTATTTGAAGGGTTTATTAAACCTTACAATAAATGAGATTGATAGTACTGACTTTTTAAATTCGAACTCATTCGATCAAATTAACAAATGTAAAGCCGATATATGTATTTCAAAACCCTCATTTGCTGATTTTGAAACATTTATAAATAAGCATGACGCAAACAGCTTAAATCGTAACTCCCGAAATACAATTTTAAACGTAATTCAGCTCATAATAGATAGTTTGAATCCAACTGGAAGAGCAATTATCATTGTCCCGGAAAACCTGCTATTTGTAAATAGTAGTAATTATACTGAATTCAGAAATGAACTGATTTCTAAAAACTTGATTGAAAGTATTATTTCATTACCATCAAGTAAAGATGGACCATTTTCTAACGTTAAAACAAGTTTGCTTGTTATAAATAAATCAAAACAGAGCCGATCAATAATCTTTTTTGATTTGAATAGGTTTAAGAATGTAAAAGAAGCAAGTAAGGAATTGGATATTAATTATATAATTGAATTTGAAGATTATTACAAAAATTTAAGGACTAATAGTTACGATCCAATTTTAGACCTGCTTGAACAGTTATATGTAAATTCGGTTGTTTTAAAAAAAGGAGAGAACAATTTGGTTGTTTCAAGGCAGTTGCGTGAATATGGATCTGAATATGAGGATGTTTCAATAAAAAAGTTGAAAGATATTTGTGAGTTTGTAAAACTAAAATCTCCAGTTAATTCGGAATTATATAAATATGTCAACATTTCGGATCTGAACAGGAATTATTTTGACTATAAACTAAAAGCTTCAAAATTAAGGTATAAGAATACTAAAGGCAAGTTGCTTTTTGAAGATGCTATTCTGGGTGGAAATATCGAGGGAAGTTTTAAACCCACTTTTTTTGAATTTTCTGATATTCCGATTCTCATTTCCAATAACATCTTTGCCTTTTCGATTATAAAAAAATACGAATCAGAAATTAATCTTGAATTTCTAATTTATGAACTTAGCAGTAAATATATATTGAATCAGATAGAGAAATTTTCAGTTGGAGCGACCTCCTTGAAAAGGATCTCAAAAGAGGATCTGATGAATTTAAATATTAAAATTCCCTCTTTGGAAGAACAGAGGACCATTCTTAAAAATAAGAAGGATGCCCTTCTTGCGGCAAAAATATTTGAAACCAGAGAATTTGCAGAATCATTTGATATTCCCAGTCTTAGTGAGAAGGAAATTCTCGGGTTTGTCAGTCATGAATTTGGCAATATTAATGGGGCAATTATTAACGATCTTGACAATCTAAAAGGTATTATAAAAATAATATCGGACAAAAACGAAATACTCTCATTGGACACAAAGATAACAACCAGAACGGTGGGTGAAATCATCGATGGTCTTGCAAGTAAATTTGAAAATTTTACATCTATGCAGGAGACAATTCAGAATATCCTCAAATCAACGAGAGATAGTCTCAAAATTGAGCCAGTTAAAATAAAGGAATTCATTTCAAAGCAGGTAAAATTACTTGATGATTATACCAAAGAGTTCCATGTAGTTTACAGCGGTGAAGAATTATTTGACACTAAGGACGTCGTATTATATCTTGATAAAAACCAGTTTGCATTGGTTATCCGAAATTTCATTATTAACTCTTGTAAACATGGTTATGACGATGGCAATTTGAATTGGAAAAATCTTGTATTTGATGTAAACGAGGATGCGGATTTCACTTATATTGACATGATAAATGACGGAAAACCATTTAAAAAGGATTTTACTTTATCTGAATTCATTGTTTTTGGCAAAAGAGATAATGATGCCAAGAAAGGTTCCGGACTTGGTGGTTTTTTAATGAACAAAGTAATTGAAAATCATTCTGGCAAATTAGAATTATTGGAACCTGCAAGTATTATGGTAATCCCTAATCCAGTTGATGATTTAGAAGTCTCGCAACGAATGATAATTCCTGGAGTACATTTTAGAATTGTTTTACCTAAAAACGAACTTTGATGAATAATATTAAAGCATTATTAGTAGATGATGATAGTCGTTATGCCGAGAGTTTTGTTGATAAAGCGGCTCTTAGAGGCATTGATATAGTTTACATTGAGGATTGGGAAACTGCTTTTATAGAATTGAAAGAAAACTTCTCAGATTACGTTGCTGTAATACTTGATGGTAGAGGGAAATTGTCCCCAGATAAACCAGGTGATGATCCTAAGCATTTAATTCAGGCTTTACAAGATATTAATAGACTTAAAGGAGAGAATAAGGTTGTTGAATATTACATAAATACTGCATATTTTGATAAGCTTATTGAATATTTCGGGAATGAACCAATTTTCGATAAAAAGAAAAATCAGGAGGACTTAATTCTTGACAATGTCGCCATTGCTGCCGAAAATAAGAACATTTATAGGATTAAGAATAAATACAGTGATGTTTTTGAGTGCTTTGGTCAAAATTACCTGGATAAAAATTATGAACTTCTTCTTATAAATATTATCACAATTTTCGAAAATGATGAACTAATCAATGCGGAAAATCTTCTTTTTAATCCCTGCCGAATTTTATTGGAGCGTATTTTTGAGAAAATTACAGAAGTGGACAATACCGTTTTGCCTTATGCTCTGATAAATTTTGAAGATCAAAGAGTAAGCCTTTCTAACTGCTCAAAATATTTAAATGGGTTGCCAGTTAGAATACAAGATCAAGAATACCGCCGGCGCAAATTCTTGAAGGAACATATTTCGCAACAAATTCAAACCATCATTGGAATTTGTCACCCTGCCTCACACGATATCCAGAAATACACTCAATACACCTTTAAATCAGTACTTTGGGCGATATTTGATGTTTTAATTTGGATGAAAGCCTTTGTGGACGAAAAAAGTTAATTTTTCCTATGCACAACCACCGCACACATCACCCCGATATTTGTATTGTAATAAAAATCAATATTGAAAGTGAAAATATGTAGGGTAGACTTTCAAAGCTTTGGAGTTTCCCGAATTTGAACCTGCGATTGAGGATTAAACATTGTACATTTGAACCAGCTATTAAAACTAAAGATAATAAATGATAACAGGCGAATTAAAATCACAGATTGACAAGATTTGGAACGATTTCTGGACCGGTGGAATTTCGAACCCGTTAACTGTAATTGAGCAATTTACATACCTGCTTTTTATCCGCAGGCTCGACGAAATTCAGCTGACCAAAGAGAAACAGGCAAACCTTGTTGGCATTGCGATTAAAGATCCGGTTTACACCGAAGATGAAAAGCCGTTGCGCTGGAACAGCTTCAAAAATATCGATCCAGAACCCATGTACCGCCTGTTTCAGAAGGAGGATGGTGTGTTCGATTTTATGAGAAATGTGGGCGCCAAAGGCTCCATATTTGCCGATTTTATGAAAGGGGCCACGTTTATGATCCCGACTCCGCGATTGCTCGATATGGTCGTTCAGCAGATTGACAAGATCAAAATGGAAGATCGCGACACGAAGGGCGACCTGTATGAGTACCTGCTTTCGAAAATCGCTACATCGGGTACAAACGGTCAGTTCCGAACTCCACGCCATATTATTAAAATGATGGTGGAGATGGTGAAACCGCAAAAAGACGATACCATTTGTGATCCTGCATGCGGTACGGCCGGTTTTTTGGTCGCTGCCGGAGAATATATCCACGAATACCATCCCGACTGGTTTATGGATGCGAACTTCCGGGAGCATTACAATACCAAAATGTTTACGGGTGACGAGTTCGATTCGACGATGATGCGGATTGCCGCGATGAATTTGCAGCTTCATGGGATTGAACATCCCATTTTGATCAGCAAAGATGCCCTGAGTGAATCGAATATCACGATGACCGACAAGTATTCATTGATCCTGGCAAATCCACCCTTCAAAGGGAGCCTCGACTACGACTCCGTGGAAAGCAGCATCCTGAAACATGTAAAAACCAAAAAGACCGAATTGCTTTTTCTTGGTTTGATGCTTCGTGCACTCAAAACGGGTGGACGTTGTGCCGTAATTGTACCCGATGGGGTGATGTTTGGCGGTTCGAATGCGCACAAACAAATACGGCAGGAGCTCATTGAAAACCAACGGTTGCAAGCAGTGATCTCGATGCCAAGCGGTGTATTTAAACCCTATGCGGGGGTGAGTACCGCAATCCTGCTGTTTACAAAAACCAATTCCGGTGGAACAGACAACGTTTGGTTTTACGATATGAAAGCTGACGGCTTTTCGCTTGACGACAAACGCAACGAGATTAAAGACAACGATATACAAGATATCCTTAACCGCTACCATAACCTTGAAAACGAGGCGACAAGAAGCCGGACTGATCAGTCTTTTCTTGTCCCTTTTTCTAAAATTAAAGAAAATAACTGGGATCTAAGCATAAATAAATACAAGGAAAACGTACACTTGGAACTTGACTACGATTCTCCGGCTGTTATACTAAAAGATATTAAACAGTTGGATGCTGAACGCACCGAGGCATTGAAAAAATTGGAGGAACTGCTCGGATGACTTTAAAAAATGTAAAACTTGGAACTGTTCTGGAGTACGAACAACCAACAAAGTATATTGTAGAATCGGAAGATTATAGTGAGGAGTTTCGAATTCCAGTTCTTACTGCCGGAAAGTCATTTATTTTGGGATATACAAATGAATCTGATGGAATTTTTACTGATTTTCCCGTAATTATTTTTGATGATTTTACAACCGCAATAAAATATGTCGATTTTCCTTTTAAGGTAAAATCTTCAGCAATGAAGATTTTAAAAGCGAACAAAGAGTTAGCAGACATTCGATACTTATACTATAAGATGCTAACGATCTCGATTTTATGCAACGAACATAAAAGGTATTGGATATCAAAATTTTCTCAAATTGAAATCCCCCTTCCATCTATCACCACCCAAAAAAAAATTGCTGCCATTTTGGATGCAGCCGATGTGTACCGGCAAAAAACCAAAACTCTGATCGAAAAATACGACCAACTCGCTCAATCGCTGTTTCTGGAGATGTTTGGGGATCCGGTGACGAATGAGAAAGGGTGGGAAAAAACTGCAACAATTAACTATTGTTCTTGTATTGTTCCTGGAAGAGATAAACCTAAATCTTTTACTGGAGATATACCCTGGGTTACAACATGCGACTTAAATCATCTGGGGTTTACTGAAAAATCTAATTCAAATATTGCTCTTTCAAAAAGTGAAATAGCAGTAGTTAAGGCTAAAATTATACCTAAAGGAAGTGTAATTATGACATGTGTTGGTGATTTAGGTATAATAAGTATTAACAGTAATCCAATAGTTATAAATCAGCAATTACATGCATTTCAGTGCTCCGAAAGAATAAACAATTTGTTTTTGATGTATAATCTTTCTCATCAAACATCCTATATGCATAAAATGGCATCGAGCACAACCGTTCCATATATGAATAAAACTATAGCAAATAATACACCAACAATTGTTCCTCCCATCGCTCTTCAAAACCAATTTGCCGAACGGATTCAATTGATTGATCAGCAAAAACAACAGGCACAGGCCAGTTTGCAAAAGGCGGAAGATTTATTTAACAGCTTGTTGCAAAGGGCGTTTAAAGGGGAGTTGGTGAAAGAATAGTGAGGGCATAACCCGAAGTCAAACCCTCACTAAAAAACAGACAAATTAAGTTATTCCATATCGGAATACAGAATATTATATTTCAATTATTTGTATTTGAAGAATTAAAAACATATTATTGCAAATCGGAATATGGAATAATCAACAAAATGAAAGCACAACAATCTACAATGAGTCCGCTGGATGTGGTGGTTTTACTCAAAATCATCAGTTTGGGCGATCAGCCCTGGAATCAAACACTGCTGTCGGAAGCACTGTTTATGAGTCAGTCGGAAATCAGTAAATCGTTCGCCCGGTCGAAATATGCCGGTCTGTTGGATTCTTCAGGAAAGAACGTACGCAAACTGGCACTGATGGAGTTCTTGCAGTATGGCCTCGCGGCTGTGTACCCCATGCGACCCGGTGCAATCGTTCGGGGCATTCCAACCGCGCATTCAGCGGCGCCTCTCAACGAATTGATTCAAAGTGCTGAGCCATACGTTTGGCCTTCAGGAAAAGGCACATTGCGCGGGCAAAGCATCATTCCGTTGTATCCGTCGGTGGTCGATGCCGTACAAAATGACCCTAAATTGCACGAATTACTGGCGTTAGTCGACGCGCTTCGGGTAGGGCGGGCACGCGAAAAAGAGCTGGCAATTACTGAACTTAAAAACCGGATTTTAAATGGAGAATAGAACCATCAATATTGGGGTTGTTGCCGAAGTGGCACAAGCAC
>Ga0209748_1001061_pt1 | contig 13715 bp, 14 predicted proteins | sample BarGraIncu00421A_FD_185490 | JGI IMG/M metagenome (GOLD analysis project Ga0209748, IMG submission 185490) | Arctic peat soil microbial communities from Barrow, Alaska - Barrow Graham LP Incubations 004-21A (SPAdes) (version 2) | ecosystem: Environmental > Terrestrial > Soil > Wetlands > Peat... | reverse complement strand
CTACTTCTCACTTGCCGGATTCAATTGCCAGCTTGATCTCCGCATCCAAAGCTGTCCTGACTCGCACATATTCCGCTTTCAGCCTTTCTGCCTTCTCTTCTGCCCCATCCATGACGTTGGCCCGGCCCATCATCTCGAGCTCCTTGCTCATGTCCGAAAGGCGCATCGCTCCCACATAGGCGCTGCTGGACTTCAAACTGTGTGCCGCCATCTGCAGCCCCTTAGCATCCTTATCCACCACAGCCTGCAAAATAGCTTTTATCCTTTCAGGCGAATGCTCGACAAAAAGGCCGCCCACCTCCGCAATTATGTCGGGATCCCCAACATCTTGCAGCTCCCGGAGGCTGGCCAGCACCGTTCGGTCAATAGCCTCGCAGAAACCTTCCTCTCCGTCCGTCATCTCCAACACGTCCATGCTAACACAAATCCCAGTGATCTAACTAATTTCGTACTATTTATTCTTACCTTTCGTTCGGTTTTCTGAATCAATTTGGGGGCGGATTTCAATCAAATCGATCAATTCTATCTCAATAGTTTCAGTCGATTCTTATATCATCCATTTGAAAGCCTAAAACTTCTTTCGAATAGCGCTAGCAAGCTCTTCCATACTTACCGGCACACTGATAATAGTCATCCGTCCACGCCTCGATGCAATTTATATAGTCTTCCTCCAGAGCGTATGCAGTAACCGCAAATGATGTGCAGCATTCCGTTCTTCCATCGCTCGCGAATGGCCTTTGCCGCTCCACTGGCTTTGCTGATGGTCTGGGAAATCCGGGACCCCGGAAATCCGCTCCAGAAGGGGGGGGGCCTATTTTTCAATGCTTTTATGCAGTTTAGACTCGATTGATATATCCTTATCCATGCGGTAATCGATATGAACAGAGGTTATTATTCTTTGCACACCCATATCTGCCAGCTTTCTGTTCGCCTTTTCTATCACTTTGAAGAGCTGCTCAAAGCTATTCGTCTCAATAGCTGTAGACATGGGACCGGGAACGAATGTAACCCCGGATTCTCTCAAGACCTCATAAATCGCCAGCACATACTTGGATGCGCTGGTTCCCGTGCCCATAGGGATGACGGAGAATTCTGCCACAATCATAATGGCCTCTTCTCGTGAATCTCGCTGATCACCCTCTTTGCACAGGCCACCGGATCCTCGGCATCATATATCGATCTGCCCACAATCAGATAATCTGCACCTGCCTGCAGGGCCGATAGGGCCGAGCCGCCCTGGGCTCCTACGCCCGGAGAGATGATGATCTTGTTCCCGATGACGGATCTGATGAGCCTGATTCTATCCGGGCGAGTGGCCGGGGCTACCACACCGTTGGCTCCGGCTTCTACTGCCATCCGGGCCATGCTCTCAGCCAGGGGCGCCATGAATTGCTCGGCACCAGGGTGGCTCATCTCAATGACGGCATATAGATCCGCTCCATAATTTGCAGCACAGTCGGCACAGGCGATTAGGGAGTCTTTGCCAGGAAAGGCTTGAGCGATAATGCCGCTTGCGCCTGCCCCGAGCACGGCCTCGCATATGAGCCGGTTCGTGTTAGGAATGTCTGCGACTTTCAGGTCAGCGATAACAGGCGCAAGAGCGCTGACTTCCTCGACGATCTTCAAGCCTGCATGGAGGATGAGGGGGTAGCCGATCTTGATGGCATCGAAGTAGTCCTTCAACTGGTCCGCCAGAATAAGGGCTCTTTCCCGGGAGACAACATCCAGCGCCAGGATAAGCTGAGTCTTTCGATTCATACCTGCCAGAACCGTCATATAACCTCATATTTATTCCTTTCAGGTGCCATAAAAGCCAAAATCGACTGTAGCTCTTAACCTTAAATTTCGGGTTCCTTCATAATTGCAAATTTTGGCAGTAACATGTCCTCGCCTGCATGATAACCATAAAGAGCTTCGAGGTCGGCCTCGATCGCATGCATGAAAAGTGCATTGGGTATATCCATGGGGCATAGTTCTTCGCACTGACCACAGTCTATGCAGGAATCGGCGACGTGTGCATAGCGCAACAGGTGGAAAGCAAACTCTGGTGGAACCTTGCCGGGGAACGTGGTCATATAAGGTTTAGTGGTATTGAAAAGGGCCGGACATACCTCTACACAGGTGTAGCATTTGATGCATCGACCTGTCTCCTCAATCATCATCGCGAGAAGTCCTCGGCGGCTCTGCAATGGTGCAAAATCGCGCTCGCGCCAATTGTCTGCCAATTTTAATACTGCATCCTCATTTCTCTTTCGGGCCTTGATGCATGAATTGTCCGGAACGTCTGTAATTATAGCCTTTGCCTCCCGGGCTCTGTCGATCAGCTCGGCTCCTCTCTGGCTGCATACTTCAACAAAGGTGGACTTTCCTACCAGCTCTTCCCTCACACCCCACTGCCCGCAAGCGAGATCCGCCTGTCTCGGAATCTTCATCTTGCAGCGCCGGCAATTGCTTCTTCTGCCGTAACCGGCTTCCTCAAGTTTGGGAATGGAGATATCTTTCTGCAGATCTTTCTCTGAATCATTTTGCGGATCATTCTTTGGGCCATCATAGGTGATGTACAGATGCCCTTTATACATGGTATCCTTTTTCACCGACTCCGGATCAACCTCAAAGACTTCGGAGACTAATCGCCTCATCGTGGAGGGAGTCGTAGCTCCACCGCAGTTGAGGCCGATCATCAACAAATTGTCCAGGTTGATCTGCCCTCTCTTCGCCTGCTCGTAGACTCCCATCACATCGCAACCTTTGAGGGCTGCTGCAATCTTCATCTCTTTTGCGCCGTTCAGGTACTTCCAAAAAAACTTAGAGAGTAGGAGTGTTCCCTCATAAACGGAACCCGCGGTCTCCAGGACATCTTTCGGGTCAGTGATCAGGACGGGCCTCGCATCATACACGTCTAGGCCTCTCTTGACAGCGAGCACTGCATCCACAATGCCTTCCTCAAGGGCGAACTTCAAAAGAGCCGTGACCGCACCACCAGATTCGCCATTTTTTTGAATCACGGGATCGCTGGCCTGAACGTAAATCAGATCCCCTTTTGCAGACACTTCATCACACCCCAATCTTTTCAACCTTTACCGCACACGCTTTATATTCAGGAATCAATGCCCTGCAGTCCAATGCATTGTTGGTCAGGATGTTGGCGGCACACTCCTTGAAATGGAACGGTATGAAGACCTCACCTTCTTTGATGTCTTCAGTCACCCTCGCAGGAATATCGATTTTACCCCTGCGGGAAGAGACCCGGACCAGTTCTCCGTCATTGATGCCAAGCCTGCGGGCGTCATCAGTCTGGATTTCCACCCAGCCTGTCTTAACCTCGTTATCCAGAGTCTTTGAGCGGCGGGTCATGGTTCCGGTATGCCAGTGCCAGATGCTTCTGCCGGTGGTCAGGATGAGCGGATATTCGGAATCGACGACCTCTGCCGGTGGTTGCCAGTGCACGGCCGTGAAAATGCCCAGGCCGTCCGCGGTTGAGAACTTCTCTTTATGCAGTATCTGTGTTCCCGGGTGATTCTTGTCGGGACACGGCCACTGCAGAGCGTAAGGGTGCTCCAGCCGTTCGTAATTCATTCCTCCATAAGAGGGAGTGACTCTGGCGATCTCGTCGAAAATCTCGCGGGCATCACTGTAGGGGAACAGTTTTTCGAATCCCATGATCCTTGCTACTTCACAGATGATGAGCCAGTCCGGCTTTGCAACTCCCGGCGGATCTATGGCTTTCCTCCATCTCTGCACACGCCTTTCCGTATTGGTATGGGTTCCGTTCTTTTCGGCAAAACAGGCGGCAGGAAGAACTACATCCGCAAACTCTGCCGTCTCGGAGAGAAAGATCTCCTGGGAGACCATGAATTCAACGTTCTCCAATGCCCGTCGAACATGATTCTGGTCGGGGTCTGAAAGCATGGGGTTCTCGCCCATCAGGTACAAGCACTTTATTTTGCCGGGCTCCTCTGCGAGCCGATCGATCATCTCGGTTGCAGTATAACCAGCATTCCCGGCGAGTTCATCCACGCCCCACAAACTCATCATTTTACTGCGGGACGTATCGTCCGTGACCTTCTGATAGCCGCTGTACACATCCGGCAGACAGCCCATGTCGCAGGCTCCCTGGACATTGTTCTGCCCCCGTAGTGGATTGACTCCGCTGCCCGGTTTTCCGATGTTGCCGGTCAGCATCATCAGATTGGCAACGGATTTGACGTTGTCTACACCAGTGGTGTGCTGGGTAATCCCCATGGAGTAAATGAGGGTACAGGGTTTGGATTTTGCTATCCATTCCGCGGCTGTAATCAGGTCGGATTCAGGAATGCCGGCGATATTTGATACGTTCTCGAGATTGTAGTCATCCGACATGACCGTTTTTTTCAGTGAATCAAAGCCTTTTGTTCTCCGTTCAATGAATTCCTGATCCTGCCAGCCGTTCTCGATGATATGATGCATGAGTCCGTTGAGCAAGGCGACGTCGGTGCCGGAATACATGGAAAGGCAGAGGTCTGACTGTTTTGCGGTCGGTGTGCGCCTGGGATCGGCATAGATGATCTTGGCACCTTTCTTCCTGGCAATGACCAGCCGTCTGCCAATTAGCGGATGCTGTTCAAAGGTATTGCTTCCTATGACAAATATGCACGAAGCCTTTTCCAGATCCAGGATGGAATTGGTCATGGCTCCCGAGCCGAAAACCTCCGAAAGCGCCGCAACTGTTGAAGAATGGCATAACCTGGCACAATTGTCTACACTGTTGGTCTTCAACACCACGCGGGCAAATTTCTGCATGATATAGTTATCTTCATTCGAGGCTTTGGCAGAGGCAAGGCAGCCAAACTCCTCCGGTTGATAGGATTTGAACTTTTCCGCGATCAGATGGTAGGCTTCTTCCCAGGTGGATTCAACAAAGACTCCGTCCCTCTTTATCAGCGGCCTGGTGAGGCGATCCTTGCTGTGGATGAACTCGTGGGCGTACCTTCCCTTCTGGCAGAGTTTTCCCTCATTCACAGGAGGGCTGTGCCACGGCTCTATGCCGAGAACCTTATTATCACTGACCACGAGATAAAAACTGCATCCTGTACCGCAGTACGGGCAGGTGGTTGGAACAAATTTCAAACCCTCTATCAAACATCAAACCTCAACTGTATTATCTTGTTCAAAGTATATAGCGAATATCACATAAACCCGTCAATCAGCTCCACGGCTTCGCGCAGGTCGCCCACCACCTCGCGGCCGCAGCGTTCGCCTTTGCGGTCCAGGAAGAGCGCGTCCAGGCCAGCATCGAGAGCGGACTCATAGTCATAGCTGTAGTGGTCGCCGATATGCAGGACCTCGATGGGCTTGGCTTTCATATGGGCACATACGGCACCGTAGACCAAAGGTGATTTCTTCACCTCTCGAAAGTCGCTGGTGGCGGAGAATGTCTCGCGGAAGTAGTCCTCCAGGCCGTCCAGCTCTATATCGATGAACTCGCGGGCAGCGTTGGATGTTACCACCAGCTCGTAGTTCTCAGCAAGTCGGTCCAGCGCCTCCCGCACCTCAGGATAGACCTCGATCTCGTCCTCGTAGAGCTCCAGCAGCTCACCTTTGCTGATTGCGAGGCCGAATTTGTCGATCCAGTATTTGAGGTCGTACCATTCCAGGTGGTCGCTGCCGATCTTCGTATACTCGCCGATCACGTATTCTTTGGCAGCTGGATAGTCCAGGCCCGCCTTCTCGGCGTAGAGCTGAGGTATGCCTTCCATCCAGACTTTGTCCACGAACCTGGATTTGACCAGGGTACCATCCATGTCCAGGGATATGACGCGAATCATCTTAAACTCCCATTGAAGTGGAACGAGCCGCCTTTTGGGTTATTATGCTTTACGGAACAAATGAAGCTCGTGTAGAAAAAACTATACCCTCAGGCGAGAAATGGTTTTCGATGGATAATCGGCTGGTCTATAGCCCGGTGGGCATGCTTCTCATGCTATTCCTGGCATTCTTGCTCTTCATGGTGGTGGGCTTTCTTTTCCTGGATCTGGCCAGGACTGCCTTCACCAAGATCGGGTTCACCTGGGGTCAGGCACTCTTCGTGCTTCTCGCGTCTCTCCTGGGCAGCAGCATCAACATACCGATAACAGATCTGCAGTGCAGCGTCCCCATGGTGAGGGAGCGAAACATTCGGGCCTTCGGCGTCCCTTACCGGATTCCTGTAGTGGAGAACGTGAGCTGCAACACGCTGCTGGCCATTAATGTGGGAGGAGCCGTGATTCCATCTCTGATCTCCATCGTGCTCATCTACAGGTTCCCCGCATCATTATCATATGCCCTGGCAGGGATCGCCTTTGTCGCCATCCTGACCAACCGGGTGGCGAAACCCGTGCAGGGTTTGGGGATCGTCACACCTGCCCTTCTTCCACCCCTGAGCGCGGCTCTAGCGGCGATTCTGATGGTCTATGTGTGGGGGGGCACCGCATGACCTTATCTTCCTCATCGCCTACGTGGGTGGAACTCTGGGAACGCTCCTGGGAGCCGATATCCTGAACCTGGGCAAGATACGCAATCTGGGGGCGCCTGTGGCCAGCATCGGAGGAGCCGGGACCTTCGACGGAGTCTTCTTGAGCGGCCTGATCGCCGTGCTCCTCGTATGAATAAAAAGAAATAGAAAGGAAATAGAAAAGACCATTAAGCTCGACATGCAATAGCTCGACAATGTACTGCAAATTGATGCCATAAGAATGGCTTTCTGGATTTGGGCAAGAGGCTAAAATTATGAGCTTCAGGGGTTTTTTGGGAGAACTGGAAGAGAATGGATTGATGAAGCGTGTGCATGAACCCGTTTCACCCATTATCGAGGTCACGGACCAGGCCTGGGGAGCAGGCCCCATATCTTTTGACAACGTTTCGGGCCACAGGTGCTGCCTGAATATCCTGGGCACCCGAGATCTGCTGGCCAGGGCTCTCGGCATTCCTGGCCGCGATATGGTCCGACGGCTCTCTGAAGTCGGCTACCAGGGTCCTATCCGGGAGGTGGACTCATCGCCCTTCATGGAGTGTATCTCTGAGCCAGATCTCTCCCGTCTGCCCATTCTGACCTACTTCCAGGGAGATGGCGGGCCCTATATCACCTCGGCGGTGGTGGTAACCCAATTTGGAGGGCGGATCAACGCCTGCGTTCACCGGCTGATGGTTACAGGCATTGACCATCTGGCGGCAAGGCTTGTTCCCGGCCGGCATACCCATCAGTTCTGCCAGGCGGCCTGGGCCCGCGGTGAGGAAGTGCCCGTGGCCATCGCCATTGGCGTGGACCCACTGGTGCTCATGGCCGCATCGACTCGCGTTCCCCCTGAGATGGAGTTCCAGTATGCTGCCGCCTTGCGCGGTGCGCCGGTTGAGCTGGTGCGCCTTGAGAACGGGGTCTGTGTTCCCCATGCAGAGATCGTGCTGGAAGGCTACATAACCGGCGAGAGAGCAGCAGAGGGGCCATTCGTTGATATCACCGGCACCCGAGATCTCGTCCGCCAGGAGCCTGTCATCCGGCTCACCAGGATGATGACTCGCGAGGATCCCATCTATCACGGGCTGCTGCCCGGGGGCGGCGAGCATAAGATGCTCATGGGGGTGCCTTACGAGCCGCTCATTTACAGGGCGGTCTCCAAAGTGGCCAAGGTGAAGGACGTCCTTCTCACAGAGGGCGGATGCTGCTACTTCCATGCTGTCGTGCAGATCGAGAAAGAGACAGAGGAAGATGCTCGAAGGGTGATTGACGCCGCAATGCAGGCGCACGGCTCACTGAAGCATGTACTGGTTGTGGACACAGATATTGATATTCACGATCCGCTGGACCTGGAATATGCCATCGCCACGCGCATGCGCGGGGACGAGGACATCGTGCTTTATCCGAATGTACGGGGCAGCACGCTTGATCCGCGGAGCAAAGATGGCATCACCACCAAAGTGGGAGTAGACGCTACCGCAAAGCTGGATCGCCTCTGGAAGTTCCATAGGGTTACGCCCAGAGGACAGGGCTGAAAAATAGACTTAGGTGATCACAGAAGGAAGACCGATACCTGATCTGCCTTCCGATCACTCACCCGAACCTCCTGCCGGTACAGTAATCCCAACCTTGCCCGATCTCTGAATAGGAAATATCAAAATTCCGTTCAGATCTCCAGATAAAGCCGAATGCCGTAGATGGTGATAACTCCCAGGATAACGGATATCACCAGGGCCAGGATCTCGAATAATATATCAATCATTTGATCACATCTATCCTGGCGCGCTTCCGATCTATGTGCTTTTCTCTTTCCCGTATTCTCTCCTGTACTATTCCCCTCCGAAATTCTGCAGGACCGAGAACCTGCGCCGATTTCACCCCTGTGATTATAGCCATCAGCCTCACCTTTCCCGCAAATTCGGGATTGATCCTTGCCCCCCAGATCACATTCGCTCTCGGATCCAGGTCCAGGGTAAGAGCCCCGGCGATTGCTGCGGCTTCCTTCAGAGTCATGTCCGGCCCGCCGGTCATGTGCAGCAGGCAGGCTTTTGCGCCCCGAAAGTCCACATCCAGCAGCGGGTTTTTGAGAGCCGAGCGCACAATCATCTCAGGGCTGTTCTTCATGCTGCCTTCACCTACGAACATGAAGGAGGGTCCCCCGGTGCTCATGATGGTGTGCACATCTGCGTAATCAAGGTTGATGAGCGAGGGAGAGGTCAGGGTTTCGCAAATTCCCTGGATGATCTCGGCTATGATCTGATCGACCACGGAAAACGCCTGTTTGAGCGGCAGGTGGGGAGCGCACTCCAGGAGGCGGTTGTTGTCCAAAACTATGGTTGTATCAGCATAGGTTCGCAGGTTCTCCAGCCCTTCCTCGGCCACAAAGAGTCGCGCCCTTTCCACGTGAAAGGGAGTTGTCACCATGGCTACCACGAGTGCACCCAGTTCTTTGGCCAGCTGGGCCACTACTGGTGCCGATCCTGTGCCTGTGCCTCCGCCCATACCGGCAAGGACGAATACCAGGTCTGCGCCTCGGATGAGCTCCTCTAGCTCCTGCTTTGCGCTCTGGGCCGCCTTTCTGCCCACCGCTGGGTCCCCGCCCGCACCCATGCCCCGGGTGAGCTTTCGTCCTATCAGGATCTTCTTTTCCGCCAAAGCCCCTTTGAGATGCTGGTTGTCCGTGTTTATGGCCACTGTCTTTGCCCCTGCAAGACCCATCTTGACGAGAAGGCTCACGGTGTTGTTGCCCGCGCCTCCGCAGCCCAGGACCAAGATCTTGGGCGTGCCAAAGTGGTCATCACATTCCGAAAATTCCAAAGATTCCCCTAAATTGCATTCCATCCCTAATTCCCCTTCATTTGCTCATAACCAAATTGTAGTATATGTTAATAATAATTGCGGACAGGTGATTCCGGGGAGAGGTCTCCGTCTGATATAAGAATGATAAAAGAAGAATGGCCAAGGCGCTATTAGGAGTCTAAATGTCATCGCTGCGGGGCGCGGAGGATCTGGCAGAGTTTATCGGCCAAAAATACTCGGGCCGCATAGTGGAGGTGGGGACGGGCCGTGTATTAGAAGTTGCACGGCTTCTGTCGGCTCGGGGCCTGGAGGTAGTGCTCACGGACAAAGAGGAATGGCAGCTGGGCAGCCTCCGCGTAGAGAAGGACGACATATTCGCGCCCCGGATGGAGCTATACCGGGGGGCAAGCCTGCTCTACTCCATCCGCCCTCCCCTGGAGCTGCAGATAGCCATGGGCGACGTGGCCGCGCGGGTGGGAGCGGACGTCCTGATCCGGCCCTTGCAGGATGAGGTAGCAGAGCTTCCCGGATTTGCCAGGCGATTGATCAATGCAGGCGAGGCCAGGTTCTACCTGTTTAGGAGAAAGGCGACGAACGGTAATGATAGTTAATCGTTAGATTAGACAGAAGGCAGACAGAATGTTTATATTGTTAGTCCACAATAGTTTTGCGAGGCTGTTCAATGGACCCGTTTACAATTGCAGCGATGGCTTCCTCAATGCTAGCCCCGTACATAGCAAAAGGAGGCGAAGCCTTTGTCAGCGAATTTGGAAAGAGCGCAGGCCAAAAGGTTGGTGAGCTCTCCGATCTGGTTAAGAACAGATTTAAAGGCGACAAAGATGCCGAGACCGTTCTGAATTTGGTGGAAAAGAATCCTCAATCCAAGGCGCGAGTGGCCTCGCTGGAAGAGGAGATCAGCAAAAAAATGAAGGCTGATCCGGATTTCGCAAAGAAGCTAAGTGTATTGATGGAACAGGTCCAAGAGACAGAATCCGGAAAAATCGTCATCAATGCGTTTTATCGAAGTGTAGCCGCGCAAAATATTATTGGAAGCACGATTTCCACCGGAGACCGCAATTCATTTGACACTAAAGAAGATTAGCTTGCTAAGAATAGACAGTGATCTTCAGCCAAACAGAGTTTAAAAGGATTAATGTGGACGGAAAAATCGAAGCCAAAGATCGCAGTGTAGCTGCATCTGAGATTATCAAGAGCATCATCACCACAGGCAATAACAGCCCTGTCTTCCTGGGCTATGAGCGGTTGCGAGATGCAGTTATCCAGCCTGATGAAGTCTTCCGGCGAGTTCACATCGAATCTTTTGTAGGCCGCAGGTGGTTGATAGAGCAGGTCGATTCGATTCTAAAAGCTAACAGTTGTGGCTATCTGGTGCTGGAGGCCCATGCAGGCCTGGGCAAGACGGCGTTTTTGGCCTGGTTGGTAAAAGAGAGAAATTACGTTCACCACTTCGTCGAGCTGGCTCCTGGACAAGAGGGTATTGAGCGAGGTTTGAGGAACCTGGCTGCCCAGCTTATCGTGGCGTATGAACTCAGCGCCGATGAGGCCGTACCTGACGCATCCGTCCGGCCTGATTATCTATACCGGCTGCTCTCCAGGGCGGCTGAAAGACGGTGCTCAGAAGAAAAAATAGTAATTGTTGTGGACGCTCTAGACGAAGCTGGGACCCCACCGAACCAGAACGTTTTAGGCCTGCCTAAAGTCCTGCCTGAGGGTGTGTTCTTCATCGTCTCTATGCGTCCGGTACAAGTCAGTCTGCAATCTGACAAATCCACAACTCCTCGCTGGCCCCTGAAAATTCTCGCTGAGAGCGAGGAGAACCTGCAAGACCTGCGCAGCTTCCTGAAAGCTTCATCTGTCTGGCCAAGAGTTGCGAGGGTCCTGGAAGAGAGCGAATACACCGCAGAAGAGTTCATCGATACTTTGATGAAGAAGTCCCAGGGGCTGTGGATCTACCTGCATTTTGTGATCCCTGAGATAGAGCGCGGCGAGAGATCTCCACTGGATCTGGATAGACTCCCTGAAGGGTTACAGGATTGTTACGCTAGCTACTGGTCTCGATGGCGAAAAGATGAAAAATGGTATGACCTTTACCTGCCAATCCTTACAGCATTGGCAGCAGCCCAAGAGTCCTGCACTTTAGACCACATATTGGATTGGGCAGGAATAGAGGCTCAAAAAGGAGAACGGTCCAGATTAAAGGGCATCATGAAGGAGCAGTGGCGTCCATTCCAGGCCATTTCCGGTGAGGGGAAGAAAGAGAAGTACCGTTTCTATCATACCACAGTCAGGGAGTTCTTCGAGGGAAAATTCGAAAAGAATGGTCTTCTGCAGCCTGAAATCGACCTGGTAAATGAACTGTCTGAAGCAACCTCGGAAATGCACAGGATGATAGCAGAGCGCTATCTGGTCACTTGGGGTGGCCTGGAGAACGGGCTGCCAAATCTAGGGAATAAGAAAGATGAGGATGATGGCTATTGCCTGCGCCACCTGGCCGCCCACCTGGAAGCCTCTGGGCAGGACTTTAAGCTTCATCGTTTGTTAAACCTGGAGACGTGCCAGGGGAGAAACCTTTGGTACGAGGCCAAGGAGGTCGGGGGTGATACGACTGGCTACATCAATGACATCACGAGAGCCTGGCGGTTGGCTGAGAAGGGATATGAACCCAACGCTATAGAGAAAAACAGCCAGCTCATCGGTCTTCAAAATAGGTATGCATTGATGTTTGCATCCATCAACAGCCTCTCTGGCAACATTTCGCCCGAGCTTCTGCTGGCCTTGGTTGAAAATGGCATCTGGTCTAAAGAGGAGGGACTGGCTCACGCAAGACATGTTCCGAACCTTTACAGCAGGTCGATGATAATTATAAAGCTATCATCATTGCTGAAAGAGCCCAAATTTCTGGATGACGCTTTGGCGGTAGCCCGAGAAATCCAGGACAGACAGTCACGTGCAAGTGCTTTGGCAAATATTGCGTCTGGACTCCAGGATGATCAAAAGAAAGAGATCCTGGATGAAGCTTTGGCGGTAGCTCGAGAAATCCAGGACAGACAGTCACGTGCAAGTTCTCTTGCAAATATTTTGCCCAGACTCCAGGATGATCAAAGAAAGGAGGTGCTGGAGGAAGCTCTGGCGATAGCCCAAGAAAGTTGGAATGTAAGTGTTCTGGCAAATATTGCGCCCAGACTCCAGGATGATCAAAAAAAGAAAGTGCTGGAGGAAGCATTGGCTGCGGCCCGAGAAATCGAGAGTGAGTGGGAGCGCGTCCATGTTTTGGCTGAAATAGCACCTAAAATCCAGGATAATCAAGAAGCTTTGGCGGTAGCCCGAGAAATCCAGGATGGACTGTTCCGTGCAAGTGCTTTGGCAAATATTGCGCCCAGTCTCCGGGATGATCAAAAAAAAGGAAGTTCTGAAGGAAGCATTGGCTGCAACTCGAGAAATCAAGGACGAAAAGGAGCGTGCTCATGCATTGACTGAGATTGCTCCCAGACTTCAGGAAAATCAAAAAAAAATTATGCTGGAGGAAGCTCTGGCGATAGCCCGGGAAATCGAACACAAATTGTTGCGTGCCAATGCTTTGGCCGAAATAGCACCCAGACTCCAAGACGATCGAAAGAGGGAGGTGCTGGAGGAAGCATTGGCTGCAGCCCGAGAAATCGAGGGTGAGCCGGAGCGTGTCCATGCTCTGGCCGAGATTGCAGCAAAATTCAAGCATGCTCATGAAGCTCTGACCGTAGCCCAGGAAATCGAAGATGAAATGGAGCGTATTCATGCATTGACTGAGATTGCTTTCAAACTCCAGGACGATCAAAAAAATGTTATTCTGGAGGGAGCTCTGGCGGTAGCCCGAGAAATCAAGGATGAATCGGAGCGTGTCCATGCTCTGGCCGAGATTGCTTCCAAACTCCAGAACGATCAAAAAAATGCTATTCTGGAGGGAGCTCTGGCGGTAGCCCGAGAAATCAAGGATGAAAGGAAGCGTGTCCACGCTTTGGCCGAGATTGCGCCGAGACTCCTGGATAATCAAAAAAGGGAGGTGCTGGAGGAAGCATTAACTGCAGCCCGAGAAATCAAGAATAAATGGGAGAGTTCCAGTGCTCTGGCTGAGATTGCACCTCAGTTCCAGCATGCCCATGAAGCTCTGGCGGTAGCCCGAGAAAGTGGGAATTTTAGTGCTTTGGCCAAGATTGCGCCCAGACTCCAGGATGATCAAAAGAGGAAGGTGCTAGAGGAAGCAATGTCCTTAGCCCGGAAAATCGAGCACAAATGGTTGCGTGTCCGTGCTCTGGTCGAAATTGCGCCTAAACTCCGGTAGTCTACCTTAAATAAGTTTATATGCCTTCGTTGCATGATTTAATCGGGGAAAGCAATGAAGGCAGATCGATTAGTTTTAGCAGGTTCGTTTTGTTGGAATAGAGACTGTTCT
>Ga0209748_1001059_pt1 | contig 13732 bp, 10 predicted proteins | sample BarGraIncu00421A_FD_185490 | JGI IMG/M metagenome (GOLD analysis project Ga0209748, IMG submission 185490) | Arctic peat soil microbial communities from Barrow, Alaska - Barrow Graham LP Incubations 004-21A (SPAdes) (version 2) | ecosystem: Environmental > Terrestrial > Soil > Wetlands > Peat... | reverse complement strand
ACTACTGTCTTGATCAAAGCGTATGAGATGTCGTAGAACTGGTAGAAGGCCTGAAGTCCATAAACATAATCGTAAGTGGTGATTAATCCGGACCCAAGACCTGAAAGCCAACCACCTATCATGGCAAGCACCATACTCATGAGAATGAGGAGAGGATTAAAAAATACGGCAGCTATTATTTTAGGAAAGATCAGATAGGTAGCAGGATTGATACCCATAATTTCGAGCGCATCAATCTGTTCGGTAACTCTCATGGTTCCTATTTCACCGGCAATCTGAGAACCAACTTTACCGGCCAGAATAAGGCTCATAATAGTAGGAGAGAATTCGAGAATAATGGATTTGCGGGTGGCATAACCAATAGTGTACAAAGGAACCAGTGGGCTATCAATATTAAAAGCCATCTGGATTGTAAGAACAGCACCAACGAAAACAGATAAAAAAGCTACAATCCCGATCGAACCAACACCAAGCTTATCAATCTCATACAGAATCTGTTTTAGATAGATAGATTTCTTCTCAGGCTTCTTGAAGACCTGTGTCATGAGAAGAAAATAACGGCCAAGGTGTTGAATAATTAGCATGCTTAAAATATTTGTGTAAAATTAATCAATAAAATGGCAGTTTGTTTAATCAAATTGACCATTTCAATTGTTGTATAAAATGAATGTTAGATAAAACGATAAGTTTTATACTTTTGATTATTCTCAACAAACAAACTTTAACATGCGTAAGCGCTTCATTTCATTTGTTTTATTACTATTTACGGCACTATTTCTTTCCTCGTGTTCGATACTTCCATTTGGAAACAGGGGCGGGTATCGTCCTCAACATCATAATAAAAAGAAAGTTAAAGACTGTGGGTGTGAGGTAATAATCAAACTGCCCAAAACTTTTTATATTGCATGAGTAAACTTCCGGCATCCTTAAAGGGTCGAATTCCGGATCCCGCTTTGGTTTATGTGAATGATAAACTCGCTGAACACAGTGTTCGGTTACTCATTACACGAAATCGTAAATCAAAATCAGGCGACTACAGGGCGCCTTTCAAGCATTTTGGGCATCGGATATCAATTAATGGTACCTTAAACTGTTATGCTTTTCTGATTGTATTTCTTCACGAGATCGCACATCTCGAAGTATGGAATAAACATCGCAATAAAGTTTTGCCACATGGTAAAGAATGGCGCAAAACATTTTCAAGTCTTGCTTCTCCGTTAATGAACGAAGATGTTTTTCCAACTGATATCTTAACAGCATTAGTACCTTTCTTTGAACGCCCACCGGCTTCCAGTTCGGGAGCACATCCTCTTGCCCGGGTATTGAGACAATACGACAATAATATCCAGATAAATTTAACCCTTGAAGAAATTCCTTCAGGATCGCAGTTTAAACTTTCTGATGGTCGTATCTTTGTAAAAGAATTAAAACAGCGGACCCGGTTTAAATGTTTCTGCCTGAATAATAAACGCTATTATCTTGTTTCTCCTGTTGTCGAAGTCTTTGCGTGTTAATATCTTGCAGGAAAATTAAATAATAATGGAAATGTTGAAGTCATGATGTTTAAAAATATTAATTTAGAGCCTTCAAAGACTCTTATTTCTTTAGTAATGATTGTAACGAAATAATTAAAATGAAACCAACAACTATCAATCCCGATAACTACAGTATTTTAATGGCAGGTGGAATTGGAGCACGCTTCTGGCCTATGAGCCGCACGAATTGTCCCAAACAATTTATCGATGTAATGGGTTCAGGTGAAACGCTGATTCAACAAACCTATCGGCGGTTGAGTAAAGTTTGCAAGCCTGAGAATATTTTTATTGTGACCAATGAACTTTACAGAGATCTTATCAAAGAACAAATCCCGGATATTACTGAACGTCAGATCCTTTGTGAGCCTTCTCGCCGTAACACTGCACCCTGCATTGCTTACGCTGCCCATAAAATATATGCCGAAAAACCTAACGCAAACATTGTTGTTTCACCTGCAGATCATGTGATACTTCACGAAGAAGAATTCACAGAAGCTTTGTTGGCTGCACTTGATGCCACTTCAAAAAACAACTGGTTGCTTACCCTGGGAATAACACCCAGTCGTCCCGATACCGGTTATGGCTATATCCAGTTTTCAGATGATGACGATACAGGATATAAAAATATCAGTAAGGTAAAAACGTTTACCGAAAAGCCCCAGATTGAAATGGCAAAGCAATTCCTTGCCTCAGGTGACTTTCTGTGGAACTCTGGAATATTCATCTGGTCACTTTCGAGCCTGATGACAGCTATGAAACAACAGTTGCCCGATATTGATGCCATCTTTGCAGAAGGTGCTGAGTTTTATTATACAGATAAAGAAAACGAATTCATCCATAAGGCTTATTCTGAAGTCCGGAATATCTCCATCGACTATGGTCTTATGGAAAAGGCAAACAATGTATATGTCATGGCAGCTGACTTTGGTTGGTCTGATCTGGGTACCTGGGGTTCATTGTACGATTCACGCGACAAGGACATGAATGGAAATGCAATCATGGGAAACAGTGTAATGACGTATGATACAAGAAACTGCATTGTCAACATGCCCAAAAACAAAATAGTTGTTATACAAGGTCTCGAGGACTATATCATTGTCGAAGACAAAGACATGCTTCTGATCATCAAAAAGCAGGATGAGCAATTGATCCGCAATATTGTTGAAGATATCAAAGAAAGAAAAGGCGACAGTTATATTTAAAAGCAAACACCAACCCATAAATACACACTACAAATGAGAAAACTCTTCATTTTAATCTTTGCCATATCTTTCGTTACCGGAGTCCGGGCTGACGAAGGCATGTGGTTACCGCTGCTCATCAATCGACTCAATTATGTCGATATGCAGAAGGCAGGTTTAAAACTAACCGCTGAAGAAATTTACAGCGTCAACCATTCCAGTCTCAAGGATGCCATCGTTCAGTTTGGCGGAGGATGTACAGCAGAAATAGTATCCAATCAGGGTCTGGTTTTCACAAACCACCATTGCGGTTACGGTTCTATCCAATCCCACAGTACCGTTGAGCACGACTATCTCACCAATGGATTTTGGGCATACAACAAGAATGAAGAACTCCCCTGCCCCGGTCTTACGGTTCGTTTTCTGATCCGCATGGAAGATGTAACGAAAGATGTATTGGCCAAGGTCAACAAACAAATGTCAGAAAAGGCACGTGCCGAAGCGATCATGGCTGTCAGTGCAGACCTTCAGACAAAGGCTGTAGCCGGAACAGGTTACGAAGCCCGTGTTTCATCATTCTACTCTGGAAACGAATTTTATCTCTTTGTTTACGAAACATATCGTGACGTTCGTCTGGTAGGAACCCCTCCCGAATCAATTGGTAAGTTTGGCGCTGATACCGACAACTGGATGTGGCCACGCCATACCGGCGACTTCAGTATTTTCCGTGTATATGCAAGTGCAGATAACAAACCAGCCGACTATGCCAAGACCAATGTTCCTTTAAAACCTAAACACTTTCTTCCTGTCTCTATAAAAGGAGTTGAACAGAACGACTATGCAATGATCATGGGATATCCCGGTCGTACCATGCGTTACCAGACTTCTTATGCCGTAAAGATGGGTATCGATAAAACCGATCCTGCCATCGTTAAAATCCGTGCCAATAAACTGGCCATCATGCGTGAATTCATGGATGCCAACCCAAGTGTACGTATCCAGTATTCATCAAAATTTGCAGGTATTGCCAACTACTGGAAATATTACATTGGCCAGATTGGTGCATTAAAACGGATGAAAGTTGCCGAAAAGAAAGAACAGATTGAATCTGACTTTACCAAATGGGTAAACAGCAGTGCGGCTCATAAAACCGATTATGGTGATGTCATGAGCGATTATGCTTCAGCCTATAAGGTTCTCGATCAGTATACAATTGCCCAGACTTATGCCGGTGAAGCGCTTCGTGGTACTGAAGCGCTCAGCCTGACCCGTAGCTTTGAATCTATCCTTGCTTCACTAAAACCTAAACCTGAAGCAACACCTGCTGTAGACATGACAAGTCAGATGCGTGGTGGTGGTCGTGGCATGGGGGGCGGTGGTCGACTCACTCCAGAGCGGGTTGATGAATTCTTCAAAAACTACTGCCAGCCATTGGATCAGAAGATGCTTGGCGCCATGCTTGACATGTTCTACAAAGATGTTCCAGCCGATCAGCATTTTGCCTATATCGATGAGTTGCATAAAAAATACAAGGGTGACTTTGCAAAATATGCTGCGGAAGTCTTTGCAAAATCTAATTTTGTATCTCCTGAGAAAGTAAAAGCCCTATTGGCCAAACCTACTGTCAAGGGTATCGAAAAAGATCCGCTTTATATCCTTGCCCAGGCTATCAATGCTTATAGTACTGATATCAATACCAAAGCTTCGGCAGGTAATGAAACCCTTACCCGCTGTAACCGTTTATTCATGGCTGGTCTGCGCGAAATGAATCCTAATAAAGTATTCCCCGCTGATGCCAATTCAACCATGCGTCTGACCTATGGTCATATATTGGATTATTATCCTGCAGATGCTGTTCATTATAGTTTCTACACAACACTGAAGGGTGTTATGGAAAAAGAAGATCCCAAAAACTTCGAGTTTATTGTACCGGCTAAATTGAAAGAACTTTACAACACCAAAGATTATGGCCCGTATGCAAACAGCAAGGGCGAAATGTGTGTAGGCTTTTTAGCCAATACCGATATCACCGGTGGTAACAGTGGTAGTCCTGTCATCAATGCTAAGGGCGAGTTAATCGGTCTTGCTTTCGACGGCAACTGGGAAGCCATGAGTGGTGATATCGCCTTCGAGCCTGATATGCAAAGAACAATTGCTGTCGATGCACGCTATGTTTTGTTTATCATCGATAAATATGCTGGCGCCAAAAACCTCATCAGCGAGCTGTCTATCGTACAATAAAGTGCTCTTTTATTAATATTGATAAGAAGCCGTTACCGAAAGGAGCGGTTTTTTGTTTTTTATAATTCTGATCAGTATTGTGTTAACACATTTTGATGCGATAGTATAACTTGAAAAGATTCAGATAAAAACAAGTACCTTTGCAACAAAGCGGAAGCTCATTCGTTTCTTTTTCTAAAGGGATCAGACTCCTTCTAAAGTAAAATCCTGTTGTCATTTTTTCTATAAAAAACCAATAAGGATAAATCCACAAATAGGTGTTGATAATTGTAAATAAAAAAACATTATGGCAATTACTGTTAATCGTAAACCACTTCATTTTTTTCCCGATCCCACACGTGTTATTGCCCGCTTTTTCTTACCCGGAGGACCTGAACGTCCAAAAAAGATTATAAGCCGGATACTTCAGCTTTCAGAATATGATGCCCTTCAAATGTTGAACCAGACACTGAGAGATTTTTCTGATCGACATCGTAATATTTCCCGCATTTTTACTAAAAATTTCAACCGGGTTTATCCATTAATAAAAGAATTAGGCATTGAACCTGAGAGCCTTACCAATGCACGCATGTTGTTAATTGGTTCTTATTTTACTTTGGAATACTCTATTGAATCGGCTGCATTTTTTAATCCTTCTATGGTAGAAGATCCTGACCAGACCAATCTGCAGGCTGGTCAGAAAAGGATAATCGTTAGTTTTCGTGCTACCGGTGAGGGTCATATCTCATCAATCGTTTTCAGGGAAGGGATTATCGATAAGCACAATCACCTCGTGTTTAAAGCTCCAGGTACTCTCGTTGATGAAGCTGAAACGATACAACGACATGTCTACCATAAAGATGCATTTATCAGTAAGCTGATCGAAATGAAGATTCATAAGCCTGAAGTCATTGATGCCGTAATGGGCAAACTGAACGAAACATTTGTGTATGGTGAGTTACAGGGAGCTATTGCAGCAGCTAAAAATGATATTGATCTGACGTTTTCAAAGAGAAAAGTACTCCAATCAATCAATTGGTTGGCCATTTCACATTATGAAATCAGTTTCTCTTTCGATACGGCCATTAGCGAAAGGGTAATTTTCCCCATTTCATTTACAGAAAGTAATGGTATTGAAGATGCCCGTTTTGTAAAATTTGTTTATGATGACGGGCGTATTAAATTCTACGCTACCTACACTGCATATAATGGTTATTCCATCCTGCCAAAGCTTATCGAGACCAAGGATTTTTATAATTTCAAGGTGATGCCTATCAATGGCACTTATGCCCAGAATAAAGGTATGGCTTTGTTTCCCAGAATGGTAGGAGGTAAGTTTGTCATGCTTTCTCGTTATGATGGTGAAAATAATTATGTAATGTTTTCAGATAACATCAATTCATGGGAAGAGGAAGCAATTCTAATTCAGGAACCTCATTTCCCATGGGAATTTGTACAGTTGGGGAATTCAGGCTCTCCTATAGAAACCGAGAGGGGATGGTTGGTTATTACACATGGTGTTGGCCCTATGCGTCGATATTGTATAAGCGCCATATTACTCGATCTGGAGGATCCGACTCAGGTTATTGGTTATCTCTCAGAACCGATTCTGTCGCCCAATGAGACTGAACGTGAAGGATATGTCCCAAATGTTGTTTACTCATGTGGTTCAATTATTCACAATAATGAATTGATTATTCCTTATGCAATGGCTGATTATAGTTCCGGTTTTGCTACAGTGGATATTGAAGAATTATTTGAAAATATGCTTCCGGCCAAGACAAAAATTAAAAGAAAAGCACCAATCAATAAGCCCGGATATCGGATTCTACTAATTGATGATGAACAAGTAAATAAACCAACAATCAGCCAACTTTTAATCAATGCTGGATATCATGTTGGAATTGCTTATGACGATGTGAATGCCCGTTTAGAAATAAATAAAAATCACTTCGATCTCATTCTTTCAGACAGTGAGGTGTCAAATTTAACTGAAGTACAGTTACTCGAAATTCTAATAGAGCATAAGTTAAAGATCCCTGTAATATTTCTGACTTCTAAAATAACTAAGAATCCTAAAATCAATAAATTGAAATTAGGAACTGTTGAATATATTAAAAAACCGGTAGATAATGAGCTTTTACTTTTGCGCTTAAAGACGCTGCTGCATAACAAGTAATCACCTGTGATGAACAGCGCCTTAGAAACTGTTTAAAATTGTCCTACGGACAAAAAAACAAAAAATTTAAACAGTTTCTTATTTTTTAAACGTAGATTTTAGGTTGGGCTTCACCGCGTAAAACCATGAGCCCATTCATTGCCAGAGCCCGCATCTCATCTTCTCCGGGGTAAACATAGACAGGTGCAATTTTATATACACGCTTTATGACCATGTTGACAAACCACTTCGAATGTGCAATACCGCCGGTTATCAGAATACCATCGACCTCACCATTAAGGACCGGAGACATGCTTCCTATCTGTTTTGCAACATGATAAGCCATTGCCTCAAAAATCAATTTGTAATGTTCGTCGCCCTCGGCTGCCTTTTGTTCTACATCGTAAGCGCTATTTGTCCCCAGGTGTGCTGATAATCCCCCACCACCAAGTATCATCTTTGAGACTTCTTTAAGTGTGTACTTTCCACTAAAACAGAGACGGGCTAGGTCACCAACAGGTAAAGTGCCACTCCTTTCGGGTGAAAAAGGTCCATCTCCATCCAGCGCGTTATTGACATCTATGACCTGGCCTTTTAAATGAGCTCCAACTGAAATACCACCACCAAGATGAACAACGATCAGGTTCATGTCTTCGTAATTGCGCATGATACTTTTGGCATGTTCACGGGCAGTAGCCTTCTGGTTCAATGCATGAAAAATAGATACTTTTTTCAGTAAAGGGTGACCGGTTACCCGTGCATAATTGCATAACTCATCAACAGTTACCGGATCAGCAATAAAAGCTCTTGCATTGGGCAGGGTTTTGGCAATGTCATTTGCAATCAGACCTCCAAGATTACTTGCATGTTCACCCACTGGACTGTTAATCAGATCTCTGATAAGCGCATCATTTACTTCATATACTCCAGAGGGAATAGCTTTAACAACTCCGCCACGACCTACTACAGCCTTAATATTATCAAGTTTAATCTCGGCTTCTTTCAGTTCCTGATAGATGATGTTTTTACGAAAGGCATATTGATCGGTGATTTTATCAAAACCAGCCAACTCTTCATTGGTATGACGAATAGTTTTTACAAAAACAGGGTTCGTATTAATGTATACAGCAATTTTTGTTGAGGTGGATCCCGGATTGATTGTAAGAATGTGAAAATCTTCCATCATTATCTGATTAGTGTTTTGATACAAGTGCGCTCAGCGCGATGGAATACATTTTAGTTAAAGCGGTATCGCCTCTTGATGAAAGAATTGCAGGTACGCGGGCTCCGGCAACAAAGGCTCCAAGTTCAGCTTTGCAAAGCTTGGTATTTGTTTTGTAAAAAACATTTCCGGTTTCAATGTTAGGAAATAGCAAACAATCTGCATCACCAGCAACAGGACCTGCAATGTGTTTGATTTCTGCAGACTCCGGATCGATTGCCACATCGAATGATAGAGGCCCATCAACCAATGCGTCTTTAAATTGTCCCCGTTCACTCATTTTAGCAATGATAGCTGCATCAATACAGGCAGGCATCGCTGCAAGAATTTGTTCAGTGGCTGTTATTAAAGCTAGTTTGGGTAGAGCAATACCAAGTGCATGAGCAGTCTCTATCAGATAATTAGCAATAGCAATTTTTTGTTTCAGGTCAGGTAAAGGAATTATGGCTACATCGCCACAAATGATGAGTTTCTTATAAAAAGGATTTTCAATAACAGTAACATGGCTTAAGATTGAACCCGGATTCATCAGGCCTTTTTCTTTGTTAAGAATGGCATGCATGTATTTATCCGAGCTTAACAATCCTTTCATGATCAGATTACCTTCTCCCTTGTTGATCAGCTCAACGGCCTTTGTAGCTGCTTTATTTTCATTTGTCTGATGGATGATGGTAAACTTACCGGCATCGATGCCCTCAGTTTTGCAGATCCTTTCGATTTCTGCTGTATCTCCAACGAGCGTTGCCTCAACTATGCCAAGGTCTATTGCTTGTGATATAGCTTCAATTGTGTGTTGGTCATTTGCATAAGCCGCAATCAGTCGCTTGCGGGGACGAGACTTTACAGCCTCGACTATTTGATTGAGTTTAGTGATAGACATTTGGTTGTCCTCCGAAAATTGATATGATGATTTATATGTTGAGCATTGATCTCATTAATTTGCTGTATTACAGGGGTACAAAATTAGTTATAATTAACGAAGCGGCAATCATTCATCAATTTACACAATTCAGAACAGATAATTAGCGACTATAAAAGTCTATCATCCTCTGAATACTTTTCTTACAGACATCACAAAATTCATCGACTTTAAAAGAGTCCATCAGACAATCATAAGCAGGACGATAAACCCCTTTGGTTACATAGCCGCCACCTTCGAAAACACCAAGCTTAAGTGGGTTCTCAGGATCAGGTTTTGTAGGTATGGGGGTTCCCGGAGGGAGCATGCTCTTCCATTTACGTCCAAAATCTATGAGTGTAGTAAGGTTTGGCTCCCAAGGCTCCACATCTTTAGGATAGAAATCGTTGTAAGAGGTTGATGAATCATAGTATTCGTCAGCCAAACCTGCAAACCCATGACCAAATTCGTGGATAAAGATTTTGGCTGCTGACGCGTTGCTGTTCACAGACACACAATAATCATTGTAGATACCCCCTCCTCCATATTTTGATGTGTTGGCAATAATATAGATCTGATCATAGGGTGCATTTGCAGCCATATCACGAAGACTTTTATTGTCACTGGTCATCAGATAGCGGTCGCTATCGAAGGTATAAAAATTAGCATTCAATAGGGTTTGTTTCCAGATATTCCGGCCCGGAATGTCAACACCCGATTCAGGAGAGGGAGCAAGGACACAGCGGATATTGAATTTTGATTTATTCTTTGAGTAAGGGTCAAAAGTAAATAGTCCATCGACGAACTTCTTGCAATCTGCTTTGAATTTATCCATCTCCTGAGCAGTATAACCTTCAGGAAGAATAACGATATCCACACAGTTTTTGGGATCTCCACTGATATAGGCATCGTAAACAGGGAACTTGTATCTCCGTTCAGGGGTGATAAAATAGCTTTTAACGTCAATGACATACTCGAATTTCTTGTCGTACCCTCCTTTATGGTTTCTGGTGTAAAACTCAACGCGTACATTTTTCTTGGGAAAGGGCATCACCACGGTTTCACTGAAACTACGTCGGGTTATTTTGGCTTCTGCCGTTGCCTGCCATTCATCAAAAAGGGTACAGTATCCACGTGAATACAGAAGTGTGTTCGAAGCCTGATCAAAGACTTTGAACAAATAGATCCCATACGACATGTCGTCTATAAGATTTTCATGGGATCCTCCCCAGAAGGGTTCTACTTTTAATTCATCAATAAAATATTCATCTGATGTTGCATCACCGGCATGTGTGTAGTCAATACGGAGAGTTCTGTTCTCAAAATATTGATCAAATCCGGCTGCAAATATGCGTACAGATGACAAAATGAGTACAATAGCTAACAGCTTTTTCATTTTTTTACAGATTGAATTTAGATAGCGAATTTAAGAAGTTAAATGATTCCATTTAACTCTTTTTTATGGTATTATAAAAAATCATACTTTTGCATTGCATTTTGGATCAGAAAATGCTTTTTTTGTAACAGAATTCAATCTATTATGTTTTCTCTCAGGCTCATTTCTGCTTTAAGCAGCTGTAGATTTATACATATCAAGAAGCGCGACAGTTTCATGACCCCCGCGGACGTGCAGTAAGTGCATTGTCTTCCCTTCCCTTTATCCTTTAACCTTTCCCCTTTAACCTTTAACTGTTATGGAATTGCCCTTTTCTGAATCATATAAAACAAAAATGGTGGAACCTATCCGCCGCAGTACACGCGAAGAACGTGAAATCTGGATCAAAGAAGCAAAATATAACCTGTTTAACCTGAGCAGCGACAAAGTGTTTATCGACCTTTTGACCGATTCCGGCACCGGAGCCATGAGCGACCGACAATGGAGCGCGATGATGGTTGGCGATGAAAGCTATGCTGGTGCTTCATCTTATTACAAATTAAAAAATGCTATTCGAGATATTTTAGGCTTTGAATATTTTCTACCCACTCATCAGGGTCGTGCAGCAGAAAATGTGCTTTTCTCTGTATTGGTTAAAGAAGGTGATGTCATTCCGGGCAATTCGCACTTCGATACTACTAAGGGTCATATTGAATTTCGTAAGGCAATAGCGTTGGATTGTACCATTGTTGAGGCAAACGACACTCAACTCGAAATTCCTTTCAAGGGAAATATTGATCCCGTTAAACTCGAAAAATCCCTGAAACTATATGGTGATAGGGTGAAATTTATCATCATCACCATCACCAATAATACCGCCGGGGGACAGCCAGTCTCGATGCAAAATCTGAAAGAGGTCAGGCAGTTGGCGAATAAATACAAAAAACTTGTCGTCTTCGACTCTGCCCGTTTTGCAGAGAATGCATATTTCATCAAACAACGTGAAAAAGGGTATTCAGATAAAAGCATCAAAGAAATAGTCGCCGAAATGTTTACTTGTGCAGATGCAATGACAATGAGTGCAAAAAAAGATGCCATTGTAAATATGGGTGGCTTCATTGCCATGCGTTCAAAAGAACTCCATCAGCAGGCCAGCGTGTATAATATTATGTTCGAGGGTTTTGTGACTTATGGCGGCATGAGTGGCCGCGACATGAATGCACTTGCTATCGGACTCGATGAAGGCACTGAATTTGATTATCTCGACACACGTATTCGTCAGGTTGCCTACCTTGGAAATCGTCTTACAGCGTTTGGTATTCCTTTTCAACGACCAGCAGGTGGACATGCAATTTTTGTAGATGCTACTAAAGTATTGAGTAAAGTGCCCCGTGAAGAGTTTACAGCACAGACACTTGCAGTAGAATTGTATCTTGAAGCAGGTATCAGGGGTGTTGAAATAGGAGCAATGATGGCAGATCGTAATCCTGTAACCCGTGAAAACCGTTATCCTGAACTTGAAATGGTCAGGTTGGCGATTCCAAGAAGGGTCTATTCAAACAACCACATGGATGTTGTAGCTGTTGCACTCAAAAATGTATGGGATTGTCGCAACGATATAACAAGAGGCCTTCGTATTGTTTTCGAAGCACCAATCATGCGTCACTTTACTGTTGAGATGGAGAGGGCTGACTAAATGACCATTTCCAAACCTTGATCGCATTACGTAGAGACTCAAAATATTGCGTCTCTACCGAGTATAAATTATTTTACTTATCTTAGCGCACAAAATTAATTTTCGATGGGAAACAGCAAAAAAGCAGGTAGGTATGAACGTATTATCATACAATTAGAAGAATTGCTGTCTAAGCCGGGTGATATTAATTCACGAATGGCTACAATTTCTTCAGTGCTTCACCATAAAATGGATGGTTTCTTCTGGACCGGATTTTATATGCTTAATAATGGTGAATTAATGGTAAGGCTCTATCAGGGACCTATTGCTTGTCAGGTTTTGAAGAAAGATACCGGTGTTTGCTGGGCAGGAATCAACCAACAGAAAACAATAGTTGTTGCCAATGTACATGATTTCACCGATCATATAGCATGTGACGCCCGTTCACAATCAGAGATTGTTGTTCCGGTATGCGATAAAAAGGAAGAAATCGTAGGCGTTTTGGATGTCGACAGCTCAGAGCTTAACACTTTTGATGAAACAGATCAGCACTATCTGGAAAAGATATTTGCAATGATTTATGCATAATCCTATAAACTGTTTTAAATTGCCCGTAGGGCATAAATGACAATAGAAAAATCTTCATCTCTAATCTTTTCCCCGTAGGGGATTAACCTATTTTATTGTTATACAAGTTCATGGTTCGGTCAACACCAATGGTCACAAAGCTTTTGATCATTTCAACACCAATCGGGATCCGATCCAGCCAAGCCTGCTCCTCATCTTTTTTCCAGGCCCCAAGTACATAATCTACCTGCATCCCACGAGGAAAGTCTTTTCCGATTCCAACTCTCAGACGTGGAAAGACATTGCTCGCCATCACCTCTATGATATCGTTCAAACCGTTATGTGTTCCCCCGCTTCCTTTTGATTTCATCCTGAACAACCCAAAGTCCAAATCCAGATCGTCTGAAACAACCAGCGACTGATTCATTTTCAATTTATAATTGGCAAGCCAGTAACGATAAGATTTCCCACTTAGGTTCATGTAGGTAGTGGGTTTTATCAACACCAGATTTCTTCCTTTATATTTGGCTTCGGCTACCATGGCAAGGCGATCGGTAGTGAATTTCACTCCCAAATCCTGCGCCAGCGCATCAAGAAGGATGAATCCAATATTGTGGCGGCTATTTGCATATTCCTCTCCAATATTACCCAGACCACAAATCAGGTATTCCATAAAAATTGTTTCCGTTATTGTTTGATTCTACAAAAATAGCGAAACCCATAAAACGGATTTCGCTATTTTGAATTTTTAATTCACCTTGTGAAAGGTTCCTTATTTTTTTGCTACTACAGGCTCTTCAACAACAGCACGTGTTGATTTCACAAATGCTATTACCGAATTCTTTGGATCAAGTAGTTCAAGATTTTCGATATTTAAATCGCTGATCTTGCAAGTATCCAT
>Ga0209748_1001053_pt1 | contig 13772 bp, 13 predicted proteins | sample BarGraIncu00421A_FD_185490 | JGI IMG/M metagenome (GOLD analysis project Ga0209748, IMG submission 185490) | Arctic peat soil microbial communities from Barrow, Alaska - Barrow Graham LP Incubations 004-21A (SPAdes) (version 2) | ecosystem: Environmental > Terrestrial > Soil > Wetlands > Peat... | reverse complement strand
CATTAGACAGTTACTCCATTTGCTGTCATCGATTTCGCAGCAAACAAGGTATTTGGTTTAATATGGTCTAATGATGATGTTTTCATCTGGTAATGTGACATAGTCAAGTTAATACCCAGCCAAAATTAAATATTATCAGCTTCTTCAACCTTTGAATTCAATCCAGCATAATACTCTCTTGAATTTAAACCTATATGCACCGCTGAAATACTTCCAACGGTTCCGTTGCAAAAATAATTTTACTGCCTTTTTAGGCTATAACTATTGCTTTTTGTACCATTATTGACATGTTTATGGCATATAAATATCCGATTTGTGATGTTTTTCACTGGTTTTGTAAAATAGCCAGATTTTTTGCAACGGAACCATAAATCATTTCTAAGTAAATATTTTATTAAAAGATTTATTAAATTGTATAAAGCTTATATTGGATATACAATTCTTGCATTTATTCCTTTATATTGTGTTATTTATTTAGCCACTTTTCATTTTAAATTAAATGTTTGGGGTACCAATCATTTTTGGAATAATTTAAACTTAGAGGGTTTATTAAATATAATAGCAGGGGATAATTTTGTTGATAGTGCTCTGTGGTATTTAATTGCTTTAATTATAATCACATTTGTTTGTTTTACAATCTTGTATTACTTTAGCCTTCCGACTTTATTTTATTTTTCTCTGGCTCTGATAATATTTGATGTAATCTTTTGGGATAATCTAAATCCTGGGTCAGATAATGTTTATCATGCCTCTTTGCTATTTAAGGTCATGATTTATATGCCAGCATATATTTTTGGAATACTTTTTGGATATAAAAAATTCTACTCTAATAACAAAGGATTATTACATATTTTTTCGATTCTATTTGCAGCACAATTCTTATTTTCAATTCTTTTTCCAAATAATATATTACATAAATATGACATCTTATTATATGGATTTACCTTACCACCTTTTATGTTTTTAGTTTCTACAATACTATTAGGAAACAACTATATAAAAAAATCATTATTTATATTTGGGAGTTATTCTTTTCAAATTTATTTGCTACATATGCCAGTCATTTTACCTGTATCAACCAGATTAGTCAGAGATATTTTTAAAATGAATTACTTTATCACTCCCTATTTAATGACAATAGTGATTATTATTATTTGTATTAGTACATACAAGGTGTTTAAAAAAATAAAGTTAAATACGCTGTTTGAATGAGGCAGTGTGCCGATTTTTCTGTAAAATCACAAATCTCAAGAAATTATTGGGTAGAAAATTCCATATCGGAAGAGCAAAATTACTACAGTACACAAAAATATAACTTTGAATTTACAGCAAATTAGGTACACTACCATTTCCATTCCCTTACAGTTTTCCGGTCAAAACCTGTTTGTTCGGCGATTTTACTGATGCTCAAGTTTTGTGAACTTAAATCTCGTATCAAAAATATTTCCCCCTGTTTCAGCATGATTCACAATCCTCGAACTTTTCCTAAGGATTAAGAACTGGAATTTTAATCCGCCGAAGATGAATAATTATTCACCACGTTTGACAATTCTCAAAAGATAGAAAAATTAGCACTTGAATAGAACCAAATGTTTATAAGGATTTAATTGTTTGATATTACCAAAATATACGACATAATATGAGGCGAAAAGATGACGAAACATTCACCAACAAAATTACATTAAGTGGTATAGTCTTCAGATAATCGGAGTTTTATATAGTAGTTGGTTTCGAAAAGTTTAGGGAAGCAGATCCAACTTCAGAAGAGTCTAGTCATAACAATGTATACAAATTATCAAAATTAGATCGTGTCAGCGAGTTACTGAAAATCATAAACTCAAGATGCTCTCTACATTCTCCCAAAAATGGGTAATATACTTGTTTTTTAAGTTTTAATCAATAACTCACTGACACGACCCAATAAAACGGGAGAAAAAATGATTAAAGAAATTATTATATCAATGCGCCCCAAACAATGGTACAAAAATTTAGTATTGTTTGCTGGGATTTTTTTTTCAGCTAACCTTCACAATCTTCATATGTTGATTATTGTACTCTTCTCATTCATTATATTCTGTATATTATCTGGGTCTGAGTATATTATTAATGATATAATGGACAAAGAAAGGGACAGAATTCATCCCAAAAAATGCAATCGTCCAATTTCTTCAGGGAAATTAAATGTATTACACGCCCTCATTTTTGTGGCACTTATGCTCTTAGCGGCCTTAGCTGGGGCTTACTTAATAAACGTTCAATTCTTTGTGATTTCCTTAACTTATTTCCTCTTGATCATTTGCTACTCATCATATCTGAAGCACATTGCTATTGTCGACGTCCTTACGATTTCTATTGGTTTCGTGATAAGGGCAGTTGCAGGCTGTTTAGCAATAGGAGTTTTCGTTTCTCCTTGGCTGATTATATGTGCCTTTTTGATCGCACTTTTCCTTGCACTTGGCAAAAGAAGGCATGAACTTATATTGTTGGAAAATGGCGCAAGTAACCACCGTAAAGTACTTGATGATTTTTCGCCAGAGATACTGGATAAAATGATAACTATTGTTACAAGTGTATTAATTATGTCTTATTCTCTTTATACATTCCTTACAAATAATACCTTTATGATGGTGACGATACCCATAACAATTTACGGGATATTCAGATATATTTTACTAATTAATTCCAAAAATGCAGGGGGGAACCGGAAATGTTGTTTAAGAATAAGGGAATGATAACCTGTATGGTTTTATGGGCAATCGCAATAGTGGGAATACTTTATATAAAAATATGATATTCTGGCTTGAAATATATAGAAAGAGAAAAAAGTATGGCAAAATTTGACCTCCATATACACTCAAGTTACTCTTCAGATGGCTTGATGAACCCTAAAACAATTGTAAAAATTGCGATAAAACGCCATCTCTCTGGAATTGCCGTTACAGATCATAATACGATAAAGGGGGGTCTAAAAGCAAAAAACTGTGAAACTAAAGATTTTAAGGTAATAATAGGTTCAGAGATTATGACTGACCTTGGGGAAGTCATTGGACTTTTCCTTTCAGAAGAGATAAGATCCAGAAATTTGACAGACGTAATATACGAGATCAAAAATCAGAATGGGATTATCGTTATCCCCCATCCCTTCGATAAAATGAGACATTCAGCACTTAACCCAAGTGACGAGTTTGCCCGTCTAATCGACTGCATAGAAGGTTTCAATTCCAGATGCATTTTCCAAAAGTACAATGAGAAGGCTGTTGAATATGCTAGTAAACATGACTTACCACTTGTCGCTGGAAGCGACGCTCACTTTGGAAATGAGATCGGAAACGCTGGCATCATCACTGAATGTGAGGATCTGAGAGAAGCGATAATGAGAAACAACATTGATATATTCGGAAAACGATCAATGCTTGTTAACCATGCTTTTACCAAGGGACTGAAAAAATGGCGAAAAATAAAATATGGATAATTATCCTTTTTACAATTGCAGTATATGTCATAATGGGAGTTTATGCCGATTTTGGGAAATTATCTCTCACAATATCTTATTTTCAATGGCAGTATTTTTTATTCATGATTATTCTCACTACGATAGGATACTTAATTAGGTGCATCAAATGGAATCTTTTCCTTAAAACAGCAGGTGTACATCTCGATTATAAGGAAAATCTCTTTGTATTTTTCAGCGGACTTTCCATGATCGTAACTCCAGGTAAGTTAGGTGAAGTGTGGAAAAGCTGGCTCATTCGAGATATTTCTGGAGACGAATTAAGCAAAACTCTTCCCGTTGTAATTATGGATAGAGTTACTGACGTGATAAGTCTAATATTTCTCTCTCTCATAGGTATTTTTTACTACAGAGAAGGGATTTCTGTCCTTATTATTCTCTCTGCAATCTGCATAGGATTTTATATAGCCATTAGATCCAAGACAGTTGTTGAAAAGATGAAAATATTTCTAGAAAAAAGATTCAGTAAGTATACAAATGATATGCAGTTGATGCACGAAACTATGAATAAAATAATGGCGCCGAAAGTCTTGGTGTCACTTTCCCTGTTGAATGCTCTTGCGTGGTTTTTCGAGTGTTTGGGGCTTTATTCCGTGATCATCGGCTTTGGACAGTCTATAGATATTTTGCTTGCAACGTTTATATTTAGCTTTTCTTCCTTAATAGGAGGAGTAAGTATGGTTCCTGGAGGCATAGGAGTGGCAGAAGCAGGAATATCTGGTCTTTTGGTTATGAATGGAATTTCTCCTGCATTGTCTGTTGGAATAGCCCTGATTCTCCGACTAGGGTCATTCTGGTATGGAGCAATTTTAGGATTTACAGTCTATGCGTTGTTCAAAAAGAGAATTATGAAAGATAAAAATAAACTTTTTTATGAGGTTGAAAATGTCTAAAGTTGCAGTGCTAAAAACACATCCTAATACTGTTATAAAGGATTATTCAAAATTGATGAAACTCGTAGAATATGGGAACTTTATACCAAAACAGAATAAAACAATAATAAAAATAAACCTCTCCTGGTCTCTCTTTTACCCTGCCTGCTCAACTCCCCCTTGGCAACTGGACGGGGTATTAAAAACACTTCGAAATGACGGATATAGAGATATTGTAGGAGTGGAAAACCAAACAGTGGTAACCCACCCATGGAAGGGAGCTTACTTGAATAAATGGCTTCCAATCCTCAAGAAATCTGACACGGAGTTTAGACCGTTAACAGATGTGAAGTGGGTACCCTACAGTCCGAAATCTGAAATGCTTGCAATGTACGACATTTTTGAAGAAATAATCGTTCCAGAGACTTTTATCGGAAGCAACGTTATCCACCTCCCAACAGTAAAAACCCATGGACACACAACTACTACAGGTTCTATGAAAAATGCATTTGGAGGCCTTATACCCAAAAGAAGACACCATGCTCATAAGAAAATTCATGAGGTGCTGGTAGACCTCCTATCTATTCAGAAAGAGATTCATAAAGGCATTTTTGCAGTTATGGACGGGGCCATATGTGGAAACGGGGCTGGCCCAAGGACAATGGTTCCATACATAGGAAACCTGATTCTGGCAAGTGATGATCAGGTTGCCATAGATGCAGTCGCTGCAAAGATGATGGGTTTTGATCCTCAAAAAATAGATTACATCCGCATCGCTCACGATATGGGATTGGGAATGGGCGACATTGACCAGATAGAAATTGTAGGGATGGAAAAAAACGAGTTTAATAATATCAATTTTGGCTTTGAAGTCAGTAAAAGCCCAGTTATCAAATGGGACCAGAGGATTCGTAAGGGCACATCAAATGTAAAGTGGCTACATTCTTTATTATTTCGCTCCCCCATTTTCCGAATGTTTATTTTTGCATCCGAAACTTATCATGATAAACTGTGGTATCCTACCACAGGAAAAAAGAATATTGATGAAGTTATGAAAACTGAATGGGGGAAACTTTTTGAGAAATACGAATATGGTGATTACCCTGCATATACAGAAGTAAAGGAGTGGAATCCATATTAATAGTTTTCATGGAGAAATCCCAAGTGAATTTCAAACCTTAACTCCGCCATCTATAGGGAATAAGTAAATCCAAATCATGTTGTATCCTGAAATGATTTCGCATATTCAAGATTTTTCAACATTTCAATCTTTGATACAATATCAAGCAGCCCAATGGAGTCAAAAGTATAAGGAATTTCAATTTCATCGTAGTTCTATAGAATGAGCACAAAATAAGAAACCAATCTGAAATAGCAGTATGATAGTGAGTCATCTGTACATGAATATAATTGTGATATAAGAATTTCAAAAAGCGAAATAATTTCGGGATAAAACAACATTTAAAAATACAGAATAATCAACTGGAGTTGAGCTTTACGCCTAAATATTATGAAAATTATAAATTTTATCTATTGGCATGCTTACTTATTGGTACATTAATAAGACTTTATGGATTGAATATACAAAGTTTATGGCTTGATGAACTATACACAATCGTATATTCATCGAGTGGCATTCCTAGTTTATGGGAACATATAATAATTGATGTTCACCCTCCTCTATATCCAGTATTCATGTTTTATTGGTTCAAAATATTTGGCACTTCAGATATTTCCGCACGTTTACCAAGTGCAATTGCTGGAGTTCTATCATTATTAGCAATGTATCACTATTCCAAGAAAGTTTTTGGCCAGTATGTTTCTACTTCAGCCACCATTTTATTATCTCTTACATATGCAGGAGTTTATTATTCACAGGAAGCCAGATCATACAGTTTCCTGATTTTGTTATCTATTGTTTCTACTTTTAGTTTTATGAAAATAGTATCAAACGAAAAAACTTCAGTGAGAGACTATATAATTTATACTATTGTATGTATACTAATCGCATACGTTCATTATTTCGGTCTGCTTTTGATAGAATTCCAATTCATTTACCTGTTTTTAAATGCAGCCTTCCACAATAAACAAGAATTCTTAAAAGTGGTATTGATTCAATTTTTATTGCTTATTTCATATATTCCTTGGATTAATGTAATGATAAATACTTTAAACAAAAATGGAGGGGGGAAATTTTGGATTCAGAAACCTGGTCTGCTTCTCATCGCACAATTTTTCGGTTTGGTCATATATCCGGGTGTAATTAGTATCTTAATTGCATTTGTATTTTTAATGATTATTCCATTAGCGTTAGATTATGAAAAATTTAAGAGCAATCTATTATCTACCCTAAAGGCAATGAACTTAAAATCACCTTTGTTCATTTTATTTTATTTGGCAATAGGTACCTTAATAGCGGGTTTTATAATTTCCCAAAGTACCCCTATACTAACCGCCAGGAATTTATTAACTTTATCTCCGATTATTTATATCCTGATATCCGTATGGGTTTCAATGTGCAGTAAACTGTCAGGATATAAACAGAATGCCTACATACTTACTATTTGTATTGTTTGTTTTGCTCTTGTTTCTCCTCAATTTTATTCACCAAATAAAGAGCAATGGAGAGAAAGTATAAACTACGCAGTAGAGAATTCAGACAACCAGACCACGTTTGTTACTTTGGGGTATACGGATTATTACAAATATTATTTTGATCAGATTGAAATTCCAAAAAATTCCGTTATCATAAATAAGGGAGATAAAGATAATATCACGAACATTTACACACAGATGATCGATTTACATAAAAATAAATTGATAATTCTAGGTGCCCATAAGCATAAGCTAACCGAAAATGAGCAGAACTTCCTAGAAAGTAAGTCCAAGAGTCATGAGGTAAAGGAATTCGTATTATCAGTGGTATACATATACACATTTGATTAAGGAATAGCTAGAAAATAACTTCAAGTTTTCACTTTGGGAATAGCTCTATAATTCCATTTCCCGAATAATCATCAAAGACAATATAGGTAACTGAAATACTTGAAATTATAGTCACGCCTGTAATTGTTGCAATAAAAACCATTTTGTAACTCATCGAGTAGTTGCATTATTTGGCCTCGTGACTATATATTCTTGTCATTCCTAAAACAATTGGAGATCCTGTCGAGAAGTTGTGACTTATGTAACTCCTATGGAGGATAATAGCAACTTTAGTTTTATAGCTGCATTTTTTGTAATTATTCAGGTATTGACGGCGTTCCTTGAAGCGCCGCGTGAAGTGAATCTTTAGACTTATATTTTCCGATGTGTCCACGAGTTACTGAAAACAGTGAGCACAAGAATCTCTCTGCATTTTCCTCAAATGTGAGGTTAGTACTTGTTTTTTCAGAATTGATCAACAACTCAAGGACGCGACCTGACATTTAGATGTCTCAAAACATTAACTGGATAAAAATGGACGACATGTACGATCAAAAACTTCAAACTTCACTTAAAAGGACCCTGCAAAAGTTTCGAGTATATATCCACAGTCTTTTCTGCGTGGGCTTCCCAGGTAAGTCCCCGCTGGATTATGCTCTTGCGCCCTAATTTCCCCATCCTCACTCTCAGGTCTCCATCCTCAAGCAGCTTATTAACTTTTTCAGATAGCTCAACTGGGTTTTTTGCAGGCACCAGATAGCCTGTTTCCCCATTGACCATCAATTCCGGAATCCCTCCTACGTTAGTAGCTACTACCGGAACTTCACAGGCAAGAGCTTCAAGTACTACATTTGGCCTCCCCTCCGAGAGAGAAGGAAGCACAAGGATATCTGAGGCTGAGATCCAGAGAGGAATATCCTCATGGTTTACGGGTCCGATAAATTTAATGCAATCGGCAATTTTGAGCTCTTGTGCTCGCTTTTCCAGGCTTTTTTTCAGGCCATCATCCCTGCCAACCATGTATAACTCGGTGTTTGCATCAACAACATTTTTTGCGGCCTCAATCAGATAGTCTACACCTTTTATTTTTCTAAGGGCTCCTACAAACAGAACCATTTTCTTATTCTGAGGCAAGTTTAACAAGCCCCTTGCATATTCTTTTCCTGCGGGCTTGAACTTCTCAGTATCAACGCCATTTGGAACTACACTGACCTTATCTTCGCTTATTCCCAGATTTACTATATGGAGCTTCAGGTCTTCACTGACAGAAAGGACCTTATCTGCACAATTCATAGCCTCTATTATTTGCCTTGATGTATAGGACCCCTCGTAAGCAACCTTTCTTTCTATCGTGCCCAGTGCACTTATTACAAGGGGAACCTTCCATTTCTTTGCAAGTCCTATCATCCCAAACCCATCAGGATATGAAAAGTGTGCGTGGATAAGGTCAGGTTTTGGCTTTATGTTTTTGATTGCATATCCGGAAACAAAATAAGCATATGAAATTCCGGTTATAGGGTAAAAATACTTTTTAGGAACAGCATATACATAGCGTGGATAGTGGAGATCATATTTTTCGGTATGCTCAATCCGCGGTAGTTTGGAAAAATTGTGGTATGGAAATGTGGAAAAAGGAAGCACAAAAGGTTTTGGGGAAACAACAGTAACATCTACTTTCTGGTTTGCAATTGAATCAATACTTTGCTTTATGAATGTTCCAAGTTGAGGATAATACCTGTTAGGAAATTCCTGACATACTTCCAGTACTCTCATGGATTTTTACCTTTTTTCGCTCAGGGCAGGTCAAAAACAGACAAAGGAGAGAGCTAATCCTATAAATACCTCTCTCAAAAGTGCGTTACATTCTCAGTTCCCGGATTAAAATTAAACCGACGTTTTTTAACTTTAGAAAAATAATATATGAAGTTATGAGATAAACTAATTAACTACTTTTGATATTCTGATAAGGCAATCATGTTTAAAAAAGTAAAGAATATTTTCCTGGTTTTTTACGGCTCCTTCAATACCAAATCGGGCTCAAACGTACATATACTTGAGCTTCTCGGAAATTTGAAAAAATATACAAATATAGTCATGTTCGCGCCTGGTCAGAAGAGTGTAAATCGTGCCCTTTCCGGAATAAAATATGTGCCGGTAATAGACAATAAGTATCTTGTACAGCCTTCATACGAATTCATGCTTTCCTTCTACCTTCTTTATTCGTGTATAAAAAACAGGCCTGATGTGCTTTATCTCCGCCAGAATTCTTTCCCGTTCTTTCCTATAGTTCTATGTAAAATTTTGAAAATTCCTTCAATGGTCGAAGTCAACGGGCTGGTTCTTGATGAGTTAGAGGTAAATCCGAATTCGAAGTCCTTTGCATACAAGGTTTTTTCTTATCTTGCACTCCGATCCGAAAAACTCAATTACAGGTATTGTGACAGGATCGTTTCCGTCACAGATAAGCTCAGAGACGAACTTGTGAGCTTGTACGCTGTCCCTGAAGACAAAATCTTTGTTATCAACAATGGGGCAAATACCGATTTATTCAAGCCTATGGACCGAGAGCAGGCAAAGGCAGAACTGGGACTGGAAAATTCAAAAAAATACGTATGTTTTGTCGGGCACCTTGCAGCCTGGCAGGGTGTCGAGTTTCTGATTTATGCCTCCCCTTTAATTCTGGAAAAGTGTCCTGAAGTTCGTTTTCTTGTTGTCGGGGACGGAGTTATGAAAAATAAATTGCTTGAAATAACTTCCGAATTCGGGCTTTCGGATAAGTTCATTTTTACCGGAAGGATCCCTTACGAAAGTGTTCCTCTATACATTAATGCGGCTGATGTATGTGTTGCTCCTTTCATTAAAGGCAGGAATTTAAAAATAGGGCTTTCAGCCTTGAAAACATACGAATATCTAGCCTGCGGAAGGCCGATAGTAGCAAGCAGTATTCCAGGAGTTGAAGATTTAATTGAACTCTCTGGAGGAGGTATTTCAGTACCCCCTGAGAATCCCGAAGAACTTGCAGCTGCCGTAGTAAAATTAATTCTCAATGAAAACACCCGAACTCTTATGGGCGAAAGAGGCCGCAAATATGTTGTTGAAAATCATAGCTGGAATGGGGTTGCTAGAAGAATTTTGGATATATGTAACGATGTTGTCGAAAATGGGAGCAATTAAAATAGAGAAGTTGGGGCTAATGGATCAATTAAAATTTTTGAGTGTCGCAAATAAATTATATTAACCTAAAAATATTTTCATGGTAGATTGAATTATATATTAATAGTCAGAAAAGGACAGAGAGTCAAGAGACAGCAAATATATAAGGGAATAAATAGGCATATTGCTAAGAATTAAGGAGTTTAATACTTGAGTTCCAGCGAACAATCAATAAAAGATTATTTACCTTTCCTTTATATGGCCGGACTGCTTGTGATTGTGCAGATCATTGCACTATTTTTGTCCAGACCCATGGAAGCTAGCGGGATGCAGGCTTTTGATGATCCAACCCAGGTATCTAATTCTATTTACTATATAGTATTGATCCTGGCTTTCACCCTATTTGTCTTGATAGCAATAAAGAAGGATATGAAATGGGTAATTAGCCTTCTCATATACTTTGCCATAATAAGCACTCTCTATTACGTATTTCTCTCCCTGCTCAATCTCTTTTCGTTCCTTACCGAGCTTGAGGCTATCATTGCCTCAATTCTGGTATCTGCAGGAGTGACAGTCTTGCTTTACAAATATCCCGAGTGGTATGTGGTTGACTTTGTTGGAGTTTGCGTTGCAAGTGGAGTCAGTGCCCTGTTAGGAATTTCCCTTTCGATTATCCCGGTCGTAATTCTCCTGGTGCTGCTTGCGATCTATGATGCCATCTCGGTATACAAGACAAAACATATGATAACCATGGCCGAGGGAATGATGGATCTGAAGCTTCCCATCCTGTTCGTAATCCCAAAACACTCGAAGTATTCATTCTTGCATGAAAGCTTTAAAAAGGGGGAAAAACGTGAAGCCTTTTTCATGGGTCTAGGGGATGCCGTTATGCCCACTCTGCTGGTAGTTTCGGCAAATGTTTTTATGCACAGCAGTGGAGGAATCTCGTATCCAGTACTCGGGGCAATGCTTGGCACTCTTGCAGGCTATGCAGTACTTTATGCTTTTGTGATGAAAGGAAAACCACAGGCAGGTCTTCCCTTCCTGAATTCTGGAGTAATCCTGGGATTTTTTATCGGTGTCCTGCTCTCAGGGGCATCAATAACTTGAAGAGGGAAGTCCTGCTTCATCAACTTACTCCTTTTTATAAAATTCCATTTTAATCGTTTTCTCGCGGTTTTCACAAAGATTTTTTTATTTTCCGGCTTAATCACTTGTATATGATTAAGAGAATTGCAGTGGTCTTTGACAGTGCAGGAACCTTATTGCACATGTACAGGGTTGCAAAAGAAGCGAGTACCGGAAATATCCTTGAGAATATAGAGAGCACTGCTATTGTCGCGCAGAAGAATGGATGCGGGCTTGTTGTTCTTAATACCGCAAACGATATAATTCTGAGTTCAAGGAAAGATATGTCTTTATTCGAATTTATAAAAGAGTACGGAGTTTCATTACGTATAAGCTGTTCAAAAGGGAATTTTTCCCCGGAGATTGCATATGAGGTTATAGAAGGAACAGCACCTCTTATGGGTGATTTGCATGATGTATTGGAGATGGTTGCATCTCGCTGCCCGAATATTTTTTATCTTGCAACAGGCCTGATAGTTGACTCCGAAGCCAGACGCATACCATATGTACTTAGCACCGGAGGGCAGGTGTTCAGTACAACGCTGCAAACTGTCCGGACTCTCCATGCCATGAAAATAGATACGTATATAGCATCAGGAGATGGTATTTTCGCTCTTACCCAACTTGCTGAATTCATAGATATTCCTATGGAAAGGGTCTTCGCCTATTCAGATACTTTGAAAAAGGAGAGAGTAGTGCTTGAACTAAAAAGAAAGTACGAAAAGGTAATTATGGTAGGTGACGGGATCAATGATATACTGGCACTCAGGGCGGCAGATGTGGGAATAATGACAACGCAACAAGGAGATAAAAGACCCAAAGAACTTAGAGAAGCAGCAGATGTGGTAATCAATAATATAATAAAGGTTGTGGATGTGGTAAAAGGGCTGTAGTCGAGAGGTAAAAAGGACTGTAACCGATAATAAAAAGGGCAGTAACTGATATTAAAAATAATTATTTAATAAACGTAATCATTATTAGCTCGCAGATTTGGCAGATGAGCTTGATTTCAGATGTTAACAGTGAAAAAATAATGCGTTACGTTTATGTAATGTTTACTCTTATTTAGTTGTTGCTCATATTTGTGAAAATTGTTGTCTAAAAAATTATTATTTATAAAATTATTGTCTATGTTAGTTTATTATCCACTTGAAATAATTGCTTTTCGTGTTGAGTTATATGCCAGGGCAGGCAACAACTAGCCACCAGAATGTTATTGCGCTCATAATTGCGGAGGAACAGTTATGCCAGTATTTATTGAAATTAAGAATTTAACCGTAGATCTCAACGGTCTTAAGGCACTGAAAAATGTAAATTTAAGTATCAATGAAGGGGAAATTGTCGGAGTTCTGGGAAAAAGCGGATCAGGGAAAACTATCCTGATGCACGTGCTGCGCGGGACCGAGTCGTTTGAAAATATCTCAGGTGAAGTTATTTATCATCTGGCTCGCTGCGAGAAATGCGGATTCATAGATCGCCCCAGCAAGATCGGCCAGAAATGCCCTGTCTGTGGAGAGGCGCTTGAAGCTTTTGAAGCTGATTTCGTAAAACTTTCCCTTTACGACCCTATAAGGAAAGATATTGCCAAAAGAATTGCAATCATGCTGCAGCGGACCTTTGCCCTTTATGGAGACGAAAGAGTTATTGTAAACGTCATAAACTCCCTGAATGAAATTGGGTATAAGGGGCAAGACTCCATGAGAAAGGCAGTTGAGCTGCTGGATGAGGTTAATCTGAATCACCGCATGATGCATGTCGCAAGGGAACTTTCAGGTGGAGAAAAACAGAGAGTTGTACTTGCAAGACAACTTGTAAGAAATCCTTTGCTCCTTTTAGCTGACGAGCCCACCGGTACCCTTGATCCCATGACTGCAAAACTGGTTCATAGTGCTATGATTAAGGCAGTGAGAAATTATAATATGAGTATGTTCCTTACTTCCCACTGGCCTGAAGTTATTGAGCAGCTGGCGGACAAGGCAATTCTGCTCGAAAACGGAGAAGTAGTTGTAGAAGGGAACCCGCTTGAAGTCTCTGCAACCTTCATGAAGAATGCATGCATGGTAAGGCAGGAAAAAAGTGCCATTATCGGAGAACCTATAATCCGGGTAAGAGACCTTTCGAAGCGTTATATCTCGGTAGACCGTGGAGTAGTAAGAGCAGTAGATAAGATCTCTTTTGATGTA